>Ga0315294_10005802_pt1 | contig 13551 bp, 7 predicted proteins | sample YL17G13_40_MG_FD_203626 | JGI IMG/M metagenome (GOLD analysis project Ga0315294, IMG submission 203626) | Sediment microbial communities from Yellowstone Lake, YNP, Wyoming, USA - YL17G13_40 | ecosystem: Environmental > Aquatic > Freshwater > Lake > Sediment | place: USA: Wyoming | collected... | reverse complement strand
CGGATCTGAAGACCTTCTCCCTCTCCAGCCCGAAGCTCAGCGTGACCCGCTGGGATGAGCCGGGGACGCGGCTCTCGGCGGCGCTCGAGATGAGTCCGGACCATCTGGCCGTGACCGGGCTTGACGGAGCGTGGCGCGGCATCGCGGTCCAGGGCGACATCGCGAGCCGCTTGGAAGAGGCCGGGGGAAGGATCAGCTTCTCATCCGACATGCGCATCCAGGCCACTCCCTATTCCCTGAAGGGGACCTACTCCGATGCGGAAGGGCTCTCGATCAAGGGCGCGTACGGCCTCCTCCTCACGGCCGCCCGCACGCCCGCCGGGAGCCTCACGGTGAAGGCCCGGGCCGAGCGCATGCCCGTGCCGCTGCCCGGGCGGTCGCAGATCGTGTCGTTCGAAGCGCAGGGCTTCTTCCCTCCCGACGGGCGATGGGCCCTGGAGTCGCCGTCCCTTGTTCTGTACGACCTTCCGCTCCTGCGGTCGGTTTCGAATCACACCGAGGTCTTGCTGCGCCTCGCCCCCGGCCGGGCTGAGCTTCAGCGGATCCGGTTCTCGGACGGTTTTTCGACGCTCGAAGGCAGTGGGGGCGCCGATATCGCACTCGGCGTCGATCCCTTCGAGCCCGGTTTCCTCGAGGCGCTCTCGATCCAGGCCCGCGCGACCCTCGCCTCGATAGGATCGGCGGAAGCCTATTCGCTGAAGGGGAGCCTGGAAAAAGGCTCTCTGGCGGTCAACGTCGATCTCGCCGGCTCTCCCCTTGCCCGGATCGGGACTTTCGCCGTCAAGGGCTCGCTCTCGGGCAGCGGGACGGTGGTCGGGCAGCTCTCGGCGCCTGTCGCGGATTTCGCGCTGAGCCTGAAAGATGGCAAGCTGGGAACCGACGCCCTCTGGGCATCCGCGCGTGTGCGCCTCTCTGACGGGGCGCTCGCGATCAGGGACCTTGCCGCCCGCTACGTCGGGCACACGCTGAGCAGCGGCTCCGGCAGCCTCGAGCTGGCGAAGGGAACTTTCGCGCTCTCTGCACTGTACCGCGGCGAATGGTTCTCCGACACCGTGCGCTTCTCCGCCGGGCTGCAGGGGACCTTCTCCGGCAGGAGCTGGGATGCCTTCGCCCCGCAGCCTTTCGCGCAGGATATCTCCGGCAGGCTCTCGCTCGCCGGCATCACGGTGAACGCAACGGCAATGCCCTCCTGGGGGGTCGCTCTGAGAACGGAGCGCGGCGCGATGCGCTTCGACGGGGGGCCGGGCAGCGCGATCCACGGCACCCTCGACTCCGACATGTCCTTCCGTCTTTCCACGGGGAGCCCCCTTCCCGTCGCCTCCAAGGCGGAGGGGCGGTTCGTCGGGGATCGCCTGGTTTCGACGATCGACGTTGCCTCCATCGACATGCGCGTGCTCAACGCGATGCTCAAGAGCCCGATCATCTCGTTCACCTCCGGTGTCGCCTCGGGCAGGGTCGCGATCGACGGCCCCGTGAACGATCCCGACTACCTCGGCAGCCTCGATCTGATCGGCGGCGGCCTGCTGTGCAGGATGTACTCCCCCGACGAGGCGGGCCCTATCAGCACGCGCATCACCTTCGACCGCAAGATCTTCCGCACCGGCAGGGTCGTGGCCTCCGTGGGAGGGGCGCGCATGAGCGGCCAGGCGCAGTTCACCGTCGATCACTGGGTGCCGGTTGGCTTCGACATCTCCCTGGCCACCGAGCCGGGCACCCCCGTGCGCCTGGCGGCGAGCTTCGGCAGCCTGATCGTGGACGGCAGAGGCGCGGGGCAGGCGCGCATCGTCGGCGACGAGGTCAGGACGGACGTCACCGGCAGCCTCGTGGTCAGCGATTGCCGCATCACCCTCGGCCCGTACCCGGGAGGGGAGTTCGTCCCCGAGGACCCCCCGACCTTCGTCACCTTCACCGCCGAAACGGGCAAGCGCGTCGAATTCTCCTGGCCCTCCGAGGCCTTCCCCGTCGTGCGCACGACGGCCAGCCCGGGGGGGAAGGTAGCGATCACCTATAGGGGGGACACCGGCGGCTACACGGTGAAGGGATCGACGGGGGTGCTGGGCGGCGAGATCTTCTACTTCGACCGCAGCTTCATAGTGAAGAGCGGGACGATCGCCTTTGACGAGTCCGAGAAGGCCTTCGACCCCCGCATCACCGCGCGCGCGGAGGTGCGGGAGTGGGACCCCCGCTCAAGCGAGGAGGTGAAGATCTACCTCGACGCGGACAGCAGGCTGAGCGCGTTCTCGCCCCGGTTCAGCTCCGACCCTCCCCGCACCGACGTTGACATCCTCGCCATGATCGGGGCGCCGATCTTCGGGCGCGCGGAGGAGCAGGGCCTGGGCATGTCCGCTCTGATGCTGTCGAGCGACATCCTGTCGCAGTTCGGCCTCCTCCGTCCCTTCGAGCGCAAGGTGCGCGAGCTGCTGAACCTGGACATGTTCTCGATCCGCACGCAGCTGATCCAGAACCTGGTGGCCGAGAAGCTTTTCGGGGCGGCCGTCAATCCCCTTGACAACACGGCCGTGTCTCTTGGAAAGTATCTCGGCAACGATCTGTTCCTGGAGATGCTCGTGAGACTGCAGTCCCGGCCGACCGCGCCCGGCGAGCTCAGCCCCGCCATCGGGCTGCGCTCGGACGTGGAGCTGAACCTCGAGTGGGCGACCCCCTTCTTCCTGCTCGAGTGGAGCTTCCTCCCGCGGACCCCCGAGACCCTCTTCCTCGCGGACAACTCCCTGTCGATGAAGTGGAGGTACTCCTACTGAGGAGCGCATGCGTACAACCCAAGGAGCGTCTATGACCCGCGCCGCACGAACCCTCGCCCTCATCCTGCTTTTCGCCTCCCTCGCCGCGGCCCTCTCGGCCCAGAGCGCCAACGAGGAGGAGTGGTACATCGGAAAGCTGATCAGCGACTTCACCTTCACCGGACTCGTGACGGTGAAGGCCGACGATTTGCGGGCGATCGTGAAGCCCTACATCGGGCGCAGCTTCTCCCTCGAGTTGCTGTGGGAAGCGCAGGCGAAGCTGTTCGCGCTGGATTCATTCGAGTCGATCGAGCCCAACGCCAACCCCGCCGACGAGACGCGGGCGGCCGTCGTGATCGAGTTCGTCGTGAAGGAGCGCCCGGCCATCTCTGCCATCGAGATCTTGGGGAACACCGGGCTGCGCTCGGGGGAGATCCTGGACAAGATCGTGCTGAAGAAGGGCGACCTCACCAACCCCGGCAAGCTCAAGGCCGACGAGGAGGCGATCCGCGCCCTGTACCTCGACAAGGGGTACACCGACGTCGCGGTCACCGGCTCGACGGTGGAAGCCGAGACGCCGGGGACCGTGAAGGTCATCTTCCAGATCGTCGAGGGCCTGCCGACCACGATCCGCGAAGTGCGCTTCTCGGGCAACTCCTTCGCCTCCGAGAGCACGCTTCGAAACCTCATGAAGACCAAGCCGCAGGCCCTGTTCAACAGCGGGGTGTTCCAGGAGGCGAAGCTCGCGGAGGACACGCAGGCCATCGTGGACTACTACGGCGACCACGGGTACGTGGACGCCAAGGTCGAGCGGGTCGAGAGGACGATCGACATGCAGGAGGGGCGCCGCTCGCTGGTGCTCACCGTCTACCTCACCGAGGGGGAGCGGTGGCTCTACGGCGGGGTCGCCTTCAGCGGCAACCAGATCTTCCCCACCGATCGCCTGGCGGCGCTCGTCACGCAGAAGCAGGGCAAGCCCGTGAGCGTCAAGAAGCTCCAGGCCGACTTCCAGCGCGTGCAGGGCCTGTACTACGAGAACGGCTACATCTTCAACCCCTTCGACCTGAAGGAGAGCCGCGACGCGGCCACGCGGACGATCTCCTACACCATGGCGATCACCGAGTTCGACAAGGCCCATATCGAGAGCATCATCTTCAAGGGAAACACGAAGACCGACGACGCGGTCCTGCGCCGGGGGCTGCCCTTCCAGGAGGGGGACATCTTCAACAGGGCCAAGGTGATCGAGGGCTACCAGTACCTGGTCAACCTCCAGTACTTCAAGACCGTGCAGCCCGAGTTCCCACAGGGCTCGGCGCCCGGCCTGATGAACGTGGTGTTCAACCTCGAGGAGACCAGCACCGCGGATATCAACTTCGGCGTCGTGTTCTCGGGAGGCGATTTCCCCATTTCGGGCACCATCAAGTGGAACGAGCGCGACTTCCGCGGCATGGGCCAGACGATGGGCGTGAACCTCGAGGCCTCGCCGATCAAGCAGACGGTGGCGCTGAACTTCTACGAGCCATGGGTGCTCGGTGTGCCATGGTCCGCGGGGATCTCCCTCTCGTTCGTGCGCTCCTCTCAACGGGACGTTCTCCAAGACATCCTCGCGCCGATCTTCAGCGACGATCAAGTCGACGAAGCGGCCCCCGACCCGTACACGACCCACCAGGAATACCTGGATGCGGTTGCGGCGGGGGTGGCGATCCCCTCGCAGTACCTGATGAGGTACGACTCCTACGACCTCAGCCTCGGGCTGAACTCGGGCTACAGGTTCAAGGTCCCCTTCGGGGCGCTGGGTGTGCGGGGCTCCTGGGCGCCGCAGCTTCGCCGCATCGACTACGACACGATGACCTACAGGCCCTACGAGAAGAGCGTGCGAGACAACCAGGGCCACGTGAGCTTCATCGACAAGCTGAGCGCCTCCGTCTACGTAGACGGCAGGGATTTCTACCTGAACCCCACCAACGGCTTCTACGCCAGCCAGTCGCTGGGGTTCACGGGGGGCGTCCTGCTGGGCGACAGGCACTACATCCGCTCCGACACGGCGCTGGAGGGCTTCCTCACGCTGCTGAACATCCCGGTGTTCGAGAACTGGAATTTACAGTACGTACTGGCCGCGCACTCGGGAGTCTCCCTGATTCTGCCCCAGTTCCACGGAACCGTCGCGGGGGCCCCCTGGGAGTGGGGAACCGTGACCGATTACACGGACCTGCTGTACATCGACGGCATGACCGTGGGCAGGGGCTGGCGGCAGACCTACGGCAAGGCCCTCTGGGACAACAAGGTCGAGCTGCGCATGCCCATCGCCAAGGAAGTGCTCTGGGGCGTCACGTTCTTCGACGCCGCCGCGCTGTGGGACTCCCCCGAGGCGATGGGCCAGATGTCGCTGGACAATTTCTACTTCTCCTTCGGCATGGGGCTGCGCTTCACCATCCCGCAGTTCCCCATCCGCCTGTACCTCGGCAAGGGCTTCCGCATCCGGGACGGGCTAGTTGTGTGGAAGGACGGCGACCTGAACCTCGGCAACAACGTGTCGCTCAGCTTCATTATCTCCCTCGGCGGAGACGTTTTCTAAGGAGGTCGGCGATGAGACGGCTCTCCCTGCGCATTCCCGTCTGCGTGCTCGCCGCGGCGTTCGGCGCGGCGCTCGCCGCTCCGAACGCCGCGGCGCAGCAGGTAACGAAGGTGGGGATCTGCGATTTCACGAAGGTGCTCAGCACCGCCTATCGCGAGTCCAAGACCGTGCGGGACTGGGAGGCAGCCAAGGCCGACTACCAGAAGGAGGTTTCGGCGACCTCGAAGGAGATCACCGACCTGGAGAGCCAGAAGCTCGACGCAGACAAGGCGGGAAACCGCGAGCTTTCCCTCTCGCTCGAAAAAAAAATCGCCGACCGCAAGCAGTACCTGGACAACTACAGGCGGGTGCGGGGCCAGGTCCTGCAGCAGCAGGCCGAGAAGGCGCTCACCGCCCAAGTGGTGCGCGACATCCTGAGCGCAATCAACCTCGTGGCCGAGCAGGAGGGCATGTCGCTGGTGTTCCGCAGCGACGGCACCTACGGGGAGTCGATCATCTTCAGGCTGCCCGAGATCGACATCACCGAGAAGGTGATCAAGGAGCTTTTCAGTAGGGCGGGCAAGACCTACACGGGCGGGGGCCAGTAGGGGGTGGGAAGGGTTCTCGCTGTCGATACCGGAACCCGCCGGGTCGGGCTGGCGATCACGGACCCCCTTGGGATGATCTGCTCCCCGTTGAAGACGATCCCCTTTGTCTCGGAAAGCGCGCTGGCGCGTTCGCTCGCCGCGCTGTGCCCCCAGATGGACGTGTCGCTCGTCGTCATCGGCCTGCCGCTCAGAGCGGACGGCTCGGAGGGGGAGGGGTGCGCGCGGGCCCGGCGCCTGCGCGACCGGCTGCTCGCCGAGGGGATCCCCTGCGAGCTGTGGGACGAGAGCTGGTCCAGCAGGGACGCGGGGGAGGCGCTCTCCGCCGCCGGCGGCAGCCGGCGCGCCAGGAAGGCGCGTCTGGACAGCGTGGCCGCATCGCTTTTCCTCCGCGACTACATCGACAGCGCTTCTCGTGGGGCTCGCCCTCCCTCCCGGCACCCCGAGGGCGCTTCGGGCGCCGAGGGCGCTCGGGGCGCCGAGGGCGCTTCGGGCGCCGAGGGCGCTTCGGGCGCCGGGGGCGCTTCGGGCGCCGAGGGCGCTTCGGGCGCCGAGGGCTGAAAGGACCGCCATGGCAGAGCCGACCCCCATGATGGCGCAGTACAGGAGGATCAAGGAGCGCTTCCCGGATTCGCTTCTGTTCTTTCGTCTCGGGGATTTCTACGAGATGTTCGAGACGGACGCCAGGGAAGCCTCCTCCCTTCTGGAGCTGACCCTCACGCAGCGCCAGGGCGTGCCGATGTGCGGCATCCCCTATCACGCGGCCGCAACCTACATCTCGCGCATCCTCGCGGCGGGGCGAAAGGTCGCCATCTGCGAACAGATGACCCCGCCGGGCAAGGGCCTGGTGAGCCGCGAGGTCATGGAGGTGATCACCCCCGGCACCGTCCTTGACGACAGCTACCTCGCCAGGGGCGAGAACAACTACCTGCTCGCGATCGGGAGGGTGGGCGAGTCGCTGGGGCTCGCCTACGCCGACCTGTCCACCGGGGAGTTCGCCGCAACCTCCTTCCCGTTCTCCGCGCGGGAGGAGAGGCTGAAGGAGGAGCTGCACAGGCTGGATCCCCGGGAGCTCATCACGCAGGAATCGCTCCTCGCCGAGGACGAGGTCACCCGCCGCCTGCTCGAGGAGCGGGAGGGCCTTCTGATCAACCGCTACCCCGACTGGAGCTTCGACCCCGACGCGTGCGCCCGGCGGCTGCAGGGGCAGTTCGCCGTCGCGAACCTGAAGGGCTTCGGCCTTCGCGAAGGCTCACCCGAGATACCGGCCGCGGGGGTCATCCTCGAGTACCTGGGCGAGACCTCCAAGCGGGCGCTCGGGCATATCCGAACGCTCAGCGTGCGCGCCGAGGCGCGCTTCGTGAGCCTGGACGAGGCCACGCAGAGGAACCTCGAGCTCCTCGCCAACCTCCAGGACGGCAGCCGCCGCTATTCGCTGCTGGAGGTGCTCGACCAGACCCGCACGTCGCTGGGCGCCCGCGCGCTGCGCCGCCGCATCCTCGCCCCCCTCAAGGACAGGGCTGCGATCGAGGAGAGGCTGGCCGCAGTGGACTCCTTCTACCGCGACCAGGTCCTCCTGTCCCGGCTGCGCCAGGCCCTGGGGAGCGTGCTCGATCTGGAGCGGCTGACTTCGCGGGTGGCGATGGACAGGGCGAACGCCAAGGATCTTCTGGCGATCAAGTCGACCCTGAAGGCCATTGGCTCGATCGGGGACCTGCTCGGCTCATCCCCGTCGCATGCCGCGCTGGCCGCGCCCCTGCGGGCCGTCGAAGAGCAGATCGCCGCCGCCGTCGATCTGCTCGACCGGGCGATCGACGAGGAGCCCTCCATCCTCCTCACTGAAGGCGGCCTCATCCGCCGCGGCTACGACGCGGAGCTGGACAGGCTGCACGGCCTGAAGGACAACGCCCGGGGCGTGCTGGACGCCTACCTTCGGGAGGAGCGCGAGGCCACGGGGATCGGCTCGCTCAAGCTGCGCTATAACCGCGTCATCGGTTACTCCTTCGAGGTCACCAAGTCCAATCTCCCCCTCGTCCCGGCGCACTTCATTCGCCGCCAGTCCCTGGTGGGCGGGGAGCGCTACACGACCGAGCGCCTTGCCGACCTGGAGAGCGAGATCAACGACGCATCCGAGCGGATCGTCGAAATCGAAAAGAGCCTGTTCCTCGAGGTGCGCGCCCGGGTCAAGCAGGGCGTGGCGTGGATGCTCGGCATCTGCGGGACCGTCGCCGAGCTCGACGTGCACCAGTCCTTCGCGTTCGCCGCGACAGTGCACGGCTACGTGAAGCCGCTCATCAGCGACGCTCCGCGCCTGTCCATCCGCGAGGGCAGGCACCCCGTCGTGGAGGCGCACCTGCCCGGGGGAGCCTTCGTGCCGAACTCCCTCGAGCTGGACGGGGAGGGGCGCTCGTTCGTCATCCTCACCGGGCCGAACATGGCGGGCAAGTCAACGTTCCTCCGCCAGGCCGCCCTGATCGTGCTCATGGCGCAGATCGGCTCGTTCGTGCCGGCCGCCGAGGCCGAGATCGGGATCGTCGATGCGGTTTTCTGCCGGGTGGGCGCCATGGACAACCTCGCGCGGGGGGAGTCGACGTTCCTCGTGGAGATGAACGAGACGGCGCACATCCTTCGCGCCGCCTCGGCGCGAAGCCTCCTGATCATGGACGAGATCGGCAGGGGCACCAGCACGCGCGACGGGCTTGCGATCGCGTGGGCTGTGGGCGCGCACATCCAGGAGCACATCAGGGCCAGGACGCTTTTTGCCACCCACTTCCACGAGCTCACGCGCATCGAGCACCCGTGCGTGGCCAACCTCTCGATGGACGTGCGCGAGAGCGACGGGGAGGTCGTGTTCCTCAAGCGGGTCAGGGAAGGTCCGTCGGACAACTCGTACGGCATCCACGTCGCAAAGCTCGCCGGCCTGCCCGCGGAGACCATCGCCGCTGCCGAGAGGATCCTATCGAAGCTGAATGCGGAAGGCGCCGCTCTGCCGTCAGCTCTGCCGTCAGCTCTGCCGTCAGCCCCGCTCGCGGTCCTGCCTGCTGTCCTGCGATCCAGGACCGCAGAGACCCAGGCTCTGCTGTTCACCCCCGAAGAGCTGATCATGAAGGATCTCCATGCCCTTCGGATCGAGGGCATGACCCCCTTGGAAGCCTTGAACAGAATCGCCCGGTGGAAGGAAGAGCTCGGCTCGCGCGGCGATGGCTGATTGGGGATTCCTCGCCCAGCTCATCTTCCCCGGCCGCTGTCTCCTGTGCGGGCAGTGGCTGCCGTTGGCGGCGGGTGACGGCGCCCCTGTCTGCGCCGAATGCCGTTCCGCCCTGACGCCGCTTTCCGGCGACAGGTGCAATGTGTGCAGCATGCCGCTTTCCTCCGAGCGCGGCATCTGCATGCGCTGCCGGGAGGCGCGCTACACCTTCGACTCGAACGTTTCTGTGTTCGCATACCGGGGAGCGGTTCGCCGGCTGATCACGCTGTACAAGTTCAGCGGGAGAACGCGCCTCTCGAAGCTTTTCGCCTCATGCCTCGCGCCCGTCATCGGCGGCAGGTTCCCGGGGAGGCCGGTGGTCCCCGTGCCGCCTCGCCCCCACCGGCGGTCGCTGGACGCAGTCGAGAGGGTCGCCCGGCTGCTGGAGCGCGACCACGGGTTTGCTCTCCTCAGATGCCTCGAGCGAACGGGCACCGTCCAGCAGAAGTCGCTCGATTTCGCGGAGCGGGCGGAGAACCTGCGGGGCAGGATCAGGGTCGGCGGGCGAGCGGGCCGTGCGAGCGTGCCGGCCGCTGCCGTGCTCCTGGATGACGTCTTCACGACTGGCGCAACGGCGGATGCCTGCTCCCGCGCGCTGCGCGAGGCGGGGTGCGTCTCCGTCTCCGTCGTCACCCTTGCCATGGATTGACAATTCCCTTCAATTCGTGTATTCTTCGAGAATAAAGAGTCGGGCCAACGACTCTTTTTTGTTGGCGGAGGCAACGTGCCCGGGTACCTCGACGCGGAGATCAGAGCGGCGATCGAACCCGTCCTTTCGGGGATGGGGTTCTCGCTGGTTGAGTTGTCGGTCGCACGGCTGAAAGGCTCCACTCGCCTCTCCGTTGTCCTGTACCGCAGGGAGGGCGTTGGAATCGACGAGTGCGCGGAGGCCTCCCGCCTGCTGCTGCCTCGCCTGGAGACCCTCGAGGGACTGGACGAGGTGAGCCTCGAGGTGAGTTCGCCCGGCATCGAGCGGCAGATCCGCAGCCCGGCGGAGTACGAGTTCTTCAAGGGCCGCGGAGTTCGAGTGCTCGCGGGAGACGAGACGGAGTGGATCGGGGGGATCATCGACGGCGTGGAAGGCGGCACCCTATGGCTGAAGCAGGGAAGGGAAAGGAAAGGGTTCGCGATTTCCAGCATCAGGAAAGCGCGACTGGACTATTCGGTGGAGATCGAGGAAGCTGAAAATGCAGTCTGAATTGTCGCAGGCGATCAAACAGCTCGTGCAGGAACGAGGGATCCCCGAGGACCTCGTCATGAAGACGGTCGAGAACTTTCTCTTCGCGGCCTACAAGAAGAAGTACGGCGTCATGGACAACGCTGTCGTTCGCTTCAGCGAGGACGGGAGCGAGGTCACGCTGTTCGCGAAGAAGAAGATCGTCCTCGAGGACGACATGGAGGACCCCGTCTACGAGATCCCCCTCGAGGAGGCCCTCGAGCTGAACGAAGAGTGCGAAGTGGGCGACGAGCTGCTGATCGAGATCAACCCGAAGGAGTTCGACAGGGTTTCGGTCCAGAGCGCGAAGCAGAAGGCACGCCAGGGCCTGCGCGAGATCCAGAAGGACACCCTGTACTCGGAGTTCATAGACAAAGTCGGCGAGATGATTATCGGCTACTACCAGCGCGAGAGGAACGGCAACATCTACGTCGACCTCGGCAAGACCGAGGGGATCCTGCCCAAGAAGTACCAGTCCCCGCGCGAGGTCTACCATCCCAACGACAGGATCAAGGCGCTGATCCACGAGGTTGTGAAGACCCCCACTGGCCTGCAGATCGTGCTCTCGCGAAACCACTCGGAGTTCGTGAAGAAGATCTTCGAGCTGGAGGTCCCCGAGATCTACGACAAGACCATCGAGGTCTTCAAGATCGTGCGCGAGCCGGGCTACCGCACCAAGATCGCGGTGCGCTCCACGCGCGAGGACGTGGATCCCGTCGGCGCGTGCGTGGGCCTGAAGGGCGTGCGCATCCAGGCCGTTGTGCGGGAGCTGGAGGGCGAGAAGATCGACATCCTGCGCTACTCGGTCGACCAGCGCACCTTCATCAAGAACGCGCTCTCGCCCGCCGAGGTCAACCAGATCATCATCCTGGACGAGGCGAAGAAGCTCGCCCTCGCCATCGTGCCCGACGCCGCCTTCTCGCTCGCGATCGGGAGGCAGGGCCTGAACGTGCGCCTGGCCAACAGGCTCACGGACTGGAACATCGACGTCAAGAGCGAGACGCAGTTCGCCGAGATGGACTTCTCGGCCGATGCCAAGCGTGCGGTCTCGGCGCTGTTCGGCGACACCGAGGAGGAGATCCAGAAGATCTCCGAGCTGCCCGGCATCGAGCCGCGCCTTGTCGAGATCCTCGAGAGGGACAAGATCACGGACATCGAGGCCCTCGTGGCGCTCACCCCCGAGCAGATGGCCGCCCTCGAGGGCATCACCCCCGAAGACGTGCAGACGCTGAACAGGATCATCGAGGAGAACGTCGAGATCGTCGAGGAGGAGCCTGAGGCAGCGGCGGAGGCGGAGGCCGCAGCGGAGCCTGCCGCCGAGGGCGCTGAGGGCGCTGAGGGCGCCGAGGGCGCTGAGGGCGCCGAGCCGGCTGAGGCTGCACCGGCAGCGGAGGCAGCCGAGGAAGTCGTGGAGGAAGAGACCTACGAGTGTCCCGAGTGCGGCACAGCGATCACTCCGGACATGGCTACTTGTCCAAACTGCGGCGTCGGTCTAACATTCGAAGACGGCGCCGAGGAAAGCGCAGCGGAGGAGCAGAGGCGGTAATGCCAGAGGAACTGGACAGCAAGAAGAAGCTCAAGACCACCCTCATCAAACACAAGAAAGAGGAGGAGACCCCCCTGTCCGTCGAGGAGGAGGCTTCTCCCGAGAAGAAGACGGTGGTGGTCAAGAAGAGGGTCGTGGTGGTGAGGAAGACGGCGGGGAAATCCGCCGAGTCTTCCGCCGAAGCCGCCGAGCGCGGGGCAGAACCCAGGCCCTCCGTGCGCGAGGCGCATCCGGGCACCCCGCATCCCCCGACAGCCCATGGCCCCGTTCGCGCGGCCGAGCTGCGTGTTGCGCGGGGAGAGCCTGCCGCCGCCGTGCAGCCCGCGCAGAGAGCGGCCGAGGCAAGGCCATCTGCGGCCGCCCCGCGCGCAGCGGCGCCGGCCCAGCACGCGGCGACACCGCATGCCGCCGCATCTCGCGCGACCGCCGCACGCGCCCCCGAGCAGCCGACCCGCGAAGGCCCCCGGATCATCCCGCCCGACAAGCGCTTCGAGCCTCGCCCATCCGTGCGGGAGTCCGTCCGCGACAAGATGCGCTTGACGCCTCACCCGTATCCGCAGCAGAGGCCCTCCGGCGGACCTCCCCGGCAGGGGATGGGCATGGGCCGGCCCGAAGGGCGTCCCCCCGCGCGCCCTGGCGCGCCCCGTCCCGGAGGCTTCCGCACGGGACCTTCCGGCTCGTCGGGCACCGAGGACAAGAAGCCCCCGGCGAAGAAGTTCTTCTCCAAGGCGAAGAAGAAGATCGAGTACCCCAAGCGCAAGCACCTGGAGTTCGAGGAGAAGAACCTCCAGGTCAAGAAGAAGACCGTTCGCCAGCTGAACCCCGTGCCCAAGGCGATCGCGATCACCGAGGGGCTCACCGTCTCGGATCTCGCCCGCAAGATGAACCTGAAGGGCTCCGACCTCATCGCCAAGCTCATGGGAATGGGCATGATGGTGACGATCAACCAGCAGATCGACTCCGACACGGCCTCGCTGCTCGCCGCCGAGTACGGCTGCAAGGTGAATGTCGTGTCGCTGTACGACGAGACGGTGATCGAGGAGGAGAACGACCGGGCCGAGGACCTGAAGCCCCGGCCGCCCATCGTCACGATCATGGGGCACGTCGACCACGGCAAGACGAAGCTGCTGGACGCCATCCGCAGCGCGAACGTGGCCGAGGGTGAGTTCGGCGGCATCACCCAGCACATCGGCGCCTACAGCGTCGACCTGCCGCAGGGGCGGATCGTGTTCCTGGACACTCCGGGCCACGAGGCGTTCACGATGATGCGGGCGCGCGGCGCCCAGGTCACCGACATCGTCGTGCTCGTCGTGTCCGCGGTGGACGGCGTCATGCCGCAGACGATCGAGGCGGTCAACCACGCCAAGCAGGCCGGCGTCCCGATCATCGTTGCGGTGAACAAGATCGACCTCCTCGAGGCCAACGTCGAGCTGGTGAAGAAGCAGCTCACCGAGCAGAGCCTCGCCCCCGAGGAGTGGGGCGGCACGACGATCTACAACGAGGTCTCCGCGCTCAAGAAGACCGGCATCAAGGAGCTGCTGGGCAGCATCCTGCTGCAGTCCGAAGTGCTCGAGCTGAAGGCGAACTACGACTGCCGCGCGTCCGGCATAGTGCTTGAGTCCCGCATCGACATGGGGCGCGGCAT
>Ga0315294_10005801_pt1 | contig 13551 bp, 13 predicted proteins | sample YL17G13_40_MG_FD_203626 | JGI IMG/M metagenome (GOLD analysis project Ga0315294, IMG submission 203626) | Sediment microbial communities from Yellowstone Lake, YNP, Wyoming, USA - YL17G13_40 | ecosystem: Environmental > Aquatic > Freshwater > Lake > Sediment | place: USA: Wyoming | collected... | reverse complement strand
CTCAATCCAAAATAGTCAATGACAAAGCCCCTGTCGACGTTTTCAAACTCTAACTCGTTGACCTCTTGCCTAATCTTAACAACTCTTCCCTGCGTGGTGCCGTACCACCAGTAACCCTGCTTGTCCCATCGGAACGCCTGCCCACAACAGAGAGTCAAGTTCAAATCAAAAGGATGCGAAGGATCGAGTCGAAATTCCATAAACGTCAGGCTTACTTTTCTCGAACGTGGTTTAAAATCCTTATTGGTTCGTTCAACAAACTCGTACTTGGGAATGAAAGAAATGTCGATGGAAAAAGGGGGAACACAATCATCTTCAAAGCTCGAAAAACCTGAAAAACCAAAATAGTCAGCGCCGTATTTCGTCAACGAAACTCTCAGGTTTCGGCACATCAGAAGGCAGTCCCTTTCCTTCGCGAAGCCGCTTGATCGTTTCGGCTGCAAGCTTTTCAGGCATCCTCTCCCAACGAGCAAAGACAAACTGCCAAAAAGCGCGCCCCGAAGTCGTACTTCGCATCTCTGCCGAAAAGCCAAAAGTCTCGGCAACAGGAATATTGCCCCTGATCACTGCTACTCCAGCCTTCTGTTCTGTTGACTCGATTTTCCCACGTCTGCGAGTCAACATGTTTGAACATGCACCAAACAATTGCATTGGAACAGACACCTCAATATTGTAGATGGCTTCCAAAAGCACAGGTTTAGCGGTCAAGAAAGACCCCAGAATCGCACGGCTCACCCCGCGCATCACTTGCGATGGTTCTCGATTGCCCTGGTTTTTATCAAACTCTGCAGCCACAAGCTCGACCTTTACCCCCTTGATGGGTTGTTCACAAAGGGGTCCAGTCCTGCATGCCCAATGGAAACCTTGAATGATGTTGGCTCTGATATCTTCAGGAAACTGATCATCTGTGATTGAGCTCACAAGAATGTTCGCATGTTCATCTAGGGCCCACACTTTTCGTTCTGCAAGATCGCTGACGTGCTTCTTGAGCTCCTGTTCGTTGCTGGCGAAGTCTTTTTCGAAAACTGCCATCGTCTTGTTATCAAGTTGCTCCACCTGGATAGAAAACCTGTTCAACTTGTTGGGGCTTCGCGTCATCACAAGCGTTCCTTTGTAGAAGATTGTTTCCCTGTAGGCTGCGCTGGGACTAGATGTAACCAGTTCAATTTCTTCTATCTGTTTTTTCAGGAAATTCACAGCGACTTCCAAATGCAGCTCGCCAATGCCACCGAGGAGATATTGACCAGTTTCTTTGTCTATGGTGACTTTCAGGTCTGGATCCTCGACGGCCAACGCTTTCAACGCTTCGAGCATTCGCGGCAAATCTTTTGGGTTTCTGGGTTCAATCGCGATGGTCATAACGGGCTCCGGAAAGTATGTCATGCTCTCAAAAGGCACCATTGATTCTTTATGTGAAACCTCGACGACCGTTTCTCCTGCCCTGGCGGATTCAAGTCCCGTAACAGCAGCTATGTTTCCTGCAGATATTCCGCTCACCGCTTCCCTGTAAGCGCTCATGTAGATGGAGACTTTCTGAATGCGTCGATCTTCGCCCGCCCTCACAAGGTAGACTTGGTCCTCGTTCTTCACCGAACCCGAAAAAACTCTTCCAGTGGCAACCAAACCCTCATTCGGAATCAGCTGAACCGCCGTCACGCACATAACGGTGGGACCATTTTCGTCGCATTGTGTCATCGCTCGCCCGACGTCAGAATCCAATTTGCCCTTCCAAATCCTTTGAACTCTGTACTTCTGACTCTCAACAGGACTTGGAACATTCTTCACAACCATGTCAAGAATCGCCATGTGAAGCGGAATGATTTTCGAAAGCGCATCAGGTCTTCCTTCTCTGTAAGCTTCCAAGATGTCGCGATCACCGAATTTTTCTTGTCCTATTTCAGCTGTCTTTAGCGTGAACCCCCATTTGTGAAGCGCAGAGCCGAACACAACACTTTCCTTCGCAGCATCAACTTTCCACATCTGCCTGAACTCGGGTTCGGCGTAGAGCTCGATTATGTTGTTGAAGTCGCTGATTATGCGAAGAGACTTCTCCTGAATTTCCTTCGGAGAAAGCCTCAGCTCGGTGATCAAACGGTCAACCTTGTTTATGAAAAGAACAGGCTTCACCCTTTCCTCAAGTGCTTGGCGAACGACTGTCTCGGTTTGAGCCATAATCTCTTCCACAGCGTCAACAACGACAATCGCACCGTCAATCGCCCTCAACGCCCTCGCCACCTTGCCAGCAAAATCTACGTGTCCAGGCGTGTCCACCAAGTTTACCAGATAAGCAGCTCCGTCCATTTCATGCAAGAAGGATATGTTCGCGGTTTTGATGGTGATCCCTCGCCTTTGCTCCTCTTCTAGATAGTCCAAAGCTCGTGCAGATCCTGCCACCTGCAGGGGCAGAAGTCCGGCCTCAACGAGCAGCGAATCCGTCATGGTGGTTTTTCCATGATCGATGTGCGCGACGACTCCGATGTTTCGAACTCGCTCCTTCCTACTCATCAGTTTCGCCATTTCGGCTATCTGTCTAAACCTTGGCATGATCCAAACCGCTTCCAAAGCGTCCGTACTATGCTATAGCTTGAATAGAAGGTTCTGGGACATTTGCTTTGTCATAACACGCAAACAAGACTTAAGTTACGGGGATGTGAGAAAACTGCAAGGACAAGTGCGAACAGACAGTGTCCAAGAAGGAAATTGACCAACTCTTCGAAGAGCCCTACGCCACGATAATGTGCTATCCGAGATATGAAAAAAAGGAACTTGAGAGAAGGCTAAGGGAACTTGGAAAACTAGGAATTACGGAACTGGAATTTGTTGGGCAAAAACAACTACTGAACACGCACATTCTAGGCAAAGGATGCGTCGGATTGGTCGTGCTAGCCTATGGAAAAGCTGGGAAAGTGGCACTGAAGATCCGAAGAATCGACGCAGACCGAGCGAGCATGCTGCGCGAAGCCAGACTGCTAAGAAAGGCAAACACCGTTCAAGTCGGCCCACAACTTCTGGGCGCAACAAGAAACTTTCTGGCGATGCAGTTCATCGAAGGTACCTTGCTACCTCAATGGCTCGAAAAAAGAGTTGGCAAAACGCAGCTGAAAACGGTTCTGCGCGAACTGCTTGAACAATGCTGGAGGCTGGACAAAGTAAAGTTGGATCATGGTGAACTGAGCCATGCACCCAAACACATAATCATTGATCGAAAGGATAGAGCGGTCATAGTCGATTTTGAGACCTCAAGTGCCAAAAGGAAAACCTCAAATGTCACTTCTATGAGCCAATTCCTATTCATGAGCGAAATCTCCCCAACAATAAAAAGGGAACTTGGCATCAAAGACACAGAGAACATCGTTGACTCGTTGAAACTCTACAAACATGATATGAGCCGCGAAAACTTTCTTCAAGCAATAAAGTCTTGCGGCCTCTAGGCAACGTAGCCCTTGGTCAACTGCACCCTGCGTTTTTCAGGGTCAAGTTCCTCGATCTTCAACTCTTGGACGAGAGCTGAAAGCTCCAGCCATGTTTCCACCTGCAGTTGCCTCGCAACCCGTCGTCTGTCGTAGATTAAGGGCACGTTGTCAACGAACACCCAGCCGCAAGACTCGGCCAATTCTCCCTTCTCCCGCCAGAGAAAAAAGCACCTGAACGGCATATAACCACGTATGTAAGGAAATAATAGAACAAGATTCTAGAAGTGTCCGCTAGAAAGAAACTAGATCAAGCAAGTATCTCGTTTAACCGATCTTTTTCACGCGCTTCCCTTATTTCCAAAGCGATTCTTCTGCCAGTGTACATGTCCGGTCCATACTTCAAGTAAGCATAAGGAGAAGTCCCTATTCCCACGTTTGTACCAGCAACGATTCGCGCTGAAATCTCAAAGGTGTAGATCTTCAAGTCATCGGTGATCACTGTTTCCAGACAGAAGGGCCCGATGATTCCTGGAGGCGCAAGTTCCTTGGCCTTCTTCATCACGTTGTCACCCATGTTGATCAGTTCAGGAAGCAATGATTCTCTAAGCGTAATAGGAATGTTGCCTACAATCGTGTACGTCGGATTGATTCCAATCTCAAGCTGTTCACTCGCCGGAATCCTTCCGATAGCGTCGACAGCCGACTCGTAACGTCTGTCAACGCCCAAAAACTCAACATCATCTTTGATTATCGAGGCAAAATAGTGTGGGTAAACGTTCACGCCTAAGACATACTCTTGCAGATGAATCCTGTCAACATCTTCCTTTGTGAGCAGTCGGCGTTTTATCATGTCGTTTACTTTCTTCTCGAAAGATTCGACGGAACTTACCAAGAAGTAACCTCTTCCGCCCTTTGCTCCAGGCAACTTCGCGATTGCGAGACCACTTATGTCTTCGGGGGTTTTGAATGTTTTCGGTAGCCTGAGCCCTGCATCGCGCAACCACTTTTCCTGTTTGGTGCGACTGGCTTCCCAGTGGAGAAGCTGCCTGTTTCCGAACATGGGTACATACAAGTCATTTGTCAACTCTTCAGTGCTCAGGTACGCGGTAAATGAGCCGTGGGGAACCAGAACCGTGTTCAGTTCGCGGAGTTTAGCTTGAAGCTTCTCACTGAGCAGTTCGGCGAAACTCTTGACGATTATGATTTCATCAGCCAACGGGAACTTCTTGTACATTACCACATCGTCTTTTTTGCAGAGGCAGACTGTTCTGAACCCCTCTTCCTTTGCGCCTTTGAAGATGTTGAGCGCAGAATGAGAACCTAATGTACCAATGGCCAAGTTCTTCGGATCGTACTCGCCTAGTATTCTAGAGATTTTCTTTGGAGTTATCAAGTTACTATTTCCCTAAGCCTGTTTTTCTTGACTGCTCGTTTGACTTCGATGGCCGTTCTCCTGCCTGGACCGACTGGCATCATGTATTTGTACTCCATGTACGGTGAAGTTGGCTCCACACAGGGGCATCCTGGCACTCGTGGACTCACGTCAAACACGTAGAAGTCCATGTTCTTTGAAACCGCGCCCTGCAAGGAGAAAAGTCCGATCATTCCCGGCGGGTACTCTTTCTTGCAGATTTTCACAAACTTCTCGGCGGCTTCGAAGGTTTTCTCCAGCTGGCTTTCACGCATCGTTACTCCCATGTGTCCTATCTCTATGTTTTGGACGGGTACGTGAAACTCGAGCTGTTCTTCAGCGGGCAAATCTAATATTCCGTCCAAGTTTGTTTGAATCCTCTTGTCGAACCCGAGAAAATCGATTTCGTCCGTCAATGGCGACCAGAAGAAGTTGGCATTAAACTTGGCGCCCAACACGTATTCTTCTATGACAGACTTTTCCAAGTCTCCGCGGCTTATGAGCCCTTGTTTGATTCTTTCTTCTGCTTTCTTCGTGTACTCTGCAGGTGAACTTGCGTAAAAGAAGGCGCGTTCGATTCTTCGCTTCTTTTCGGGAACCTTCACGATGACTGGTCTGTCGATTTCTCCAGGTGAATTGAACGTCTTAGGTGTCAATAAACCGCCTTTCTCTAGAAGGTAGAACTGGTTCTTAGGCGTGTTACGCTCTTCAGTTTTGAGGATGTATCTGTTCCCTAACATTGGGACAGCGAACTTTTCCTCGATGTCCTTGTATCCCACATAGACTGAGAAGGATCGGTTGGGAACGAAAATTGTGTTCAGGTCCCTAAGCTTCTGCAGGTTCTTCTCTTCAACTATTTCTGCAAAATTGTCCAAAATCATCACGTGGTCGAACAGGTTGCGATAGTATTTGGTGTAGGTTTTCTCGCGGCCCTTCTGGCACACGATTACGGTTTCGAAATTCTCCTGTTTCGCCCCGTGGCCAACTTCCAGTGCAGAATGTGATCCTAAGACCCCGATTCGGAGCTTCTTCGGATCGTAACTCTTCACTATTTCTTCGATTTTCTTCATCAGAAGGTCATTTTCACTTATCTATTTTGTGATTTATATCTATCGATCACGTCAGCCAAGAGCGGAACCTCGAAAAACTTGTGTTCAGTTACTTCATTTGCAGCGGCCATGTACATTTTGCTGATTACACTCCGCAATTCTGGGTCCAGTTTTGGCGGTTGAGAGAGGCATATTGATTTCCAGTCTTTGATTCCTTCAGCTTCCGCCTTTCTTTTTGCTTCTTCAACATCTTGATACCAACTGGTTTTCCTGTAGTATTGCCTAGCTATTTCCTTGCTTACATGCAATCCTTCGAAGGTGAACCTGCATTCGTCCAAGGTTCCGACGACGTCGACAACCATCAGTCTTCTTTGAGGGTTAAAGGCCAATTCGATCTTTCCATCTTCATTTTCTAAGTCGGCTTTCATCGCCATCTGGGTTATGATCTTGTTGACTTTGAAGAGAAGGTCTCTGACTTCTTCAACTTCTTCAATACTCAAACCTGCGGTTTCTCGTGCCTCTTTCCAACTCAAGTAGCGGTCTTTTTCCTCAAGCTTTGTGCTCACGTCAAAGATGGGTTTCGACAGTCGATCACCAGCTTTCGGGTAACGGTTCAGTCCCAACTCCTGAATTGTCAGCTGCCCTTGTTCCAGACGTTTGAAGACCGATGAGCCTTCGGGTAGCCCGTTTCTGTAAATGATTTCCAGCGGGATGAGAAAGTTCGTCAGGTTTGGCGTGTACATGCCGTAGTCATACTGCAGCTTGGCATCCTTCACGAACGCGTTGGGTTTGTAGACGTTGACAAGGTCTATTTCCATTGTGTCAACTGGCCGGGCTAATTCCTGAACCCTGACGACCTTCCCATTTTCGCTGGCGAGCCCGCGATAATGTGTTTTGATGCCTCTTTCCTCGAGTCTTTCGAAGCAGTACGCGCCCATGAGGCAGAGTGCAGTTCCTTTTCCCTCGATTAGATCTGGCATTTCGCCCCAGTCAAAAACCGAATACCTGTCTGAGAACCGAAATCGGCCCACGCCCATCTTGTCTCGGGCTGGTTTGGTGATAATTTCAAGATCTTTTACGCTGCCCATGAAGATTCACTTAACTCATTTTTCTTGTTGATTCGTCAGCTTTTTCAATGTCTCTTTTCTTTGACTGCTGGTAGTCGCTTATGCGTTTCTCCAGTTCTTCATCCTGAATTGCCAACATTTTTGCTGCTGCCAGTGCGGCGCCCTCGGGTTCGATCGTGACGACTGAAGCTACTCCGCTCGGAACTCTCAAGGAAGAGTAGATGTCTGCGCCACAATATTTCTCGGAGTATGGTGGACAGGCAATCACTGGTTTCGTGGTGTTGGCGTCGACGAAGGCGCTCAGCGCATTGGATCTTCCTGCAACGGTGACGTACACAACCTTCTGCTTTTCATATTCCTTAACGATCTTCAACACTTTCTCAGGGGTTTTGTGCGCTGATCCAACACGTAACAGATATTCCAGACCTAGAGATTTGAGATGTTTAGCGATTTCGTTACAGAAATCCAAATCACGCTCTGAGCCCATTATGATGATGACTTCGCCCTTCATTTTTTCACACGGCAATCATGCTGCTAGAAGGAGTTACGTGCTAATTAGTTTTTAACTTCAATCCCAACTTTTTTCAAGATGTCAAACACTGTGTAAACAAAGCAATATCCAATTGCACGCTTCATGGCACGAGATTTCTCCCAATATGCTCCTCCCCTATCCCCCAGGCTTCACACTGAACCAAGCGAGTCAAGTCGATAGTTCTTTTCGCGCAATTCCAACCAAAACACCCCTACTTCCTACGCCCCTTCGCTCTGCCAATTGAACTGATGGCAAATTAACAAGAAGAAAATCAGAAGCTCAGCTGTTTTACTTCATCGGCCCTTTTCAAAGAGCAGGCGATGTGGAGCGTAGTCTTTCGCGCGCGCTCAATCCAGAGGTTCTCTCATGCGCGATAACTCTTGTATTCAGAGGTAATTCGACTATTAGTATAAGAGGAGTCTTGGAAGGCGCTTTTGAGCAAATGTTGCCTGCGGAGTTTGGCTTCTTCCTCTTTGGGATGGCCATTTTCTTAATCCTATTGGGATTATGGGCATGGAATGAAGCCAGTGAAGCTGAGGACGAAGGAGAACCAGTTGAGTTGCACTCTTTGGGTCGCCCGCGCCGCGATTTTCAAGAACTCTATCGCTATCTGATTGACGATTTCGTTATCCAGTATTGTAGAAAACTGAACAGAAAAGACTTCACCGTGAAATCAGAAAACTTTTCAACAAAGCGAAAGGGCAAGCGGGAGTATTTGAATGATTCTCAAACGCGCGATTTTGTCAAGGCTTTGAGTCACTATTTCGAAAGCAAAGTCAGGATACCAAGGGTTAGAATGGGTGATCAACAGGAAATTGAAACTCTCATCAACGAAGAGGCTCTGCTATTTGTAATGTATGTGAGAGATAAAAGGGGGCATGGATTCCTAGAATAGTTTTTATTCAATAGCTAATGGAAGCGCAATGGCTCAGTTATTGGAGAGCGCGCGCTTTTCCAGAGCTGCCGAACAAGCGCATTTTGGCCTTAACGACCTCTTTCATGGCCTCTTTTGCGGGACCCAGAATTTTCCGTGGGTCAAACTCTTTAGGTGATTTCGCCAGAACTTCGCGGACAGTAGCGGTGAAAGCCAGCCTCAGGTCTGTGTCTATGTTTATTTTTGCTATGCCCATGGTGATGGCTTTTCTGATGTGGTCTTCGGGGATTCCTTTTGCTCCTTCAAGTTGGGCCCCGTACTTGGCTGCCTTTTCAATAATCCATGATGGGACACTTGAGGCTCCGTGCAACACAAGCGGGATATCCACTTTTTCCTTGATCAGTTCCAGTCTTCCGAAATCAAGTTTCGGTTCAGTCTTAAACTTGTAAGCTCCGTGGGAAGTGCCAATCGCAACCGCGAGTGCATCCACTTCTGTTTTCTCGACAAATTCCGCCGCAACGTTTGGGTCAGTCAATATGGCATCTTTTTCTTCAATGGTTGATTCTTCCACGCCTGCGAGCCGTCCGAGCTCTGCCTCTACGGAAACACCTTTCGGATGCGCAATGTCAACAACCCGTTTAGTTAAGGCAATGTTGTCTTCAAACTTCAGATGCGAACCATCAATCATAACTGAGGTGAAGCCTGCATCAATGCACTTTTGGGCGGTGTCAAAGTCTTCGCCGTGGTCAAGATGCAGCGACATCGGCACGGGAGCAGCTTCAGAAGCTGTCTTCACGATTTTTGAGAGATAGGCTAGTCCTCCGTATTTGATGGCGCTCGGCGTCAGTGCAACTATGGCAGGTGATTTCTCTTCAGTTGCTGCCTCGGCAACGGCTAACACGATTTCTAAATTGTTTATGTTAAAGGCCCCGACTGCATAGTGATTCTGTCTGGCTGGAAAAAGCAGGTCTTTGTTTGTGACTAGCGTGTTTTCACCAAGAACAGATATCTGTATTGAGAATCAGTATAAATGATTTACATGCGTGCGTGCGCGAGTGTGCGCGTTCTGTGAGTGTATATGAGTAAGTGTAAGAATGTTAGAGCGGAACCGTTTGGGTTTGGGATAAAACCTTACCCCAACCAACTTTGGGCAATTGACAACTAGCTAGACGTGAAGTTTTCTGAAAAACTCTTCAAGTAGATAAAGATAGGCGTCGGGTGTGTTGGCTACGTCTTCTTTGTATGAATCCCAATTATCCAGAATTCCGAGGAGACGTATTCCCAGATTGTGTTTCTTCTTTTTCCTGAAGTAGGCTATCGTCTGTTTTCTGGTTTGAGGAAGCTTGCCTTCCTCTGAAAACGCCAAGTAAGATAGGCAGATGTATGCATCCTTCAGAGAATAGTAGATAAGTTTGGTTTTTCTATCGGTCGGATGTGGGAGAGTGAGCATGTGACGGATTATGTCAAGAGTGTCTCTGCGTTTATAGGCAATGTAGTTGACTGTCTCTTCTTTTGTCGGCAATTCTAGGTCTAAACTGCCATAAAGAGGCTTGGCATATAGAAACTCCAAACAGTGACCCCTTGGCATAGTCCTCAATTCATCATGACTGAGAAGATAAAGCGAGAATTGGGGGTATTTAAGGAAAACACTTTGAAGACTTGTGATGACTTCCTTACTTATCTTCTTGGTTATTATTACCGAGTCATAGTCACTGTCTGGTCTTGCTTCTCCTTTTGCTCGACTGCCGTGATGTAACAGGCACAGTAGATTGCTCTGCAGAGCTCCCAGAACATCTTCTCTGAAACTCTGTAACACGTCGCCCTTTTCTGACATTAATCCCACAGTTTCTAGTAAGTCACAAAAGTCCAATAAAACACTGCTGTTCAGCAAAGGGAAGGGTTTTGGGGGGTAAAGTTTTATCCAACCCAAACCAATTCAGCGTCTTGGGCTGGGAGTGGAATCGGTCTTATAAATGCACTCTGTTAGAATAATTGACTTGTACACTCATGAAAAATCTGATTTCAGTTTCCAGTGCACCTATTGCTGGGTTTGGAGGCAAACATTACTACGACCTTCTCGGTACGATTGACGTGATGATAAGAGTTTTCAGAGAAGGTGTGGTTGATGGTTTTGAGTTGCAGCTTGAACCAGAATGGGACCGTGAGAATGCACCATTGACCGATGTCGATTGGGCTGATTGGACTAAGATTCCCAAGTTCACTGCTGCAGAAATTGTGAAGCTAGTCAAATGTGAGGGTTTACCCATTCTGTCTGTCCATGCAAGCAGAGACGTTGGAAGCTATCTTTGCTCAGAGAAAGAGCGAAACTGGGAGAAAGGAAAACGAGTCATTTACGACTCATTGTCGGTTGCTGAAAGCTTGAGAGCAGAGGTTTGCGTTTTTCATCTTTGGGACACTTGGAAAACTATTTTCGACCTAAAGAATGTCGAGGGCATGTTTCTAAGTATAGCGCGTCAGTTTCCAAAGGTCAAGGCTTCAGTTGAAAACATCCCAACACATTTAGAAGGTCATTCCCCATTTGTATTGGTCAAGTCTCTTGAACACGTGACTTTGGACTTGAGATGGGCATCAATGTACAGGGAGCTTGACGCTTTCGAATCCATAATTGACAATATTGTGAATGTTCATTTGAGAGGAAGTCTAAGAAAGAGCAAATGGGTTCTAGAGCGCTCGAACTTCGATTTCTATGAAGCCTTGGAAAGAATCAGAAAAACATGGGGATACTCGGGATTGCTCACGGTCGAACCCGAAGGCAGAATAGACGGGGGACTATTCAAAAGCTTCCTACAAGCCATGCGTTCTTTAAAGAAATAGAGGTTTGAATGTAAAGTCACATCCAACCAACCGGAACGATGGTTGTAGAACACGGCATACGTGCTGGTGAGCAACGTGGTCAGTTTAGTCTGGGCACTTTCCGAGAAATCTGGATTTTCAGCAATTCAATGCGCTGGTCAGGATTCTGGGTTTTGCCGCTCTTGCCTTCTTTCAACGTTGACTTTTCGACCTTGTCCGACCTCACTTTGTTAAGCTATGGCTTTTTTTCATTTGCATTTTGGTTTGGTTTTGGGCTTGTTTCATTGTAGAGGTATTCGAAATAGTAGTATATTGATGGGTCATTGAGTTGCTGTCTGGCTTTTGCTATTCCTGTTTTCACCTTTTCCCATGCTCTGGCAATTGCACCACCAAACAAGTCATCAATCATTCTGGTGTCTACAAGCTTTCTTTGAAGGAGAATACCTATTCCCTCAAAGAACAAGCACACTTGGTTGACTTCCCGAAGCCCAACTTTCTTGTCAAAGTCATTGATGTCATCTATGCCTTCAAAGTCGCTGGCTCTTTTTCTCACTTTTGCCCATGCATCTTGAAACTCGTTGCTACTGAACGTAGCATACAGTCTCATAACAAGGTCTGTTTGTCTTGTTCTGATCTGATGTCTAAGTTGAAATGCATAGTAGATGACTCCAGCTACCACGCTTGCAGAAGCAATACCTATCGAGACCGTCTGTATATCAATCATTATTGACACCAGCATTGCTGAAATAAGGTAGTTGATTCGATTCAGCTATAACTTCTCCGCAAATACGAAAGTCGGTTGGTCGGGGCAAAGTTTTACGCTTATATGCCGATCAAACGAAAGAGCTTCTCTTAAACGAAAGCCTGAAGGCAACTTGGATGGAATCAGCAAACATCATTGTAATAGGAGCAGGGGTCGTCGGCCTCGCTGTTGCAGCAAAAATCTCGGAGAAAAATGAAGACGTATACCTTTTCGAAAAAAACCCTCGGTACGGTCAAGAGACGAGCAGCCACAACAGCTGCGTCATTCACTCAGGCATCCACTATCCAAAAAACACTCTCAAAGCAATACTCTGCGTCAAGGGCAATAGGATGCTTTACGAGTTGTGCAGCAAGTATGGGATACCTTACAAAAGGCTGGGTAAGCTGACGGTCGCGATTACCGAGGAAGAGAGTGATGAACTGGAAAAACTGATGCAAATGGGTATTGACAACGGTGTTGAAGGTCTCAGGATGCTGGACGGGAAGCAGATTAGAGAGATGGAACCTAATGTTGTGGTTGAAAAGGCTCTTCTCTCACCTTCGACAGGCATCCTGGAACCCGACGAATTGATGAACCACTTTCATGCACAAATGCGCAAAAACAACGCAGTCTTGGCCACTGACACCGAGGCCGCCGGCATAAAAAAACTGAAAGATGGTTATGAAATAGTTGGAACAAGCGTCGGCGAAAAATTCCAGATCACCACCAAGGTTGTCATCAACTGCGCAGGATTGTACTCAGACAAGGTCGCAGCCATGGCAGGTTTAGACACAGACAAACTCGGTTACAGAATACACGTGTGCAAAGGAGACTACTTCCGGGTCTCAGGCAAACCTCTTGTCAAAAAGCTTGTCTACCCTGTTCCGAAAGGGGCAGGACTGGGAATACACCTGACACCCGACCTCACCGGCTCGATCAGACTGGGTCCAAACGCCTACTACGTCGACAAAATCGACTACAACGTTGAGTCAGAGGAGAAAGAGTTCCGAGAAGATGTCGTCAGATTCGTCCCAAAGATCAGTGAACACGAGATCCGTCCCGACTCTTCGGGAATAAGGCCGAAGCTTCAAGGACCCAATGATCCTTTCAGGGATTTCATAATAAGACACGAGGCTGATAAGAACCTGTACGGATTCATAAACCTCGTGGGAATAGAATCTCCAGGGTTGACTGCAGCACCAGCAATTGCCGAATTCGTTTCAGAGATAGTGGAGAGCGAAATCAAGAAATGACTTTGGGTTGCGGGAGCGAAAAACTGCGAATAATGTTCCTCAAATTCTGAGTATTTCCGGATTGTTCTGCGAGTTTTTCGCGGTGTTGACAATTGCCCGAAGAGTGTTCTGGACGAGGGAAAAAGCAAAAGAGGAAGCGATAAACGAAAAGGGCGCTAGGTTTTCGTTGTTGAGGCAACGACTGATTCTGACAGGTTCACCCAGATCTTGTCGTTGTCCGTCTCAACTTTAGGCTCCAACGGAAGCTTCACAATGAAGGTTGAACCTCGACCGATTTCACTTTCGACAGTGATCTTTCCGCCGTGTCCTTCGACTAACCGTTTGCAGATGGGCAAACCGAAGCCCATGCCTTTCGCTTTTGTCGTGAACAACGGAGTCCAAAGTTTCGACATTGTG
>Ga0315294_10005797_pt1 | contig 13554 bp, 10 predicted proteins | sample YL17G13_40_MG_FD_203626 | JGI IMG/M metagenome (GOLD analysis project Ga0315294, IMG submission 203626) | Sediment microbial communities from Yellowstone Lake, YNP, Wyoming, USA - YL17G13_40 | ecosystem: Environmental > Aquatic > Freshwater > Lake > Sediment | place: USA: Wyoming | collected... | reverse complement strand
GAATGTGTTCTTTCTTGAAGTAGATTTCGGCATTGAAGATGTACATATGTCCAACCTTTTTTGTTTATCATACATGTCGTATGATATACATCAGAAGGGACATATGTCCTGTCCTAACACATTTTCTCATTCTTTTTACCCTACAAAATAATGTAAATTAATATAGCGAAACATGATATCCCTCGACGTGGGGGCTTGTTATGAAACAGATCAATGAAAAACAACTTATTGAAAAAGCAAACAAACCAGGGAAAGACGCTATGCGGCTTCATCCGTTTTACCATGGAAAAATCGAAGTGTTACCAAAATGTCGCATCAAGGATTTCAATGATTTCGCGATCTGGTACACCCCTGGCGTTGCAGAGCCCTGCAAGGAAATCCAGAAACACCCACTCAAAGTTTATGATTATACAAACAAATGGAACACCGTTGCGATTGTCAGCGATGGAACCCGCGTGTTAGGACTTGGTGACATCGGACCAGAAGCAGGACTCCCAGTAATGGAAGGAAAATCACTTCTCTTCAAATACCTCGGCGGTGTCGATGCATACCCCATCTGTCTTGATACCAAGGATCCCGATGAAATCATCCAGACAGTCAAATGGCTCAAACCTAGTTTCGGTGGCATCAACCTTGAAGACATCGAAAAACCAAAATGCTTCTACATCCTCAATCGGCTCCGAAAAGAAATGGATATCCCTGTCTGGCATGATGACCAACAAGGAACAGCAACCATTGTCACCGCAGGAGCGATTAACGCATTAAAAATTGTTGGAAAACCTCTGAGTACCACCTTGGTTTCCATGATTGGGGCTGGGGCAGCAAACATCGCAATCGCACGTGTTCTTATTGCTGCAGGAATAAAACAAAAAAACATTATCATGGCGGATAGTAAAGGAATTCTTCATACCTCGAGAAAAGACCTTGAAAAAGAAAAAGATAAAAACCCTGAGAAATGGGAGATGTGCCTCAAATCAAATGCGGAGGGGCGATCCGGTAATGTCTCAGAGGCGTTACGTGATACAGATATCTGCCTTGCAGCAAGTAGACCAGGCCCCGGGACAATCAAAAAAGAATGGGTAACAACCATGGCTGATGACTCTATCGTATTTGCGTCCGCAAATCCCATCCCTGAGATCTGGCCATGGGAGGCAAAGGAAGCGGGAGCCCGCATTATTGCAACAGGGAGATCAGATTTTCCTAATCAGATTAACAACTCCCTTGGTTTTCCCGGTATCTTCAGAGGTACCCTTGATGTCCGTGCAGAAACCATCACCGATGAAATGTGCATCGCTGCCGCATATGAGCTAGCAAAAACAGCGGAAGACAGTGGACTCAGTGATACCTATATTGTTCCAACAATGGACTCCTGGGAAGTATTCCCTCGTGAAGCAGTAGCAGTAGGGATGAAAGCAATCTCACAGGGTATTGCACGTATCAAACCATCTCGACAGGAACTCTATGATCATGCAGTTTCTATTATTAAAAAATCCCGTGATGTTACACAATCACTGATGAAACAAGGCTTCATCAAACCAGCACCAGAATAATATTTTTTAAGGAGATTCTTCGAGAAATCAAAAAACTTAAATCGGAACATCCGTTCACCGTCCTCGAGGCTATCTGATTATACGGAAGCTATTTCCGTAGATTACCAAAGGTGTCTGAGATGAAACAAATTGTAAAGACAATTACAAAAAAAGATTTTTCATCATTTGTAAATTCTTTGATAAATGACAAGACCTATGATGTCGTCGGAGTCGTAACAAAAGGAAACCGCTATGTCTTTGATACTCTTTCTTCTGCTGAAGAATTACAACTTGATTATGATGTGACGATTCTTCCCCCGAAAAAATATTTCCTGCCACAAACAGAATCATTACTTAAATTTTCGTTAGAAAAACCCTTTGAAGGAAAGGAAACCTTAGACGACACACCACGTATTATCATCGGAGTCCATCCGTATGACCTGATTGCATTAGAGCAGACAGACCGGCACTACCTTGATCCGCAGCAGGATACTTTTTATAAGAAACGTCGAAATAACACCCTGATTATTGGGGTTGATATTAAAAATGTCTCTGAGCGATCATTTGCAGCTAGCATGAAAACAAACGTCACTGACTCAGGTTTCGATTTGTTGCTCACCGATATCGGGACCAACTATGCTGTGACAATTGGCTCTGAAAAAGGAAATAAATTACTAGAAAAATATGCAACAATCAAGAATGCTTCTCCCGAGGATCTTAAAAAGATTATAACAGTTCGCAACGCTGTAGCCAAGAAATATAAACAAAAAGTAAAAATCGATAAAAAAGACTGGTCTTCTCTTCTTGTCGCAAATTATAATCATGCGATATGGGAGGAACATGCGGATGTTTGTATGGAATGCAGCTCGTGCACCATGGTCTGTCCCACCTGTTTTTGCTATGATGTAAAAGATAATGTATCCTTGAATCTGAAAGAAGGCAATCGTGTCCGCACCTGGGATGGATGCATGCTGAAAGATTTCACAAAAGTTGGAAGCGGAGAGATCTTCCGTGATGAAGTAAAAGAACGATATCGTCATCGATTCTTCCGCAAAGGCAATTATTTACCAGAACGCTATGGATTTGTCGCCTGCGTGGGGTGCGGTCGATGCGGTAGTGCGTGTTTACCTGATATTGCTGACCCTTGTAACCTTATCAATGAACTTGGACATTTCAACTCAGAGGAAAATACGGGAAAATATTTTATCAGGGAAGAAACTGAGGTATTGGAAAAAGGCATCATTCATGTCCCACGAAGCGCAACGATAAAAAAAATAATCCCCTTCAACGAGCTCGATACCCTCTTTGAAATTGAACTCGATGATAAGAAACCATTAGGACATAAGCCAGGGCAGTTTGTCGAGGTATCGATTTTTGGGTACGGTGAAGCACCGTTTGGTATCTCAACTCCACCGGGTGATAGTCCTGTGTTTGAAATTATGGTCCGTCAGGTTGGAAATGTTACCAAAAAATTATGTTCGTTACAATCTGGTGATAAAGTAGGTATTCGCGGACCGTTAGGAAATGGATTTGATGTTAAAACATTCGAAGGAAAAACAATGCTCTTTACTTCTGGTGGCACTGGTATGGTGCCGATGCGTTCCTTGATTAATCACATCCTTGACCCAAAGCAGAGGGATAAGTTCAAGGAAGTCATCATTCTCTATGGAGCAAAACGCCCAAAAGAAATTACGTTTATGGATGATGTCGATCGTTGGAAAAAAGTAAGCAACGTGCAATGTGAACTTACCGTTGATCGATGTGAGCCAAGTGAATGTTGGGGCGGATGTACTGGTCTGATTACGGCATTGTTCCCCAAAATCAAAGCAGATAAAATTGATTCGAAAAATACGATAGCGGTGGTTATCGGACCACCGGTGATGTATAAATTTGTCATTAAATGTCTGCAGACCCTTGGAGTTCCGGATAACAATATCTATGTATCTCTTGAGCGTCGTATGAAATGCGGTGTCGGGAAATGCGGGCATTGTCAGATGAATGGCGTCTATGTCTGCAAAGAAGGTCCGGTGTTCAATTACGGAAAACTCAAACAGCTACCGGAGGCGTTCGAATGAGACAAAAACCACGGGTTGCGGTCTTCGATTTCGCAGATTGCGAAGGATGTGAACTTCAAATCGCTAATCTCGAAGAAGAAATTCTTGATTTAATTTCGTTTGTTGATATTGTCTCATTTCGAGAGGTGATGAAGGAGCATTCTGATTCCTATGATATCGCGATAGTTGAAGGCTCTATAATGAGACCGATGGACGAGGAACGACTACGTGGGATCAGGAGTCATGCAAAAATTCTCATTGCCCTTGGAGCCTGTGCGACCATGGGTGGGGTCAATAAAATTCGGAATCAATGGATGCCAGATGAAGTAAAAAAAGATGTGTACGGGGATGCAAATCTTAAAGGAAATGAGCTGTTTGATGTGTTTCAAACCAAGGCAATTAACGAAGTCGTTCCAGTTGATTATTATATCTATGGCTGTCCTATTGACCGTGATGAGTTTAAATCAGTAATCACCGCGATAGCTCTTGGGAAAAAACCTGATATCCCCCGGTATCCTGTCTGTGTCGAATGTAAGAAAAACGAAAATATCTGTCAATTCGAGCTTGGTGCGTTCTGCCTTGGGCCAATCACACGGGCGGGGTGTAAAGCGATTTGTCCGACCCATAATAGTCCCTGTGAAGGTTGTCGAGGTCTTATTAAGAAACAAGACACCGAATGTGTCAAAGAGGTTTTAGAACGATACAAGCTCTCCTATGAGGATATTCGACGACGATGTACGATGTATAACTATGGACGAAAGGAGTGTAGTTACGATGAGTAAAGATTTTTCTGTTCATGTTGAACATGTCACCCGTGTTGAAGGCCATGGAAATATCGTTCTTGATGTGAAAAACGGTAAGATTGAAAAACTTCAATGGAGCGTTGTCGAGGCACCGAGATTCTTCGAAGCGATGCTACGTGGACAGCAGTATAACGAGCTTCGCCCGATAACTTCACGGATATGCGGAATCTGTTCTATCGGCCATTCTCTAGCTTCTTTAAAAGCAACTGAGGATGCATTTGACGTAAAGATCACAAAGCAGACCGCGATACTGCGTCGCTTAGCAATTCATGCAGAGAACATGCAGAGTCATATCCTCCATATCGGATATCTTGTCGCACCTGACTTATTTGGTGTCGGCAGCGTATTTCCTTTGGTAGGAAAACATACTGATACATTACTGAAAATCGTAAAATTACATCGCCTCGCAAATGAAATGTCAGACCTCATTTGTGGTCGTACTATTCATCCTATCCGATTGATTGTCGGTGGGTTTTCTCTCGTACCAACTGAGAAACAACTTCTACAACTAAAAAATCGACTCACAGAAGCCCAGGACCTTACAAAAGAACTTGCAATTGTCATACAGAGTGTTGCTGATAAACTTCCAACCTTCACGAGAGAAACCGAATATATCGGACTAACCTCAGATTCAGAATACGCTCTCTACGATGGTGTCATTGCATCTACCGATACCGGCAAACACCCCGCATATCGAGACTATAAAGAAATTATAAATGAATATATCGTTCCCCAATCAACCGCAAAATATGCGAAACATGCACGAGAATCATACATGGTTGGCGCACTAGCCCGATTTAACCTTAACAGTAATCAGCTCCATCCAGTTGCCCAAGAAGTCGCCCATATGTTTGGGCTAAAACCTCTCACCTACAATCCTTTCATGAACACGATCGCCCAGCTTGTGGAATTTTCTCATAGTATAGAGGATTCATTACTTTTGATCAACTCGCTCATGGATCAGAGAATAAAACAAGAAAAACCAGTAAAGCCCATAGTAAAAGCAGGTCGAGGGGTTGGGATTGTTGAAGTGCCCCGGGGAATCCTTGTGCATGATTATACTCTCAACTCGAAAGGCTATTGTACAAAGGCGAATTGCATTATTCCAACAAACCAAAACCATGCGAATATCCAATTAGATATGGAAAAACTCGTCCCTGAGATATTGACGAAATCGCCGAAGGAAATTGAGTTGATGCTTGAAATGCTCGTACGAGCATATGATCCTTGTATTTCCTGCTCAACCCATTATCTCGATGTTCTTTTCATCTAAACTGTAATCATGAGGAAAAAAATAGGTATTATCGGATTGGGGAAACCCTTTACGGCGTGATGATGGGATTGGCCTTCTTTTACTCCAGCACCTGCAAACACAAAAAAAAAATTTACCAAAAAATATCGAATATATTGAAGGTGGCACAAGTGGGATGAACCTGCTTCATCTCCTTGCTCAATTTGATACTGTTATGCTTATTGATGCTGTTGATTTCCAGGGAAAACCAGGTGATGTTCGAGTGTTTAGTTTGAAAGATATTCAAAGTCAGAAAAAACCGACGATACTATCAACTCATGACTCCGATTTTTTAAACATTCTTCGTTTATCACAAGAACTCGAAGAACTTCCTGAGACACTCGTTATTTTTGGGATTCAGCCACGAGACGTTTCGCATGGACTAGGGTTGTCAAAAGAAATAGAAACGATTCTTGATGATCTTTACTTGAAAGTTCAAAAAGAAATACAAAATCTTATTAATTAACAGAGGAGATAAAAAAAGCTATTATTATAATTGTAACAATCAATGTTAACGATACTATTATATAATTGATTTTACTTTTCCGGTCTCGGTGCTTTACAGCTCAGTATATGGAGGGAAGCACGATGAATGGCACAAAACTTGATAAAATTTTTAAACCAAAAAGTATCGCAGTGATCGGTGCAAGTGAAACAATCGGATCTGCTGGATACAGGATTTTTCGAAATCTAATAGGGTCTGGATATGATGGCGTTGTTTTCCCTGTGAATATAAAACGAGAAAGTATACAAGGAGTACAAGCGTATCCAACCATCAATGATGTACCAAAAGTTGTTGATCTGGCAATTATTGTAACACCAGCAACCGTTGTCTGTGATATAGTCGAACAGTGTGGGATTCGAGGTATTAAAGGTATTCTCATTATTTCTGCTGGGTTTAAAGAAATTGGACCTGAGGGGGTTGCTAGGGAACAGCGATTACTTGAGTTAAAGAAAAAATATGACCTGATTATCGTTGGACCAAATTGCGTCGGTTTTATCATGCCGTACCTGAATTTAAATGCGACATTCGCAGGTTCCATGCCTGCGAAAGGGTCTATCGCATTGCTTTCTCAGAGTGGTGCGGTCTGTGGTGCAATCCTTGATTGGGCTGCGGCAGCTAACGTCGGTTTTAGTTCGTTCGTCTCTGTTGGCTCTATGTTAGATGTTGATTTTGGTGATCTTATTGATTATTTTGGAATGGACATTCACACTAGAAGTATTGTTCTATATATCGAATCGATTACTGATGCACGGAAGTTCATGAGTGCGACCAAAGCATTCGCGCGTGCAAAACCAATTATTGTGATTAAATCCGGTCGTTTTAAAGAAGGAGCAAAGGCAGCTTCATCCCATACAGGGGCTCTTGCTGGTGAGGACGCTATTTATGAAGCGGCATTCCGAAGGTCTGGTGTCGTCCGTGTCATGGATATCATGGATTTATTTAATTGCTCCTCGATTCTTGCGAAACAACCACGTCCAATGGGACCAAACATCGCAATTGTAACAAATGCTGGAGGACCCGGTGTTCTGGCTACGGATTCCATCATCGAGAAAGGTGGTAAACTTGCGACACTTTCTCCTGAGACAATCGAGAAACTCAATAAAGTATTGCCGATTCATTGGAGTCACGCTAACCCGGTTGATATCATTGGAGATGGTGACGAGGATCGTTATCAGAAAGCAATCGAGATTTGTCTTGAAGATAAAAACATCGATGGTCTCTTAATCCTCTGTGTACCTCAAGTAATGGCAGATCCGACGAAACTTGCAGATCGGCTTATTGATATCGCGCGAAAATCAACCAAACCTATTCTTACTTCACTGATTGGTGAAGCGACTGTGAATCACGCACGAGACATCCTTAATAGTAACAATATCCCAACCTATGAATCACCTGATGAAGCCGTTGAATCCTACATGTATTTGTATCATTATGAACGACACTTAGCCCAACTCTATGATACTCCTGTAGAACTCAACATCCAAACCCCCGCTCATACAGATATAGTTAAAAAAATCTTAGATGCGGCAGCGAAAGAGAAAAGAACTTTGCTAAACGAGAGTGAAGCAAAAACATTTCTCGAACTCTATGGAATTAAAACCACAACACCAATCATTGCAGAAAACGAAGAGAAAGCGGTAAAAGCAGCAGAGAAAATCGGATATCCTATCGTGATGAAGATATTATCTCCACAAATTAGCCATAAAAGCGATGTCGGTGGCGTTGTTCTTGATTTGCATTGTGGGGATGATGTAAAAACTACATTCAGAGCGATGACGAAGCGGGCGAAAGAAAAAGTCCCGAATGCAACAATTCTTGGAGTAACGATTCAGAAACAGGTAAAGAGCTATGGGTATGAACTGATTCTCGGGTCGAAAAAAGACCCGGTATTTGGTTCGGTGATTCTCTTTGGGTTAGGTGGTATCTACACGGAGTTGTTCAAAGATCGTGCGATCGGGTTTCCACCCTTAAACCAGACCTTGGCGCAACGCATCATAGAAAAAACCAAAGCTTCTGAGCTCTTGAAAGGATTCAGAAACATTCCTCCCGTTGATATGAAGATAGTCGAAGAAACCATGATTAAGTTTTCGCAGATGCTTATCGACCATCCTGAGATTAAAGAAGTCGATATCAACCCCTTGATCCCGCAGGGAAATGATCTTATTGCAGTGGATGCACGGATTATTCTTGATCCTGAACCAGGGAAACATCCGCATCTTATCATTACACCCTATCCAACCAAATACATGAAACCTATCGTATTAAAAGATGGACAGAAGGTTCTACTCCGACCGATAAAACCAGAGGATGAAAACATGTGGTTGGAGATGTTTAAAAAGTTTTCTGAAGAAACCGTGCGATTCCGCTTTTTCAGGATAATCAAAGACACACCCCATGAGGTTCGTACGAGATACTGTAACATTGATTATGATAGAGAAATGGGGATTGTCGCAGAAGTAGAAAAAGACGGGAAAAAGCAACTACTTGGCGTTGCTCGACTTATTCAGGATCCTGGTAGACCGGATGAAGCAGAGTTCGCCGTAGTTGTCTCTGATGAATGCCAACGGCAGGGGCTTGGCTCGGAATTCCTCGATTTTCTGATTGAATTCGCGAAAGATAAGAAACTTTCAAAGATCAACGGTGTCGTCCTGAAGGATAATTACCCGATGATTACCTTATGTCGCGAGAAAGGTTTCAAGTTCTCAGATGGTGACCCTGGCGAATACAAGGTGGAATATGATCTTCTCCAAGAAGAAGGGATCACCGATGGAACCCTTGAGAGCGGCAAAAAAATGAATGATTCCGATGATACAACAAGTAGGAAAACAACAAAAAAAATCCTAAAAAACCAGTTGGCATCGTGAAATCATAGGTACGCTGAGTCATCAGATTCGGTTTCAACAATGTTTACCCAGAAAATCGGTATGTCGGTTGGGATATTTTTCTTCCCTTTTGTCTTTTTCACCATCTAGCTACACCTCTCGTTGTTGTAGTGCAAGGGCGCGTGCGCGGTTTGCGACGACAAAGGATCTGACGATAAATTCTACTTCGGCTGCTTCCTCAGGGCTTGATACTTGACCAACAATCATCATTTTTTATCATTCCTCAATCTTTACTTTGTGTGTTTTCTTTAAAGTATCTTATTGTACGCCCGTTACCAAGTTTCTGTACATCCCTTACCCAAACCATATTTTCCAAAAATTTTTGTGATACGAATCACATGATATCATTTAATAACCACGTCACTATTTATCGGTGCACATGAACAAGAATCTCATCATACCAATCATCCTTGTTCTTGTTTCATTTGTCTGGGCAGGATCGTTTATTGTTGTTCAGATAACCACTGAAGAGATAGATCCAATTGATCTAGGTTTTCTGCGGTTTCTTGTTGCAACACCCTTGATGATCCTTCTTGTCCTCCTCAGAAAGAAACCATTACTGCTTCCAAAAAAGGAACTCCCTTGGCTGATTATCCTAGGGTTGACCGGTGTTACTCTCTTATACCTCTTCCAATTTCTTGGTATTCATTTCACGAATGCTCCCACTGCCTCTGTTCTCATTAATACTAACGTGATTTTTATTGCGATTCTTTCCAGTTTATTCCTACATGAAACATTAACAAGGAAAAAGATTGTAGGAATTACGCTGTCTTTTATCGGGGTTTTCGTTATAATGTTTTCCGATATCTCAAAACAAGCGCTAACCTTTGATAATCTTTTTTTCATCGGTGGTATTCTTATGTTGTTATCTGCATTTTGTTGGGCGTTGTATTCGTTTGTTGGGAAACGGCTGTTGAAAATCTATGACGAGTTTGTAATTACCGCCTATGCGTTTGGTTTTGGGACACTTTTTTATATTCCCTTTGTTGTGTTGCATCTTGGTTCGGTTCTTCAACAGACGTCTTTGAATGGGTGGTTAGCAGTCCTTTATCTAGCGCTTACTTGTACTCTCTTTGGGTATCTCGGTTGGTACTACGCGTTGAAACATATCGATGCAAGTAAAGCAGCGGTCTTTTTGAATTTGATTCCGCTCTTTACAATACTGATATCGTTTTTCCTCGGTACATCTCTGACATGGTTTTTCCTTTTGGGTGCAATTTTAATACTTTATGGCGTCTACATAACGCAAAGGTAATAAGGTTTCGATCAGAATTATCAGGTTATTCTCTTATCGCTTTCTGATGTAATTGTCAGAGTATTAGAAGTAAATCGTGTTTCTTCGACCAAAAACATTTTTATAGTGGCAAGATCATATATAAGGCTACTGGGAATGTTTATGAAAAAACAGATACTAGGTATATTAGTATGTATGCTATTGATAGTTGTTACTGTTCCAGCGGTAGAATCTGCAACAGTAAGTGCAAATCTCCCACCGGTCTTTGGAACGCCCATTCCTAGCAATAATTCAATCAATAACCCTTTAAGTCTTAGTTGGAGCCTCTCTATCAACGATCCTGATGGTGATGTGTTTTCATGGACTATTCAATGCACGAACGGACAAACTACTAGTGGAACTGGTGCATCAAATGGGACCAAATCACTTGCGCTCTCTGGACTCATATATGGGATCGCATATACAGTCTGGGTTAATGCAACTGATCCTACCGGTAGTGGTCTGTATACAAGAGCTTGGTATATTTTTACTACAAAAGTCAATAACCCGCCTGTTTTCGGATCACCAACTCCATCTAACAGCTCAATCAATAACTCTCTAAGTCTGATCTGGAGTATCCCAATCAATGATGCAGAAGGAGATGCATTCTCTTGGGCCATTCAATGTAGCAATGGACAGGTCAAAAACGGAATTAACGCCATCAATGGAACAAAATCGCTTGCGATCTCTGGACTCACATATAAAACCAATTATACCGTCTGGATCAATGCAACTGATCCAAACGCTAGTGGTGGTTTGTACAATAGAAAATGGTATACTTTTTCTACAAAAATAAGTCTATCGCCTGTTTTCGGATCACCAACTCCCTCCAACGGTTCAATCAATACGCCTCTAAGTCTGACCTGGAGTATCCCGATCAATGATACGGATGGAGATGCATTCTCTTGGACCATCCAATGTAGTAACGGACAAACAAGCGGTGGAACTGGTGCATATAATGGAATCAAATCACTCCCACTTTCTGGGCTCACAAATTTTACTATCTACAAAGTGTGGGTCAATGCGACTGATCCTACCGGTAGCGGCCTATATACGCGAAAGTGGTTCATCTTTACTACAAAAGGAAATCTACCGCCAATTTTCGGATTACCAACTCCCTCCAATAGATCAATTAGTCCTCCTCTGAATCTGAATTGGAGTATCCTAATTAGTGATTTTGAAGGAGATGCATTTAATTGGACCATCGAATGTAGTAACGGACAAACAAGCGGTGGAACTAGTGCATCGAATGGAATCAAATCACTCGCACTTGTCGTGACAAATTTAACTACCTATAAAGTGTGGGTCAATGCGACAGATCCTACCGGCAGCGTTCAATATACAAGAAAGTGGTACACCTTTAACACAAGCGCAAGTGTACCACCTAGTCTACCAATTATTGATGGTCCTGCAAGTGGAAAAGTAGGGGTTTCATATAACTATAATTTTGTTGCAATCGACTCCAATGGAGACAATGTCTATTATCGGATTGACTGGGGTGACGGGACTCCTATTACTAATTGGATTGGTCCGTATCATTCTGGCCAAGTGGTGATAGTTAGTCATACATTTTCGACTACAGGCCTTTTAACTATTAAATGCCAAGCGAAAGATTCCTATAATTCAGTCAGCGGCTGGGGACAACTTGATGTCACTATGCCAAAAGTAAAGATATACATTCCTTCGCTGTTCTTAGAATTAATGCAAAGACTCCTTGCGCGATTCCCACATGCATTTCCGATATTAAATCAACTGCTAGCATATTAACAAATATCTCTTTTTTCTTTTTTATTAAAGAGTAGGAATCTTATAGTTATGGTTTAGGAAGAAATTATAAATAAAAAATTTACTCTAGATATACTAGAGAATACAAACGAGATAATTGATAATGAATCGATGAGATGATTCAAACATTATTTTAATAAACTAAAGTGAATATCTCACTTATAGAATTATTAAGAAATGGAATAAGAACATGTTTTGCGTCGAATGTGGAAATGATGTACCAATCTTTCGAAATGGTGTCTGTCTTTGCTGCTATCTGAAAGCTACCCAGTTTTCCAAAGGACCAGCAACCCTTGATATTATAATGTGTCCTCGTTGTTCATCCTATAAATTCAAGAACACGTGGGTAAAGGAGTCCTTTGATGATATCCTGAATCGATACGTTAAGGAAGCGTTTAAAGTCAATCCCGAGCTCAAACACGTTATAATAAAAATCGAGTGTAAAGAGCAGGAGAGAATACATGCTTGCTTGGTGTACATCTCAGGCTGTATTGAGGATCAAACGATTACAGAGCAACATCCCCTTACAGTACGAATCAAACACAATACTTGTGAGACTTGTTCTCGGGAAGCTGGCGGGTATTATGAAGCGACTGTACAGATTCGAACAGAACAACGTACATTTACACATGCGGAGTTACATACTCTTCGATCCGCTGTTGAAACCATGGTCGGACAATTTCAAGCGAGCGGTAAACGAGGGTTATTTATTACGGATGTTGCTGAAAAGCGTGAAGGTCTTGATTTTTTTCTCAGTGAAAAAGGAACTGCGCTTTCGATTGCTAAAAAGATTCAAGAACAATTTGGGGGTGACTTCAAACAATCAGCATCCTCTGCGGGGATGAAAGACAGCAGACAGATCTATCGCATGACGTATCTTGTACGGATACCAGCGTATCGTAAAGGTGATTTCTTTTCTATCGGGAAATCATGTTTCGCTATTGTCTCACTTCACACAAATAAGGTTCGTGCGCTTGAGCTTTCAACATGGACTGAGAAAGTAATAGATGGGAAAGACATTCAACCATCAAGGATATACGGTGGCAAAGAACTCATTAGAGAAATGATCGTAGTTAGTCAGTCAAAAACCGAGGTTCAATTAATGGATCCGAAAACCTATATCACCGTTGAAATACGGAAACCAAAAACTCTTTCTGTTGAGACTCCAATGGTGAAAACCGTAAAACTTGACGGTTCTCTTTTTTTAGTTCCTGAAAAAACTATTTAATACAAGCTGTTTTCTTTTCCTGTTGAAAATGCTTCCTATCAAGAAGGAGGATATATTCATCGAGATACGTTGTGTTGTATTCAAACCATTGTGGGAGCCGAGCGATGATGAAAAAACCTAGTGATTCGTAGAGCTGACAAGCTTTTTTATTAGAGGATGCAACATGCAGGTAAATGTTTTTTGGATGCCATTTTTGTTCCGAAC
>Ga0315294_10005794_pt1 | contig 13556 bp, 11 predicted proteins | sample YL17G13_40_MG_FD_203626 | JGI IMG/M metagenome (GOLD analysis project Ga0315294, IMG submission 203626) | Sediment microbial communities from Yellowstone Lake, YNP, Wyoming, USA - YL17G13_40 | ecosystem: Environmental > Aquatic > Freshwater > Lake > Sediment | place: USA: Wyoming | collected... | reverse complement strand
CGTCATGATCACGGCCTTGAAGGCCCGGACCCGGGGCGGGGCCGTGTGCCTCGCCGGCCCGCAGGACCACCTGCGAGACGTCCTTCAGACGACGCGCCTCGACCACCTCTTCGACGTGTTCGCCGACGTGGCGACCGCCGTCCGGTGCTGCAAGGCGCCCCAGGGGTAGGCCCCCCGGGCGAAGCCCCGCCGCCGCCCATGCCGTCCGAAGCCGGCCCGCGGGGAGCGTCCGCCCCCCAGGCGTTCTAGATCCACCTGCGGCGGCGGAAGAACCAGACCATCCCGAGCGCCATCACGAGCATGGCCCCCAGGCAGGCGTAAAACCCCCACGGTTCGTCCTTGGGCGGCATGAAGGCGTAGTTCATCCCGTAAATCCCGGCGATGAACGTCAGCGGCATGAACACCGTTGTGATGAACGTCAGGAGTTTCATGATGGCGTTGGTGCGGTTCGACACCACGGACATGTAGGTTTCGCGCGCGGTGTTGATGAGGTCGCGGTGCGTCTCGGTCGTCTGCACCATGCGGACGAGGTGGTCGTAGGCGTCGTGCCAGTAGGCCATGGCCTGCTTGGTGATGGGGGCGAACTCGCCCCGCAGAAGCCGCCCCACCACGTCGCGCTGCGCGCCGGCCACGCGCGCCAGGGACGAGACGGTCTGCTTCAGGTCCAGCAGCCGGTGGAGCAGGGCGTCGGTCGGACGCTGGAAAATCTGGATCTCCAGTTCCTCCAGCAGGTACTCCATGCGGTCCAGCGTGGGGGAAAAACTGTCGATAATGCGGTCCACGATGGCGTGCATCAGGAAGTCGGCCCCGCGGCCCATCAGGACCGGGCAGTCCTTCGAGCAGGTCGCCAGCATGTCCTCGATGCTCTTGACGGGCACCTGGTGATACGTCAGGACGAAGTTGCGGCCCCAGAAGATGTCCACCTCCAGCGTGTCGACCAGCGCCGCCTGCGCCTGGAGGTTGACGGCATGGATGACCATGAACAAGTAACCCTCGTAACTGTGGACCAGCGGCTGGCTGTTGACCTCGCGGCAGGTCTGGACCGCGACGGGGTGAAATCCGAAGCCGTCCAGCAGGACATCGGTCTCCTCGGCCGTCGGAGCCGAGAAATCGATCCAGATCAGCCCTTGCTTCTGGCGGTAGGCCTCCAGGATCCGGGTCATGTCCGTGAGGTGCTGCGCCTCTCTTGCGTCCTTGGGCAGAAAGAATGCCTGAATCATCACCCGACCTCCTTTGCGTCACGCGGGGAAAAAGTTACAGTGCGCCCGCACCCTTACGAAGTCAAGTAAAGTGTTTCCGGTTGAAGCGTTTCACCGCCCGCGCCGGCGCCGGCCAGGGCCTTGCGGACCTGCCAGCACAAGTGGCACTTGCCGGCGTATCCCGCGGGGTCGGCCGCAAAGCCGTGCCTCGCGGCGGCCTCGGCCAGTCGGCGCGGCCCTCCTTCGACCAGGGCGGCGACAAGCGGCCGGTCTTCCAGTCGCCAGGCCTCCAGCAGCCGGTCCAGCGGCTGCGCTGCCGTTGTCCGCCCCAGGACGATCCCGGCGCACGTGCCCGGGTAGACCCAGCCTTCCGGGTCGATGTGCACGTGGCCGCTGGCCAGAAGCGCCCGGCGGCAGCCGTCCGCCGGCAGGCCCTCCAGCGCCGTGCGCTGGACCAGGCCGGACAGTTGCTCGGCGCACCGGCCGGTCATTCGCTCCGGGTAGCGCCGCAGGAAGGACCGGAAAAGTTCCAGCCGCTCGGGCTCCGGCATGGCGGCCACGTCGCGCGGGGCCTGGATCCATTTCCACCGGCGAGCGCGGACGCCGCCCGGCCCGAGGACCTCGCGCGCCGCATCGTACAGCAGCCGCACGCGCTCGGGCGGCACGAACTCCTGGTGATACGGGTCCGCGCTGATGGAGATCTGCATCATGCCGGCGTCGGCCAGCGCAGCAAGGCGGCGGCGGGCCACATCGGCGTCGGTTGCCCAGAACGCGTTGGTCTCGACGTAGCCGACGCCGGGCAGGCCCGCGGCCCTTGCGGCCCGGACGACGGCCAGGAGCCGGTCGAAGTCTCCGAACGGTTCCCCGCCGCCGATATGGATGGCCTCGGCCGCCGCCCCCAGCCGCGCAAGCGCCGCCAGGTGGGCGCCGGCGGCCTCCACGGTCATCCACGCTGCGCGCCCGGGCCCGGCCGATACGTAGCAGTGCCGGCACCGGGCCGGGCACCAGGTGGTCACCAGCAGCCCTGCGGCCGTAATGGGCTCGAGGTCGTTTGGCGGCATGGGGCCCCATTATACCGGCACGTCGCGGCGGGGGGCACTCCGCCCGGTCGGGTGCGCGGATTTGGCTTGAAGGAAGGCCATTCGCTCGTATCCTATGGTAACGACGACCGCTGTGGGGCGCATGGCCCAGGACCGGCGGTTGCACCTCATCTGGCGGCACAAGGAGCGTTCGCATGGGCACTTCTACCGAACGCCGAAAGTTCCCACGCTTCGAGGTCCCTTGCCGGTTGCGCGTTGAACTGCCGAGCGGCGCCGACGTGCGCGCCCGGACCGTCAACGTCAGCGACGGCGGCGCCTACTTTGTCGCGGACGAGGTCATCGAGGTCGGCCGCAAGGTCACCGTGCGTCTGGCCGTGCCGCGCGATACGGCCAACACGTTTTTCCTGGAGCAGTTTGCCGCGCGGGCCGAGGTCATCCGCCGCGATCCGCCCGCGGCCGGGCAGCCGGGCGTCGGCGTGGCGCTGAAGTTCGAGAAGGTCCTCTCTCTTGATCTTCCCTAGCGGGCACGGCTTCTAACCGCAAAGGGCGCAAAGAGCGCAAAGAAAGATCAAGTCTTTATTTTTAAGAACTATTGTTCCTTTGCGTTCTTTGCGCCCTTTGCGGTTAAATCCGCCTTTCCCCTGCCTCGAAAACGATACGCCCGCCGACGATCGTCGCGACGGCGCGCCCGCGAACCTCCCATCCCGCAAACGGGCAGTTCCGCGCCCGCGAGGCGAACGCCTGCGGGTCGATCCGCCACCGCACCTCGGGATCGATGACCGTGACGTCGGCCGCCGCGCCCACCGCCAGGCGCCCCGTGTCCATCCCCAGCACCCGCGCGGGGTTGGCCGTCAACTTCGCCACCAGCGCGGGCCAAGTCAGCAGGCCCGGCTCAACCAGCGCCTGGATGTAAACGGGCAGGGCCGACTCCAGGCCGATCATGCCGGCCGGCGCTTCGGCCAGCGGCCGGCGCTTGGACTCGGCCGAGTGCGGCGCGTGGTCCGTGGCCAGGCAGTCAAGGGTGCCGTCGCGCACGCCCTCCAGCACGGCGTCCACGTCGTGGCCGCTCCTCAGGGGCGGGTTGACCTTGAAGACGGTGTCGCGGCCGGCCAGAGATTGCTCCGTCAGCGTCAGATGGTGCGGCGCGGCCTCGGCCGTGACGGGCGCCCCGGCGGCCTTTGCGCGGCGGATGATGGCGACCGCCCCCGCCGTCGAGACGTGGCAGATGTGGACGCGGCACCCGGTGCGCGCGGCGGCATCGCACGCCCGCTGAACGGCCACTTCCTCGGCCTCCGGCGCGATGCCCGGCAGGCCGAGCGCCGTGGCCAGCGGCCCGTCGTTGATGACTCCGCCGTCCGCCAGCGCCCCGTCCTCGCAGTGGCAGAAGGCCGGCGCGCCCAGGCGCGCGGCCAGGCGCAGGACGCTCTCGAAGACGGCGGGGTCGGCCACGTCGGCCCCGTCATCGCTGAAGGCGACAGCGCCCGCGGCCCGCATGGCCGCCAGGTCGGCCGGCTTGCGGCCGGCCCGGCCCGCCGTCTGGCATCCGACCGGCAGGATGCGCGCCCGGCCCGCCTTGCGGCCTTGCTCGATGTAGTACGCCACGGCGGCCGCGGAATCGACAGGCGGCTGCGTGTTGGGCATGGCGCAGACGGTCGTGAATCCGCCCGCGGCGGCGGCGGCCGCGCCGGATGCGATTGTCTCCGCCGGCGCCTCGCGCCCGAGTGAGGAGTGCGGAGTGGGGAATGCGGAATGAACGGCATGCGTTTTGCGCCTGTCTTTTACTCCGCACTCCGCACTCCGCACTCCGCATTGAGCAGGCGGCTCGCGCAGGTGGACGTGCAGGTCGATGAGGCCCGGCACGATGAGCCGGCCGCGGCAATCAAGCGCGCGGTCGGCCGGCCCGGCCGCTACGGGGTGCCCGATGGCGGCCACACGGCCGCCGGCGATAAGGAGGTCGGCGAACTCGTCCCGCCCGCTAGCCGGGTCGATGATGCGCCCGCCGGCCAGGAGAATGCGGTTCATCCGCGTTTGCCCTTGCCGGCCCTGTCGGGATTGGCCTTCCGCTCGCGCTCCAGCGCGCCGATGCACAACTGGAGGCAGGCCATGCGCACGGCCACGCCGCAGGTGGTCTGGAAGAGGATGACGCTCTGCGGCCCGTCGCAGACTTCGTTGGTCATCTCCAGGCCGCGATTCACCGGGCCGGGGTGGAGGACGATCGCGCCGGGTTTGGCCCGCGCCAGGCGGGCGGGCGTCAGTTGGTAGCCGCGGACGTATTCGTCGACGTCGAACGCCACGGACTCGTGCCGCTCGAACTGCACGCGGAACATCATGATGGCGTCGCACTCGGGCAAGACGGCGTCGAAGTCCGTGGCCGTCTCGACCTGCACGTCGAGTTTGTCCAGGAAGGCCGGCGGGCCCACGAAGATGATGCGGTTGGCGAACTTCGAGAGGCCGAAGAGGTTGGAGCGGGCCACCCGGCTGTGCCGCACGTCGCCCACCAGAGCCAGCGTCAGGCCCTGGAGGCGCCCCAACTTCCTCCGGATGGCCAGCATGTCCAGGAGCGCCTGCGTGGGGTGCTCGTGCGCGTCGTCGCCCGCGCTGAGGACCGAGCACTGCACGGCCTCGGCCAGCCGGCGGGGCGCCCCGCGCTCCGGGTGGCGGACGACGATGGCGTCCAGGCCCATGGCCTCGATATTGCGGGCCGTGTCGATGAGCGTTTCCTTCTTGTTGAGGCTGCTCGTGTCCGTGGGGAACTGGAAGACCTTCGCCCCCAGCCGTTCGGCCGCAAACGTGAACGACGTGCGCGTGCGCGTCGAGTCTTCGCAGAAGAGGTTCAGGACCGTGCGGCCCTTGAGCGCCGGCGGGCAGGGCCGCCGTTGGGTGACGCAGGGCAGGTATCGGTCGGCTACGTCGAGGACCGTCAGGATTTCTTCGGCCGACAGGTCCTCCAGCCCGAGGAGGTGCTTTCGTGTCCACTTGGTCTTGGCATTTCTCGGCATGGCGGCGGCCCCGCGAAAGGAAACCCCGGGCGTATCCTTGCACGGTAAACTATAGACGCCGGGCCGCCCGGCGGCAACCAAAAAGGTCCGGCCGCGCCGCCCCGCGGCGCAACGCTCCTGCGTCAGTTACGGGGAATACTTCCTCTCGCTCGTGCTACGTAGCGAAGAGGCATCGCTACTTCGCAGAGTAGCACCGGGTGGCATGCCCACAGCCCGCCTGGGCGGGCGACCCGCTGTATGCCCGCCCAGGTCGAAGACTCGACTGGGCGAGCGGGCAGGCTGTGGGTATGCGAGCGGCTGCCAGGTGTGGCGCGGGGCGCACCTGTGGCCATGCCGTTTTAGCCCCCCGTGAACACACGGGGGGCAGGTGTGGCGCGGGGCGCACCTGCGGCCATGCCGTTTTAGCCCCCCGTGAACACACGGGGGGCAGGTGTGGCGCGGGGCGCACCTGCGAGCACTTGGCCCCCGGTGTATTCACCGGGGGCTAACAAGGCAGGTGTCCTGTTGATCGCGGCGCACAGCATGCCCAGCAAACGGCGTGCTGGGCATGCCACCCCCGTAACTGGCGCCGTACGCCTGCCGCTCCTTTTTTCTGGCCGCAGGCGGAAATCCGGGTTAATCTTTCCACGGGCTAGGGTACGATAATACAGGGGGGTGCCGGGACTGCCTTCGGGAATACAGGCCATGCGAGGATCGGATATGGGCTTGAAACGATACTTGATAAGTTGTGTTGCGGCAGGGGCCCTGGCGCTTGCCCTTTGTGCGGCGGCGCCGCGGGTTGAGGCCAACCCGGGTGCGCAGCCGGCGGCCTCCGCCGGTTTACCTGCCGCAGGAGCGCCGGCGGCGGCAGCGCCTGCGCCCACCCCCGCCCCTGCGCCCACCCCCGCCCCGGCGCCCACCCCCGCCCCGGCGCCCGCGCCCGCTCCGGCGGCAGCGCCTGCGCCGGCCCCCGCCCCGGCCGCGGCGCCTGCCCGGGGCACATCACCCGCCTCCGCCCCGGCGGCAGCGCCTGCGCCGGCCCCGACGCCACAGGAAATCGAATGGGGCCTTCACGTGAAGGACGCCGGGGAAGCCTACCAGAAAGGCGACATGGCCCGTGCCGAGGCCGAGGTGCTGGCGGCGCTCGCGACGGCCGAGTCGTTCCAGCCGCAGGACGAGCGGATCGCCGGCACCCTCAGCATGCTCGTCAGGGTCTACGGCATGCAGAAGAAGTTCGCCCAGGCCGAGGAGCCGGCCAAGCGGATCCTCGAGATCCGCGAGAAGGTCAACGGTCCCGAGCACCCGTCGGTCGCCCTGGCCCTGAACGACCTGGCGGGGCTCATGAAGGACCAGGGGAAGTCGGCCGAGGCGGAATCGATGTACAAGCGGGCCCAGGCCATCCTCGAAAAGGCCAAGGGGCCGGCCGAGACCAGGGACCAGGCCCTGGCCCGTGCCCAGGCCTCGTCCATGATCCTGGTGAACCTGTCCGAACTCTACTGCGACCAGAAGAAGTTCGCCGAGGCCGAAGAGTCGGCGCGCCAGGCGCTGGCCATTCGCGAGAAGACCCTCGGGCCGTTCCATCACCTGGCGATGTCGGCCCTTCAGGCCCTCGGCAGGATCTACAGCGCCGAGGGCAAGCACGCCAACGCCCTCTCCGCCCAGCAGCGGGCCCTGGAGATCTGCAAGAAGACCCTCGGGTGGAGCCGTCCGGCCATGATGCAGGCCCTGGCCTGCCTGGCCGATGCCTACAAGGCCGACGGCAAATTCGCCGAGGCCGAGCCGCTCTACAAGAAGGCAGCCGAGATGGCCGAAGGCGGCCTGGGGCCCAACAACCTCGTCCTGGCCGACGTCCTGGAGAAGTACGCCGATCTCCTGAAACAGATGAAGCGCGACGATGAGGCCGCCAAATTGGAGGCGCAGGCCAGGGAGATTCGGGCAGGCATGGGCAAGCCGGCACCGCCTGCGGGGCCTCCGCCGCGTCCGGCAGGCCCGGCCCCGGCCAGGACGGCTCCCGCCGCCTCGTCGGCCCCGGCGCCCGAGGTTACGCCGCCCGTGCTGCCGCCGCTTGTGCCGGACTCATTGCCCGCGCAGCCGTCCAAGCCCGAGTCGCCCGCCTAGGCGGGCTCCTCCGGCGAAGTGATTTCCGCTCGCGCCTTTGCCCGCGGCTCTCTGGCCGCACCGTTGCCTGGCACAGACAGGGTGGCTCGCCCAGCCGAGTCTTCGCACCTTGCTAAAGACGTGCCAGGCCGTCCGTGCGCCGCAGGCGCGCATCGGCAAACAGCATCGGCAGCGAGGCCAGGAGGCCTCGCGGCGTGTAGAGGGCCTCCACCTCGCCGCGGCAGTTGTACCAGCACGCGCGGCAGCGGTTGGCCCGCCATCGCCCGCGCAGGCGCGCCAGAAGCGTCGGCATCGGCGTGTCGGTGATTGAGCCTACCGGGTTGGCGCGGTCCTCGACGCACTTGGCCACGAGACCCCGCTGGTCGATGTTGAAGGTGGCCTGTCCCGCGCGGCAGCCGGCGACGCCGCCGTCGAGGGCCGCGTCGAAGCGCGAGAGGAAGTACGGGTTCGAGAGAAACGCCCGATAGCGGCGCCTCAAGTCCAGGAGGTGCGCGGCAACGGGGGGCCGCGGCCGATGCAACTCATCGCCCGTCTTCAGGACCCCGTACGGCTGGACCATGAAGTTGGCGCCCAGCCTCTGGGCCAGCGCCACCACGCCCTCCAGGCCGTTCTGGTTGTCGGCCGTCAGGACCGCCATGACGTTGACCCGGTGGTGGCGGGCGGTGCGCGTATCGCGGAAGACCTCGACGGCCCGCACGGCCTCCGCGAAGGCGCCCGGGCGGCCGCGCTGCTCGTCGTGGCGTGCGGCGTCGGCGTAGTCGATCGAAACGCTGACGCCCCAGAGGCCGGACTGCCAGAGTTCGCGGGCCTGCCGGGCGTCGGCCCGCCAGCCGTTGGTTGTCAGGAAGGGGAAGTGGCGGCGGGCGAGGACTTCGACGATCTGCGGCAGGTCGCGCCTGAGCAGCGGCTCGCCGCCCGCCAGGTTGATCAGCACGGAGCCGAAGCGGGCCAGGTTGGCCGCGCCCCGCTCGAACCCGGCAACCGACACTTCCTCGGCGGCGGCGTGCGGCTCCTTCCAGTAGGAACAGATGCGGCAGCGGAAATGGCAGCGGTACGTCACCTGCCACGAGCACCAGATCGGCGCGCGGGCCAGGTATGCGCGGACCAGCCGCGACTTCTTCTCACCGGTTGTCAGGATAGCGGCGTTGCAGTTCAACCGTGCGAGCCCCGAAGGGGCGCTTGACAGTAGCCACGGGGCGCAAGTCGAAGATCCGCCCGCAGTTCTGGCGGACCCGTGGAAACGGTCGGGCCCCACCTTGGGGAGCCCCAGCGGGGCGATTGAGGCGTGCTCAGTCGCCCCTGGCGGGGCTCTTGTCCTGTTGCACCTTGGCCACCCCGGGCTTGCGCCCCGGGGCTACTCGCAAACGCCCCTTGCGGGGCTAGAGCAGTTCACGGTTGCTTGTAGCCCGCCGCGCGGCGGGCAGTCGTGCCCGCCGCGCTTCGCCCGTGCCCAGGCGTCCCGTGGCGCGGTCGCCATCAGGCTGGGCGACCGCGCGATTTCCCGCTACATCCGATCGTTAACGGCTCTAACGGCGGCGCATCGGCGGCGCGAGGAACGGCTTGACAACCAGTTCGTACAATGTGCCGCGGTTGCCGATTCTGACGCGCCGGCCCAGGCGTATCAAGGGGACGATTCGCGGGCGCAGGACGGCAAAGGGCAGTTCCTCGCATGCGGTCACGAGGTCGTCCGCCGAGAGGCTCGGCAGGGCGACCGCCGGCCGGCCCGCCAGGTGGGCCGCCGCCGGGTCCGGCACCAGCCACCCGTTCTCGCGGGCGATGCGGTCGGAAGGCGTTCCCGGCGCGGGGTAGTGCATCGCGGCCTCGACGCGGTCGGGCCCCAGGCGACGGAGAAACCCGACGGTCTGCTCGAGGCTGGTCGGCGTCTCGTATGGCGTGCCGATCTCGACGCAGGCGACGGCCCGGATGCCCGCGGTGCGCAGTGCGGCAAACGCCGCCTCGGCCGCTTCGGCCGACACGTTCAGCCCCAGCACGTCGTTGCGGATGAGCGTCGTGCCGCTGCCGAGGGGAAGGCGAACCTCTTCGCATCCGGCGCGGGCCAGGAGCGCCGCAACCTGGGGCGAAACGTCCGGGGCGTGAAGCGTCGTCCGCAGCGGCATACCCACCTGGCGGGCGTACCGTTCGGCAAACGCGGCCAGCCACGCCGGCGACGAGGCCCACCGCTCGTTGTCAATCCGGAATCCCCCCAGGTCCAGCAGCGCATCGGCCATCTGGAGCATCTCGACGAGGACCGACTCCACAGGCCGATGCTGGACGGGCCACGCGGCCGTCGGCGGCCAGCAGGGCCGGCCCGGGGCGCCCGGGGCCGCGGCGCCCGGGTCGGCCGCCCCGGCCTCGCCGCCGCGGGCCACGCGCACCTCGGCAAACCCCGCCGGGTCGACCAGGCGGTCCGACGGGTAAAGGTCGCGCGCGGGCAGCGGCGCATCGGCCGGCAGCTCGGGCGCGCGCGGCAAGGGGTTCCGCATAATGCCCGTTTCGCACTTGATCCAGAACCCCGGCGTCCGCAGATAATCCAGGCCGGTGCGCGTGGCCACGTAGTCGGGCGCCACGAGGTCGGTCGGGCCGACGGCCACGGCCTCGGCCCCCGGCAGGCTGAGGCACTCATCCGGCCGCCAGGATGCGTGCGGGCCGAACGGCACCAGCGGCGAGCCGTGCACCTGGGCGATGGCGCCGGCAATGCGCACCGCCAGGTCGGCCGCCAGGCTCTCGATGTAGATGAACACGAGGTCCGGCCGCGCGCCGCCCGCCGCCGCGGCCACGGCGGATTCGTCGCACGTCTCCAGGAACGTCAGCGTGACGCTGTGCCCGCGGGCCCGCAGTGCCGCGGCCAGCGCCGCCACGTCATGGCGGTACGGGCAGCGGGCGGCGCGGGCGTCCGGCACGGGCTGAAAGAGGGCCAGGTTCATCCGCTACTCCCGCAGGCGGGCGAGCCGGCGCCGAGCACCTGGGGAAGGCACAGCCGCTGGATGAGCGTCTCCATGACGAGGCGGTCGTTCGGGGTGGTCTTGGCTTCCAGGTCGGCGTCAACGAGGGCCTGGTAGGCGGCGGCCGGACCGGAGTCGGAGAATCCCGCGAGGGCGCGGCGGACGTGCTGCCGGGCCTGGTCCAGGAGGTACGGGTCTGTGCCGCGAAGGACGTAGATGGGCCGCGGCCTGGCGGCCTTCTCGGCCAGGAACTCGCTCAGCCGCGTTCCGGTGCCTGACTTTTTGGAGTCGCCGCGCGCCATGCCGTGTGCCGCTCCTGTTGCCCGCCGCCCAGTACGGGCGGGCGTACTGGCCCGCAGTTATGGCAAACCTGGCGGGAGAAGGCAAGGGGTTCATGGCCACCTGGTGCATCTGGGTGGGGTCGCCGCGAATCAGCGCGGGCCGATACGGTCGAAACTGCATAGCGGCCGCAGCACCTCCGGCACGACGACCGACCCGTCGGCCTGCTGGTAGTTTTCGAGGATGGCGATAAGGGTGCGGCTCATGGCGATGGCGGTGCCGTTGAGGGTGTGGACGAGTTCGGGCTTCTGGCCGGGCCTGCGGCGGAAGCGGATGCCGAGGCGGCGGGCCTGGTAATCCGTGCAGTTGGAGGTGGAGGTGATCTCGCCCCACTCGCCGCCGTCGCCGCGGCCGGGCATCCACGCTTCCAGGTCGAACTTGCGGTAGGCGGGGCCGCCCAGGTCGCCCGTGCAGATGTCCACGACGCGGTACGGGATGCCCAGGCGCTGGTAGAGGCCCTCCTCGATGCGCAGGAGTTCCAGGTGCATGGCGTCGGAGTCCTCGGGCCGCGTGAAGGCGAACATCTCGACCTTGGTGAACTGGTGGACGCGGTACAGGCCGCGGCCCGCGCGGCCGTAGGCGCCGGCCTCGACGCGGAAGCAGTGGCTGATGCCGCCGGCCTTGATCGGCAGCCGCTCGTCCGGCAGGATCTCGTCCGTCAGCATGCCGCCCAGGGTGATCTCGGCCGTCGCGATGAGGCCCAGGTCGAAGCCGTCGATGCGGTAGATCTGCGACTCCTCGCCGCGCGGGTTGAAGCCGCACCCCTCCAGCACCTTCATCTTGGCCAGGTCGGGCGTTTCGTGCAGAGAGAAGCCCTCGCGCTGGAGGGTCTCCAGGGCGAAGCGCGCCAGGGCCAGTTCCAGCAGCACCGCCTCGTTCTTCAGGAAGTAGAAGTTCGAGCCGGTGACCTTGGTGCCGGCGTCGAAGTCCACGAGGCCGAGGGCCTCGCCGATGGCCACGTGGTCGAGGGGCTTGAAGTCGAACGTGGGCGGCTCGCCCCAGCGGCGGAGTTCCTGGTTGTGCGATTCGTCCGGGCCGACGGGCGAATCGGGGTGCGTCAGATTGGGAATCTTCGACTGTTCCTCGCGGAGGTCCTTTTCGACCGCCTCCTGGCGGCCTTCGAGTTCGGCGATTTTCGTTTTCAGGCCGCCCACCTCCTGGACCATGGCGGGGCGCTCGGCCTCGGTGGCTTTCGGGACGCGCGACGAGATGTCCTTGCGGCGGGAGCGGGCGGCGTCGAGTTCGACGATGAGGGCCGACCGCTCGTCGGCCAGCCGCAGGACCTTGTCGATGTCGGCCTTCATCCGCCGGTTTTCGGTATTGCGGCGGACGTCATCGGTTCGCGTGCGGATGACGTCGAGATCGAGCATGAGAGCCTTTCGCGTGCTACTCTGCGAAGTAGCGATGCTTCTTCGCTACGTAGCACGAGCTGCGCTGCCCCAGCGCCATGCGAGGATAACCGGCCGCTTCCGCAGCGGGCTCGGGACTCCAATATAAGTCGGCCCGCGCCCTGCCGCTACTTCTTTTCGGGTTCTTTTCGGGTTTGATCGCCTGCTACTCTGCGACCCTGCTCTGCGAAGCCCGCTACGCAGGGCGCAGCAGAGAGTAGCGATGCTTCTTCGCTACGTAGCACGAGGGTATCTGCCGCGCACGGTGCTTGCATGGGCCGTCGCCCGAGGTAGAATACGGGTGATCGCCAGTTACGACTGCTACTCTGCGAAGTAGCGACCCGTCCTCCGCAGCAGCGGCGCTGCCGCTGCGGAGGGTGGATGCTTCTTCGCTACGTAGCACGAGAGGGTTGGCTATGCCCGCTAATCTGACTCCGATGTACCGCAAGGCCGAAGAGGCCTTTCGCCAGGCCAAGACCACGGCCGAGAAAATCGCGGCCTTGGAGGAGATGTACGCCACGATCCCCAAGCACAAGGGGACGGAAAAGATGCAGGCGGACATCAAGCGCCGCATCTCCAAACTCCGCGAGGCCGGCGAGCAGCCCAAGGCCCGCGGCGGCATCGACCTCTTTTACGTCGAAAAGCACGGGGCAGGGCAGTTCGTCCTCATCGGCTTGCCGAACTGCGGCAAGAGCGCCTTGGTGGGGGCCCTGACGAAAGCCCACGTGACGGTCGCCCCGTATCCCTTTGCGACGCACGCCCCCGTGCCGGGGATGATGGCCTACGAGGACGTCCAGATTCAACTGGTCGACATGCCGCCCGTGACGGCCGAGGGTCCCGTCCCGGGGATGATCGGGTCGGTCCGGGCGGCCGACGGCCTTATCCTCTGCATCGACCTGGGGGCCGACGTCCTGGAGCAGATGGAAGTCTGCATGGGCCTTCTGGAAGGCCGCGGCCTGGTGCCGCCCGCCCAGCTCGCCAAGGCGAGTCGCCTGCGGAGACCTGATGGCGGGCCGCCCGAAGGCGGCACCGCTGCTACTCTGCGACCCTGCTCTGCGAAGCCCGCTACGCAGGGCGCAGCAGAGAGTAGCGATGCTTCTTCGCTACGTAGCACGAGCAAGCGCATGCTCGTGGTGGGCACGAAGTTGGACCTGCCCGGCGCCGCCGAGAACTTCCAGGCCATGAAGGAACTGTACGGGTCGGCCGTGCCCATGCTGGCCGTGAGCGCCGAGAAGGGGGACAACCTGGGCGAAATCCCCCGGACCTGCTTCAAGATGCTCAACGTGGTCCGCATCTACCCGAAGGAACCCGGCAAGCCTCCCGACAAGGAGCGGCCCTTTGTCCTGCCCCGAGGGAGCACCGTGCTGGACCTTGCGGCCGTGATTCACAAGGACCTGGCGGCCAACCTGAAGCGCGCCCGCATCTGGGGGGCCAACATGTACGAGGGCGCCCCGGCCCCGCGCGAGCACGTCCTTTCGGACCGCGACATCGTGGAGTTGCACGTGTGACCCGGCGGCTTGAACCTTGTCGCGGGGGGGGGGGGGGTGGCCCC
>Ga0315294_10005791_pt1 | contig 13558 bp, 4 predicted proteins | sample YL17G13_40_MG_FD_203626 | JGI IMG/M metagenome (GOLD analysis project Ga0315294, IMG submission 203626) | Sediment microbial communities from Yellowstone Lake, YNP, Wyoming, USA - YL17G13_40 | ecosystem: Environmental > Aquatic > Freshwater > Lake > Sediment | place: USA: Wyoming | collected... | reverse complement strand
ACGGGTGGAACGTACACGGTCTTTGTGAGGGATGATGCGACCGTTTACACGGGCGGGTATGCGATTGTTTGGCACAGTTTGGTCAATCCGTGTGCGACTTCGATTGGGTGTGGTCAGGATGTAAGTGGAACGATTGATGGGACGGTGAGCACACCGCCTTGGGGGATTTATACCTTTACGGCATCGGCCAATGATGTGGTAACGATTCGTGCGAGGATGACGTCGGGGAGTTGGTATCCTTCCTTGGAGCTTTACGGGCCGACGGGGGCATTGGTAGGGAGCGTGGTTAATACAAGTTCATATAATGCTCAGCTGGATAGGACGCTAACGGCGGCGGGGACATACACGCTCGTGTTGCGGGATGGTTCTAACGTCAATACGGGGGGTTATGGACTGACGTGGGAGAAGCTCAATGGACCGTGCAGTCCAACGGTGCTCAGCTGTGGTCAGGTGGTGTTGGGAACGATAAGTGTAGCGGATCAGATGAATCCCTATACGTTCACGGTAGGGGACAATGATGCAGTGACGATTCGGGCGAGCCGGACCTCGGGGAATTATCTGGTCCCGCGTTTGGAGCTTTATGGTGCTTCTGGGAATCTGATTACGAGTGCAGTCAATGCGATCACGCAGACGTTTACGACGGGTGGAACGTACACGGTCTTTGTGAGGGATGATGCGACCGTTTACACGGGCGGGTATGCGATTGTTTGGCACAGTTTGGTCAATCCGTGTGCGACTACTATTGCCTGTGGTCAGACAGTAGGCGGTACGATTGGTACGACCGTAAGCACACCGCCTTGGGGCTTTTATACCTTTACGGCCTCAACCAATGACGCAGTGACGATACAAGCAACCAGGACGTCAGGGAATTTGTATCCTTATTTGGAGCTATATGGTCCGGCCGGGAATTTAGTGGGGACTGCGGGGACATCGGGAGCATATACGGCTCAGTTGGATCGGACGTTAACGGATACGGGGACGTACACAATATTATTGAGAGACTACAGCAACGTCAATACGGGAACATACACCTTGAACTGGCAAAAGCCCAGTTGTCCGTGAAACTAATTTCTGTTCTGAAGCGAAGGCTATGCTTTATGCTATTTTCGAGCAACCTGGCAACGAAACCTTTTTACAAGATGGATGAAACTCCACACAGAGAGGCTTCAAAATGAAAGGTAAAACTCTAAAGAAAACGATGAGACATTATGGAAGAGGTGTGTTTTACCTAATCCTGTTCGTCACGGCTTTTGGACTCTGTCTAACCGGAGCGACGGCGCAAGGTCAAGGAGGAGTTTCATCTGCCCTCATAGAGAATAACGTCATCACAGACAATACTGCCGCAAGTGGTGGTGGCATAGCTGTCTACAGCTCATCACCTGTCATTCGCAACAATCTTCTTATTGAAAACGTTTCCACAGGAGAGCATGGCGGTGGGGCGATTTATAGCTTTGGGGTATCCTCAAACCCAAAGATAACCAATAATACCATCTCCGGAAACAATGCCAGTTCTGCCCAAGGAGGAGGCATCTATGTAGCAGAGGGTGAAGCCACGATCTCCAGCTGCATTCTCTGGCAGAACCAGGGCGATCTGTACAACTGCGCGGCCACCTATTCTGATGTTACCAGCCTTGCGTCTAACCCGGGCACTGGAAACATCTCTGCGGATCCTGCCTTTGTACAGACAACCGTTGCTGACGCGCCTGGCTACTACGGCCTCAGCGAGAACTCACCCTGTGTTGATGCAGGTGACCCGTCTTATCACGCTGATGTTAAAGAGACGGACATCAAAGGGAAATCACGCATTGTAGGTGCAAGGGTAGATATCGGAGCCGATGAATTGCTCGACACCCAAGGTCCAGCCCTCTCTGATGCCAGATTTAATGGGACGAGTCTCACTAATGGGACGGTTTTACAGCAATCAGGGACCTTTACGGTCAGTGCCACCGACCCCTCCGCGGTCAGCCGTGTAGAATTCTCTTTTGACGGCAACCCTCCTTTCTGTACGGATACCAATGGAGCGGATGGTTATTCCTGCTCCTGGAATATCTACCTGACAGAAGACGGTTCTCACAATCTTACGATCACTGGCTATGACACCCTGGGCAACAATCGAAGCGTGACCTTTACGCTCAACGTGGCCCTGATCCCACCTCCGGCACCCACGATCACCTATCCTGCAAACGGAGCTGTCCTAAGAACAGTGAATATCACTGTCACAGGCGTGGCAGATAAGAATACGACCGTACTCGTTTACAACAATGATGTTCAGGCAGGGAGCCAGGTCTCTGTGGATGGGAATGGGAATTTTCGTTTTTCCACAACCCTCACAGAAGGGATCAACCGTCTCCAGGCAACGGCAACCAACCGTGCCGGGACCAGTCCGAGAAGTGCGGAGGTCGTGGTCACACTGGACACAAGCATGCCCAAGGCCCCTGTCAACCTATCGGCCCAGTCAAAAGCAGGAGGTATTATCAGGCTAACCTGGACGAGTCCTACGGGGACTCTCGTAAAGGGATACAACCTCTACCGTGCAACCGCTGTCTTTTCTTCCACTAACGAAGCCACTAAAGTCAATACCAGTCTGATTACAAAGACATCCTTTGATGACTTTCCCCCTGCCGATGGAACCTACTATTACGGCGCTACCACGGTGGACCAGACAAATATGGAAAGCCCTCTTTCCAATATCGCATCTGCGATTTCAGACCGTATCCCACCGCGTGCCGTCTCCATTGAGTATATGCCTGCCGGCCATTATGATCCATCCCCTCTGAGGATAGCCCAGGGTCTGGTCAACATACGCTTAAGAGTGAGTGAGCCTCTCCTGACAACACCATTTCTCAGCATGACTCCAAACGGCGGTGTGCCCTTACCCGTAGATCTGACAAAGACCCCCGGTCTGGACGATCTCGAATATTCCGGTTCTTTTACAATTTCTGAATCAGATCCTAACGGGGCTGCCTATGCCGTATTCTCGGCAAGGGATCTGGTTGGAAACCGTGGGACGAGCATCGATTCAGGATCTTCTTTCTTCATAGATACGCGGGGGCCTGCTATAACCTCCATAGATATCCAGCCAAGACAGCCTGTTAAAAATGATCAGACCAACCCCGTTTCAATCATCCTCACGATCGGCCTCAACGAGCAGGTAAAACCCGGACAGGCACCCGAGCTTTCTTATCTGCTTTCGGGTCCGGGCCGGCCTCAAACATCCACAGGCCAGCCTTCGCAAATTGCGACCCAGCCCGGACACAGCCAGACCTGGCAGGTCACATTCATTCTCCCTGCCGACGCCGGATTGGCACAGGTAGAGAACCTGCAGTTTATCTATCGCGGCACGGATGACCTGGAAAATGTAGGGACGCGAATCCTCTGCGATAACAGCTTTCAGGTATACCAGGGAAATCTTCCTCCGCTTAATCCCCCCCAAAATCTGACCGGAAAGTCCTTGCCTGGAGGGAAAATCAAGCTTACATGGACAGCGGTAGGAGGAGCTGCCGGTTATCAGCTCTATCGGCAACCTCCCAGCGAAACCCAGCTCACAGCCTATCAGGTTCTGGGGGTTGTTTTAGAATTTACCGATACCCCTGCATCCGATGGTCTCTATAAATACGCAGTTGCGAGCATCAGACGGGAGAACAGCCAGGAGTCCATCAGCGGGATGAGCAACATCGTAGAGGTTCTTTCCGATTCCATCCCCCCGGGTCCTCCGCAGAATCTTGTACTACAGCTTACCGGTTCAGGAATCAGCGCAATATGGGATGCGCCTCCGTATACCGAGCCTATCACCTACTCCCTCTACCGGTCCAACCTCCCTGAGATCACCTCGGTCGAGGGAATGACTCCAATATTGGCTCGCATTGCCGACACCACGGCAATCGATTCACACCCATCCCACACGGATCACAGCTACGTCGTTACGGCAGTAGATAGTGCAGGGAATGAATCGATGCCCTCCAACTCCTTCTATCTCAACTTTGACCTGCTTCCGGTATCGAGTCTCAAGGTGGTGCAAACAGAAAATGAATCTCCGGTTATCTCCTGGACCCATCCAGGAGGTGACATCGCCGGATACAACATCTACCTTGTCACCAGTGGACAATCCGAAAAACTGAATCAGGCCCTCTTAACAGGTCTGAATCATACCGATACCGGCTATACAGGGGATGAACGCCACTACACGGTCACGGCTGTCGATCGAAATGCTGTCGAAAGCCTTGGACGAGGCATCACCCTTCCAAAGCTAAACGCAACCCCGAAGCAAGGTGAGAAGATCAGGCGTGGAATCATCAACCGTCTGGAATACGATGTTAATAATCATTCCTCATCCAGGGTGGAGCACATCAAGTTAAAGGCCCTGGTGGGAAGCCACCAACACTTATCAGAAGAATTCAGCGTTGATCCCGGTGGTTCTCAGACGATCTCCGTGCCGGTGGGCGGGTACGCCGATCTTACGGATCTCATTACATTTACCACGACCATGGAAGTCACACCCCAGGGAGGAGATCTGGTACAGATCGTCCGGAGTAAAGAGATTGAAGTGGTTGATGATAAGCTGCTTCTTCAGATCCTCAATGACCCCTTTACCCGGGGCGGTTTGGGAAAGGCATGGTTTACCCTGGAGAATACGGGTGAAGAAGAGATCGAGATCGTAACGGCTACGGGTTCAGGGGCCTCTGCTTCAAACGAGATTACCTTCTATCTCCTTGATAGCGATGGAAACGTCCTCTCTTCAAAGGCATACAAACAGAACTTTGGCGAAAACGTGGTGACCCTGGCCGATGGCAGCACGGTTGCCCGAATTCCAGTCGGGTCCATCTTTACCTCGGATCCAATTGAAATCACGGTGCCTTTAACCTCTCCGGACCAAGTTTCCATTCATCTCGAAATCGCCAAGATTCACTTCCATCATGGCCAGCCTGATTATGTATGGACCAGCGGGCTGGATGCCACAAATGACATCTCTCTCAAAGATACCGCCTATTACGGAGAGATAATCAGCATCACCCCCCAAAGCTCTACGGGTGACGAGGATATTCTGATCACCGGTCGGGCCATCAATCGGAGCACCAGCCTACCCATGCCCTCTGCTCCTCTCAACCTGGTGATCACTGTCTCCGGGTTCGAACGCACTTATAAGATATTTACCGATGGTACTGGCAATTTTACTTTTGCCTTCAAGCCCCTGACAGGAGAATCCGGCATCTACAAAGTCCGTGCTGTCCATCCGGAGGTCTTTGATAAACCGGTTCAGGGCCAATTTGTCATCAGCAGGCTGAGCATCAATCCTACAACGATCAATCTGAACATTCCCAAGAATTACGAGCAGACAGCCAATATCCAGGTCACCACGGGTGATGGGACGATCGCTCACAACCTAAGGCTCGCGTACGAGGAGCATGACCAGCCCTCGGGTGTCTTCCCTGAAGGGGTCCACATCACCCTTGGAAACACAATTGCCTTACTTGGCTCAAAACAGACAGGCACCCTCTCCTTCAAGATGTGGGCGGATAACGCAGCGGTGACAACAGGAAGGATTGTCCTCCAGGTGAAGAGCGACGAAACCGCAGGAGATGATTCCTGGGGCTCGGTCGTAATCAATACGCAGTTCTCGGATGCTCAACCCGCGCTCTACTTTTCTCCTGATCATGTGGAAACAGGCGTGGCTTATGACCAGATGGAGACCGAGACCATCATTCTTCAAAACAAAGGCCTCGCTGACTTAAATGATGTCTCTTTAGTCGTTATTTCTCAGAACGGGGAGCAAGCGCCGGGCTGGGTCCATTTGAATTCAGCCACTGATCAGGGGGTGATAGCTGTCGGAGCTCAACGCCAGATCAGCATCAGCTTCAGTCCCACATCTGCTTCTGTTGCCGAGGGGGTCTATTCATTCTATCTCCGGGTGAGCAGCTCCAATTACCAGACCACGGATATCAGGATCTATGTCTCCGTGACCCAATCAGGCATTGGTAATGCCATCTTTAAGGTTTCTGACATCTATACAGGCACACTGAATCAGAATAACCAGCTCATCCAGGGGCTTTCAGGGGCAAAGGTCACGGTCCAGAATGAACAGGTATTGACGATTGAGCAGACCCAAAACACCGATACCCTCGGGGAGGCCCTATTTACCGGTCTGCCCACAGGCACGTATAAATACCGTGCCTCAGCAAGCAACCATCAGGAGCAGATCGGAAGGCTCTGGATCAAACCAGGACTGACCGCGAGCGAGCAAATCTTCCTGACCTACAACCTCGTTACGGTCGAATGGGAGGTCAGGGAGACGACCATTCAGGATAAGTATGAGATCGTTCTGCACGCCACTTACGAGACGAACGTACCCGCAGCAGTGGTCGTGATAGAGCCAAAGTCAGTCACGCTGCCTGATATGAAGGCAGGGGGTGTCTTCTACGGAGAGTTCACCGTCACAAACTACGGCCTCATCCGTGCGGATAACGTAACGCTTAACCTGCCGCCAAATGACCAGTATTTCAAATATGAGATTCTCAAAGGCGTGCCCGAGAGCATCAATGCCAAAGAAAGGATAACGGTTCCTTACAGGGTGACCGCCTTGAAGTCGATCAGTCAGTCGGAGGAAGGAGGCGGCAGTGGAGGAGGATGTTCCTCCTATTCAGCCTGCCTCACCCTCGGGTATTCCTATAAATGTGCAAATGGGGTGTGGTCGCAAAGTGCGGACTATTCCTGCTTTACATACGTCATAGGAAGCTGTGGCGGTCCAGGCGGCGGCCCGGTACCTGGCCCAGGACCTGGTGGTGGAGTAACAATTGGAGGACCCGGTTATGGTGGAACGGTTAGTGGTGGTGGGCCGACCGATCAGCCGATAAAAGGGGTGAATTGTCGTGGCCCCAGAACCTGTCCGGTTAATGACAAATGCTGCAGTCAGAAAAACAACATCACTGTGCAGGCACAAAGTGATGTTGACCTGCTGCGAGGTGAATATACAGACGATGTGACTGACATGTTCATAAAGGTTGCCGGCCATCGGGTGGAGGTAAAGCGCAGCTATTATGATGATCAATGGCATTTTGACAATGACAATTTAAAACTGGAGGTCAATTATGCAGTTAGTGGAGCCATTGATTACATCAATAAAGATGGCGTCAGGTATGACAAAGCCGATACCTACGGGAAGGTCTTCTCATTTAAGACAGACCGCTATATTTATGTGAAGGACGATGGTTATCAGTGGCAGGATAAGTCCGGCAACTGGGCCAAGTTCGACTTATCGGGTCGAATGACTTCTTACGGCAATCCGAATAATGTGAAGGTTTCAATGATCTATGAAAGTGGAGAGAACGGAAAGCTGATCGGTATGTCGGATAACTCCGGGACCCAGGTTCTGTGGTATGAATATAATGCAAGTGGACTGCCTTCGGTTGTGCGGGATGGATCGGGAAGAAGGGTGCAATACTTCTATGATGCATCAGGCCGCTTGTCAAAGGTTATTGACCTTCTCGGAAACGAGTCATTCTACTATTATGATTCAGAAGGAAAGATGACCTCGAAGAAGGACGCCGTAGGCAGAACATACAATGTGGCCTATTACGACTACGGATTTGTAAAGAGTGTAACGAATGAAAATGGCATCGGGATCTTCTTTGATTATGCTTTCGATGCAGGAAGGCAAGAACGCTACTCGATGGTAAGGTACAGCAGCGGCAAGATTGTTGAGAGATGGTATGATCGATTCGCAAATAACATCAGGACGGATATGAACGGCAGGACCATTCAGAGCATGATCAAAGATGGGAGAACCAAGATCTTCACTGACGCAGCAGGAAACAAGACCTATAAGGAGTATGATGAATGGGACAACCTGCTAAAACAGACAAATCCTGACGGCACAACAGTAACGTATGAATATGAACCGAGTTTCAATAGGGTTACAAGAGAGATTAATGAAAGAGGAATTGTCACAAAATACGAATATGACAGCTCGGGTAATATGCTTCGGAAGATTGAGGCATTTGGAAGCGCTAATGAAAGAGTAACCGAGTATACCTACGATACCAGTGGGAATCCCCTGTCGGTCAAGAGAGTCGGGGATGCAAAGACCGCAGATGCAATCACTTCAAGGGTGTATGATGGCTCGGGCAATATGGTATCTGAAACCGATCCCGAAGGCAACACCACACAGTTCACGTATGACATTATGGGTAATGTGCTGACAAGAAGGGATGCGAGGAATAAGGTGTGGACCTATGGGTATGATGGCATGGGAAGGTTGATTTCGGCAACAAACCCTCTCAATCATAATGTCTTTTATGAATACGACGGTGTAGGGAATAAAAAGAAAGAAACCGATCCAGAAGGCAAAGTAAAGACCTACGAATACGATAGCAACAATAGGCTGACGAAGACGACAGACGCCCTCGGCAATATCACTCAATTTGTCTACAACACGGACGGGCAGGTGATCAAACAAATCGACCCGGAAGGAAAGGAAGTTAATTTTGAATATGACCTCGACGGACGCCTGACGAAGACTATAGACGGAAACGGCAACGAAATTGCAACGGAATATGATGATGTTGCAGGCTCGTCATGTGGGTCCTGCTCCGGGACAAATGGCGCAGGCCAGCCCGCTAAAACGATCTACCCTACATACTCAAAAGAATACAAATATGATAGCAGGGGCCGAAAGACACAGGAGAAGGATGTTTTGAGCACCACTGAGGCGTATTCGACGCAGTTAACTTACGATACTACGGGGAACGTTATTTCGCAGACCGACAAAGAAAACAAAACGACCACCTTTCAATACGACGAATTAAGCCGAAGGGTAAAGGCGATCGATGCGTTGATGGGCACTACAGAATATACCTACGACAACAGGAACAACCTCATTACCCTTAAGGACGCAAAGGGCAATATAACAACCTTTGAGTACGACAGAAATAACAGGCTTACGAAGGAGACACGACCACTCGGTCAGGCAACAACGTATCAGTATGGCCCCATTGGCAATCTGATTCGAAAGACGGATGCAAAGAACCAGAAGATTGAATATGAGTATGATGATGCGGGGAGGCTGACAAAGACGAAGTATTTCTCGATATCATCGGATACGACGCCTGCGAAGGCCATCGATTTTACTCATGACAAGGCAGGAAACCTGACGGGCTATGACAACGGTACGACCTCAGCAACATATACTTACGATGACGCCTACAGGAAACTGACTGAGACGGTTGATTACAGCTCTCTCTCCCTCGGTTATGCCTATACCTACTACAAGAACGGCCAAAAGAAGAGCCTTACCATGCCTGACGGCACAACCTATGATTATACTTACGACAATAACAACCAGATCTCAGTGATCTCCATCCCCGGCCAGGGCTACATGACCTACAACACGTACACATGGAACATGCCCTCTGCCATCACATTACCGGGTGGCAGCAAAAAGGAAAATACATATACGCCGTTGTTGCAACCAAAATCCATCAGTGTCAAGGATCCCACCCAGACCCCGCTCATGAGCTACAATTATGACTACTTACCGACAGGCAATATTAGCGCAAAGAATACGGAACATGGCAATTACACCTATCAGTACGATGAACTTTATCGTCTGACCGGGGCAACAAGTCCGTCAGATACCGAGTCATTTACCTATGATCCCGTCGGGAACAGGTTAACCTCCGCCGGTGTGGAAGGGAGTTGGGCCTACAATGAAAACAGCGAGTTACTCAGTTATGATGCCGTTTCCTACGAATACGACGCTAATGGCACCATAACGAGCAAAACAGACCAGACTGGCACAACCACTTTCACCTACGATGTTGACAACCGTCTTATTCAAATCCGCAATCCGCAATCCGAAATCTACAATTACTATTACGATCCTTTCGGCAGACGACTCTGGAAAGAAGTCAGTGGGATCCGAACTTACTTTTTCTACTCCGATGAGGGCCTTATTGGCGAATACGATTCCGCAGGCAGTGAAATCAAAACGTACGGTTATGCTCCCGACTCGACGTGGACGACTAATCCATTATTTCAGAAAATTGGAACGAATTACTATTGGTACCAGAATGACCACCTTGGAACCCCGCAGAAGATTGTTGACACAAATGGCAGAGTAGTTTGGTCTGCGACCTATGACTCGTTCGGCAAAGCTCAAATCCTGGTATATGAAATAGAAAATAACCTCAGATTCCCGGGCCAATATTATGATCAAGAAACAGGACTACATTATGACTGGAATAGGTATTATGATCCAAAGACCGGGAGATATTTAACTCCGGACCCGATTGGCTTACAGAGTGGAATCAATGTCTTCGTTTACGCGGGAAATATGAGAACAGAGCCAGAGCCAATTTACCCTGGCGATCCTCTCCCGCCAGCGTCACCAATTATTGGGCCGAGACTTGACCCTAATCCTCACGATAGAGCACCGGGTGCAGCACAACCGAACCGACACAGATGTCAATGGAAAACGGTGCTTTTGGAAGTATGTCTAAAGAGGTGTTGCGAAATTAAATGCGAAGGTGAGGGGCCGTGGTGGGTGGCGCCAGGTACTGTGTGTCCGTGCAACAATGCACCAGCAATTACAAAACTGGGTGCCCCCTTATGTCCGTGCATAGAGAGTGAATGGCAAACGAAATTATTGAAAGTATGCGATAGACCTGGTTACGGTCTTTATGGGGAACCACCGGTAATTCAACGCCTTGATTCTCCCCCTCTTATGATAGAGGACGAAACGGGAATTCATCCATATTGTAAGTGAAGGGAGAGTACATGTCTCAGAAGTATGTGGTTAATATGACCGGACGAAAACCTAAGGAGGAGTCAATAAAATGCAAACGAGAGATGGAGTTTCTGTAGCACTGTTTAGAGCACTAAGTATCTATACGTTCGTAAGGGGTTTGGAGTTATTTAGCCAAAACCTAACGCACTTCTTGGGACCGAATAATCACATTACATTGAGGGCCGTAATAGACACTATAACCCCGGTTGTATTGCTTGTGATTGGCGGTTTACTAATATGGCATTTAGCCCCAAGAATTGCAGCGTCGATATCTAAATCAGCAGGCGGGACCCCTAAATGGGAATTATCATTAGATGAGGTTTATACCATAGTGTTCTGTGTGACCGGTATTTTTCTTCTAGTTGACGGCTTGCCACTGCTTGTCAGGACGGTTGTGTTTATTTATCAAATTGAGCCTTATTCAAGAGTTGATAATTTAATGAGAGCAGAGAGAAATAGCTGGATTGCTATTTCTCTACTAAAATTGGGTTTAGGATTTTGGCTTCTTTTGGGTAGCCGAGGCATAACAGAATTTGTGCAAAGAAAGAAAAGCAAAGATGAGAAAAAGGAGAGATAGGGGGAGGCAATGGGGGTCAGGCCTCAACGGGCTGTTGCCCAAAGAGGTGGGAAATGTCAGGTCTACACTTTTGACAAGGTTTAGTGTTTCTATTTGGAGTGATCTCTGATGAGTCGACCTCTTAAGGAGAAAGACTAGGGGTCAAGAGAAAGACTAGGGGTCAGGTCTCAACATTCAACAAGGTTCGAGAATGCACTGAGAGGTCAGAATAGAGAGGGATTGGGAGAAAATAGTAGTGTCGAGGCCGTTAAGGATAAGAAGCCTCAGGGGTCAGGTCTCAACATTCAACAAGGTTCGAGAATGCACTGAGAGGTCAGGATAGAGAAGGATTGGGAGAAAATAGTAGTGTCGCGGCCGTTAAGAATTGAGTATCCGGGAGCTTTTTATCATGTGACCTCACGGGGAAACGAAAGGAAGATGGTATTTCAAAGCACCCGAGACAGGGAAAAATATTTAGCCTACCTTGAATCCGCTCATGATCGTTATGGAGCTATCATCCATGGATATTGCCTCATGGGGAATCACTATCATCTTCTGTTGGAAACACCGAGAGGAAACCTCTCGAAGGTTCTTCATCATATTAACGGAGCCTACACGACCTACTTCAATATCAAAAGGGGTCGATCGGGACATCTTTTCCAAGGGCGGTTCAAGGGGATTCTTGTTGAGAAAGAGGCTTATTGTAAGGAGTTATCTCGATATATTCATCTCAACCCGGTAAGAGCAGGTATGGTGAAAAGTCCTTCGGAATATCCCTGGTCGAGTTACCGGTGCTTTATAGGAAAAGACAAAAAGCCGGATTGGTTAACAACGGAACTGGTTCTTGGGGATTTTGGGGGTGAGGGAAGGAAGGGATACAGGGGGTACAGGGAATATGTGGAAAGAGCAGAAACTGAGGAGCTGGAGAGTCCTTTTAAAAGGGTGATCGCATCTACATTTTTGGGGAGCGAAGAGTTTATCAACTGGATAAGAACGGAATATCTGGAGAAAAAGGAAATAGACAGACGAAACATTCCATCGATAAAGAAAGTTTTAAAGGGGCCTTCTCTTGAGGAGATAGAGAGGGCAGTAGTTAAGGTAATGGGGAAGAATCACACTCTTTATAAGAAGATGTGTATTTATTTGAGTCATCAGTATAGTGGGATGAGGCTTGATGAGATTGGGACGTATTTTGGACTGAAGGGCAGCGCGGTCAGTCAATTAAGCAGAAGGTTTAAGGAAACGACAAGGGGGGATAAAGAGGCAGGGGGAATCCTTAGTAAGATAGAAAAGGAGGTCTTGTTGAATGTTGAGACCTGACCCCTCTTGCTTCTGCAAATGATTATGCGATAGTCTGCTAGTTTGGCTGCGAAGGAGGTTAAGAAATATAACATGAGAACAAAAAGAGGAGTATTGTACGTTTGTGGTAGCATAGTGCTTGCAGTGCTGCTCTCATCGGCGATCTACTATTTTTTTATTGGAAAAGGTCGTAAGGACCAGTTTCGAGAGGTGCCTTTGGCAATTTACCCTAAGATGGATGTGAATTCTATCAGGCAAGGGTTCGACAAATCTATCGGATGCAAATATGTTTCATATAAAGTATTTATCGGATTTCCAGCAACCGAAGTTGTTAAATTCTATGACGAGAGCTTTGATAAGTTGAAATTAACAAAATATTCTGAGGATGGGTGTGGGAATAAGGGATGGGAGGACTTCAACCCAGAATCCGGCAGATGGGAACCAACAGCGAGTCTCCCCGGCAGGTTTATGGGGTCATGGGTTGATGAACAGAAGAGCAAGAGGGTCCTTTTGGATCTGACTTATAGATATGACGCGACAAATCCTCAATGGAAAGAGTGGTTATTTGTCGAATGTAAGGTTTGCCCGTTCTTTGACCTTAGGCAGATTTATGGAGAGAAGGAGAGAAAGGGGATGTAGGGGGAAACGATGGGGGTCAGGTCTCAACATTCAACAGAATTTAATTAGGAGATAACAAGAAAAAAAGTCGAAGAGGTAGGTGTCAGGTCTACACTTTTGACAGGCGTTAGTTTCTGTTGTTGGAGTAATATATAGCCTTGCATAAATAAGGCGACATTAGATATTATTGAAAAGGATGCAAGAGACCTTGGACCTGAAACGGAGCTTTCTGGATACTCCGGAAAGTTGAAGTTAAGGATGAATATAGTTCCTCGAGAGTCGCGAAGTAACGATTGTGGGTGGCATCC
>Ga0315294_10005789_pt1 | contig 13560 bp, 16 predicted proteins | sample YL17G13_40_MG_FD_203626 | JGI IMG/M metagenome (GOLD analysis project Ga0315294, IMG submission 203626) | Sediment microbial communities from Yellowstone Lake, YNP, Wyoming, USA - YL17G13_40 | ecosystem: Environmental > Aquatic > Freshwater > Lake > Sediment | place: USA: Wyoming | collected... | reverse complement strand
ACGACTTTCGCGTCCTTGTAGAACGTGACGGCCTTGACGATCGCCTCGGCGCGCCTGTCGGGATTTTCCGATTTGAAAATTCCGCTGCCTACAAAAACGCTCTCGGCCCCGAGCTGCATCATGAGCGACGCGTCGGCGGGAGTCGCGATCCCTCCGGCCGCGAAGTTGGGGACGGGAAGCTTGCCGGTCCTCGCGATCTGCTCGACGATATGGAACGGAGCGCCCATCTCTTTCGCGCGAGACATGAGCTCCTCCCTCGGCATCGCTTTCAGCTCGCGCATTTCCTTCTGGATCAGGCGCATGTGTCGAACGGCCTCGACCACGTTGCCCGTCCCCGCTTCGCCCTTCGTGCGAATCATCGCCGCGCCCTCGCCGATCCTCCTGAGCGCCTCGGCAAGACATGTCGCTCCGCACACGAAGGGGACGCCGAAGTCGTGCTTCCAGATGTGGTTCTGCTCGTCGGCGGGAGTGAGAACCTCGCTCTCGTCGATGAAGTCGACGCCGAGCGCTTCGAGCACCTGCGCTTCCGCGAAATGACCGATACGGGCTTTCGCCATGACGGGGACCGAGACGGCCTTCTTGATGGCCTCGATGATGGCGGGATCGGCCATGCGCGCCACGCCGCCGTCGCGACGGATGTCGGCGGGGACCCGCTCCAGAGCCATCACTGCGCATCCCCCGGCGTCCTCGGCGATCTTAGCCTGCTCCGCCGTCGTGACATCCATGATCACGCCGCCCTTCAGCATCTCGGCCAGTCCTACTTTCACCAGCCATCCGCCTGTTTGCTTTTCGTCGCTCCGAATTTCCCCTGACATGAAGCTCAACTCCTTCCGTGTCTTCAGAGGCTTGTGTGCTGTCGTGCAAGCCCGCATGAATTGTAGTGCACGACGATTTCGAAATCAACGCGCGCGGAGAATGAAAAGAGACGCGACGAAGAGGACTCGCGGAAAAAAATGCGAAAATCGAGAATGCGATTTTTCGCAGGGAGGAAGAGGTCAAGTGCGAGAAAACGCTCGATGGTTCGTCCGGAAACGTTCCGGCGCACGCGAGAGAGGGCGACGCGGCCCGAAAAATGCGTGATGCCATGGAAGGCGCATGAATAGCGGGATTGCGGAGGTCACGACCTGGGACGCGACAACGTCGATCGGGAAATTCCCCCTCCGGGAACCGCTCCATCGATCGCGCACCGAAAATGCGTGCACCCGGCGATGTCGGGAATGTCTGATCGCAAGCGGGATACGGGCGAAAAAAAAATGCACTTTCGGGCGAAATGGAATTGACAACAGCGATGCGATTTGATATTAAGGTACAGGGTTGGAGAGAGAATCAGGGGTGCGGACTTTGAAAGGTGCATGGCTAGTGGGATAACAGAGGGTGAGAATACGAAGCAAGAGGACATGGTGTGGTGGACCATGTCAAGGATTTTTCCCCGCTTCGTTCCGACAAAACATGTCCGACACAATTCCCCCCGATAGCTTTACAGAACGCACGGATAGTTCACGTGTCGTGCTTCATTCAGATACTATTTATGTATATGAAAGCTCGCTGCAGTGATGCGGCTTGCATACAAGGTCCCGCGAGAGCGTGAAACACGTGATCGTGGTCGATAGGAAAGTACACTAGTGTACTACCGAGGGGACCTAACAGGAAAATCAGGAATGGTGCCATATGACACCAATTTGCGGTAAGAAGTCAACGGCGAAGAAGGCGACTGCCAAGAAGGCAACCGCCAAGAAGACGGCCAAGAAACCGGCTGCGAAGAAGCCGGCCGCGAAGAAGGCGACCGCGAGGAAGCCTGCCGCGAAGAAGAGGCCTTGCGCCAAGAAGACTGCGGCCAAGAAGCCCGCGAAGAAGAAGCCGGCGAAGAAGGTAGCCGCGAAGAAGCCCGTGAAGAAGAAGGTAGCGGCGAAGAAGCCGGTCAGGAAGAAGGCCACGGCGAAGAAAGCTACCGCCAAGAAGAAGACCACGCTGAAGAAGGCGACTCCGAAGCGGACTCGCCCGAAGAGGTAGACGTCTGCCTGATACGTCAGGCACCGTCGATCGATTGTACGGTTGGATCGTGAAAGGCGCCCCCCAGTTGAAACGGGGGGCTCCTTCATTTTCTGAAGGCCCCCGTGCACGAAAAAAAAACGACCCGGTCGGGTCGCGCGGTCTCGTTAGTTCAATGATCGGCCGATGTTGCGACTTATGCTACGTGCCGCCTGTGTCGCCCGATTCCCCGATGCCCTGAGGCTGCTCGGCATCACTGGAGCCTATGGACGATTCCGTGGGGGTGTTATCGGAGCCGGGAACGGTGTTCGACACAGGGGAGGGTTCGGTGAAGAAAGGCGTCTGGTGCGTGAGGAGATACTGGTCTACCGACCAGTAGATGTCGTTCGGGAGGTAACTGCTGTAGAAGACGTCGTTCTTGTTGTCGATGTCCGCGCTCACGTTTTCGAACTGAGTGACCTCGATCGCGTATGCCGCGTGAAGCCTGGTGCGCTGAAGTCTCCAGTCGCCGATCGTGAGCCAGACCAGAAGAGTCCCCCTGCCGTTCTGCCTGTCGACCTCGTTCGCGGGGATCTCGAAAATCAACAGCCGGTCATGTCCCCCGGCGACAATGTCGCGCCCGATCCTCTGAGCGCCGCAGATCGTGAGAAGCTGCTCCATTCTGTCGCCGCCGAGAACGCCTCGGAACCACACGCTTCTCAGGAAGTAGTCGATGCCGGGACCCGAGTACTCATCGGCGAGATAACTCTCTTCGGTATAGTAACCCGACGAGCAGCCCTCCTCGATGTGATAGACCCAACCGCCGCCCATGAACCATGTCGAAGCGAACCAGGAATCGTCGGACGTGGTAATCTGCATGTCGCGACGGGCCAGGTTGCCCGATCCGTCCTCGAGATACCACCAGCCCCGAATGCCGACCTGCTGAGCCCCGGGAGGGGTGTAGCCCGAGCTGAAGGGGATCGGAGGGTACCATGCGCCGTCGAGAAGAATGTCCGGGCAGTCCGCAAGCGCCGCGGGGTCCGGCGGAAAGAGCACCGTGATGAAACCGAAATTGGCGCCGCCTCCGTTGGGTAGGGACAGGTATTCGCGCCAGTCGACCGTGCCCGTCTCTTCGTCCAGCGGGATGCTCACTACACTCTCACTGGTCTCGGATTCGGCCTTGACCTCGGCCGGACCGGACCCGCCTTCATCCTGCGCCAGTGCGGGCACGATCAGAAGCATAGCCAGCAGAACGGATAGGATTGGAAAGACACGCATAGCCATAACCGTCGAGGGGGATCACCCCTCGCATCGGGCGGAAATGCTACCACAGGGTCGCGGATGGTGCAACTGACGTGTTTGCGGCGATCCTGTGCTATCCTGTTTGTATCGTAAGAGAAGGGTCATGCGGCTCAACTACCTGATGATTCCGCTCGTCACCATCTGCGTTGCGGTGGTCGGGGGGATGCTCACGAGCACCGGGCTTGGTGAATGGTATGCCTCCATCCAAAAGCCCGGCTTCACTCCGCCCGGATCGATAATCGGCACTGTGTGGACGGTCATCTTCTTCCTGTCGACGATCTCCGCTATCATCTTCTGGAATCTGCACGCCCCGTACGGAGGTCTCGTCCGGGACGGGCGATTCCGGGCAGTCATTCTGATCTTTCTCCTGAACGCCTTCCTCAATGTATTCTGGAGTTACCTTTTCTTCAATCAACATCAGAAGTACGCGGCGTTCTGGGAGGCGGTCGCGCTCGACATTACGGTCGTAGCTCTCATCGTGCTGATGTGGCGGGTGACGAAGTGGGGCTCGATTCTGTTGCTGCCCTACGCCTGCTGGGTTGCGTTCGCAAGCTACCTCACGTGGACGATATGGTCGCTTAACAGGACGTAGGGGCACGGCATGCCGTGCCCTAAGGAATCGATGAGTGTCAGGGCTATTCGCGGGTAGCGAGATAGAACTCATGGACGTACGCAGCGCCGGTTTTCACGGCCACCGGGAAAAGCAGACGCCACTGCTGCTCGCGAACGCCGAGCACTGAGTTGGAGTAATAGTCCTCGTCGTCATCGTCCGCGACGGTCAGGATGTCCCACCCGTTTCTCAAAGCGTCCTCGACGTCCTCGACATCCGGATCGGTGAACCAATGCGTGCTCCAGAACCAGCTCCGCCACACATCGAACATGCCGTTTCCCACCGCCACGATGTACTCGTCGTCCGTCACGGGCGGACCGCCGGAACCCCACAGCACCGTCTTCCCGAAGAAATCAAGGTCGAGGTCGGTGAGATAGGGATAGTAGTCCGTGTTAGCCGCGTCGTAGTTCGTGCTTACGTAGATCGTGTCCTCGGAAAAGCACATCCTGTTCGACATGAGCGCCGTGTATTCGAAGAGCGCCTCGACCCCGGCAAAATCAGGATTCGACGCGTTGACGTAGAGATTCTGCAGCATCGGGTTCCCGGGGAAGCCGGTCTCATCGCGGACGATGGGATCGTGCTGCTGAGCGAGGTCATTGAACAATCCGACCGTCTCATGGACGAAGGTCGGCGTGATCGTGTCGCCCCAGTCCTCGAGGGGATCGGGCTGAAGTCCCCCCAGCCCGGGGATGCTCGAGATGATCGGCACACCGTGCATGTCGTTGCGGGAGTGCGCGGGACAGGATGTGTCCTCAAGCAAATGCAGCGTGAATCCGAAGGTGTAGAACGAATTGCCCAGAAGATTGCCGCAGGCAAGCTGGTTCGGTGTGTGACGGGCCTGGTCCATGAGATCGACGGCCTGCGGCAGGGTCTTCCGGTTGCGCGATGCGCGCAGATCGACCACGCCGAGGATGTCGTACGGTCCCAGCACTCCGTTCCCGAGCGCCCAGTCGAGCGACCGAACCGCAGCGCCGCCCGTCCCGCCGAGCGCACCCATGTCGTTGAACTCGGAGTACTCCGTCTCCCATTCGCTCTGCGTAACCGGCGTGAGGAAATGCGCGAAACCCTTGAAAAAGGTGTCGTCGTCATTGCCGAAATCATTAGTCGACTTGAACACGATGCCGCCGTCATAGGCGATCGCTATGTCGCGGAGAAAATTCACGGTCCCGTCGGGATTGAACTCGCCGACGAAAACGTCCTCGTCCGCGCTTCCCGCCTGCACGAGCGAGTTGGCGACATTCTTCACCATCACTGCGTCGGGAGGCATCGACTCGTATGTGTCGTAATCGAAGAAGAGGATCGTCTCGACGGGTCCGGGATGATCGACATCGATGCCGTAGTGATTGTTGTATGGGTTGAGGAGTCCGTACTTGCCCGTGAACTCGACGTCTTCGGGGTACATGAGGTAGTAGTAGAGAAGGATCGCGCGGGTGAGAACGGAGGCGTGCGTGTTCATGGTGCCCCATTGCGCACGTCGGTCGGATGCGGGCAGTGCGGACTCGGACATGAGTGCTCGCTTTCGCCGAATCTCCGCCTGACCATCGCCGGGATAGGTGAAATCGACGCCCCACCTGCCGGTCCTTCCGTCGAAGCCACGGATGCGCGCGACGTAGATCCTGCTTTCGATAACCCGGTTGCGCGGGTCGGAGGGATGCGAAATTCTCACCCGGTAACGATAGCAGTCGCGCTCGCGACGAGTTTCCTCGGCCTTCCGAATCGATCGACCGTACAGCGGGAGCACATCGCGCGAAAGCTCCAGGGTGCGTCGCCAGCGAGCGGGGTTGAGGAGAAGTCCGCATGCCGTGTCGACATCCTGCGCGATGCAGGCGTCCGCGAACGCGTTCAGGACTTCGCGAGGGCTGTTTCCCATCGCGTCCTGGGTGCCCGGAGAAACGGGGGAGTCTCCTCCGCCGCATCCGGCAAGAAGTGCAAACAGGATGCCCGGGAGGATCAACCACGCGTATTTCACGCTGCGAAGCATTTCGGACCTCCTCGCGATGTTTGTCTCGATTCCCCTCATGGAAGCAGGCTCAGGATATCGGATGGCGCGGAGATGGTCAACAGAGAAGGAGCGGGAGGGTGATCCCGGCATGACATTTCAAAAGGCGAGAACGAATGTCCCTGCCCCATCGTAGATAAGCAAGCCTTTCCCCAGTATGTCGCGCCCGATCAGTGCTTGAAGACCCTGAGGGGCCAAGTCTGCTGCTGCAACCGGCACATTCGGAAACGAACGTATTAGTCGAGCAGAAGAGAACGGTATATAAAGGAAAACATCATATAGATCCGTATTGTGTGGGGTAGTCCCTGTAGACGGCGTATGGATTGGAATACTACCGGTACGTGTCAACCCAAGGCTCTTGATTACTTGCAGGTCCATACAAGAACAACTAGCCCCTGTATCTATCAAAGCCTGAACCGGCACTAAGGGTGGGACGGCTTTGGATGCCTATTTTAAAGCTTCCTCTCGGCTTTGGCTCACACCAACGAAAATACCGATTAAGAGGCCGCCGGGCGATACCGGCAATGTTATGTGCGGCATGGCAAGTCGACAAAGCGTGTAATGAACTGGACCTGCTCCGTTGCGTGAATCTCCTTCACAAGGAAAGGCTCCAATCCAAAACGCCCGTACCCCTCCTTCAGTGCATCTTCATATGCGGCGAATATGCCGCATACATCGCCGCCTTTGATCAGAACAAATTTGCCCTCCTCAGCTTGCAGCTCCGGCAACTTGTTCCTGTATGTCTCGAGTTCCTTTTCCAGAGCCATACGGATTCTCTCCTTGAATTCTCTTTCTAGATATACTTTCTGCCAAGGGGACTAAAAATATAACACATTTTGGCCGATTTGACTAGGTTCCACGGAGTAGCCGTGTAGCAGCAACGTGAGAATGTCCCTCTTTGCGCAAGGTAGAAATGACCCCGTCATTGCGCGATCGGAAGGGCGAACGAGGGATCGAGCTGATAGAGGGGACTTGACAAAACTCGCTAACTTGGTTATATTGCCAAATAGCCAAAGAGCGGTCGAGGTGATACCCGACATGGACCGAAAGACGCTTGCGAGATTCGAAGCCAGGGCGAAGATCATGAAAGCCCTCGCGCATCCCACGAGGCTGTTTATCGTGGAAGAGCTGTCGAAGGGTGAGCGTTGTGTGTGCGAGCTTACTGAAATGATCGGCGCGGACGTGTCCACCGTGTCCAAACACTTGTCGATCCTGAAAAGTGCGGGACTCGTGAGTGACGAGAAGCGGGGCTTGTGGGTTTACTACAGCCTGAAAGCGGCATGCGCTCTGAATTTTCTCGACTGTGTCGAGGCGGTAATCAGGACCAACCTGAGGGAAGAGGCCGGACTGGCGGGTCGGCGAAGATAGCTCAGCCGGACGGGTCTGGTGCATTGCAGAATGATCGATTGGAAAAAAGACTGGAAACCTCTGGCGATCATCGGCTTCGTCTTTCTCGCCTTTTACTTTCTGCCGATCGAATCGATCCCGTTTCAGAATCCGATCGTGGAGGCGCTCGCGATGGCGCGAGAATATGCGCGCCTCCACGTCATCTTGTGCCTCCTGCCGGCGTTCTTCATAGCGGGAGCGATCTCCGTTTTCGTGAGCCGGGAATCGGTGATCAAATATCTCGGCAGCAAGGCGAACAAGATTCTTGCGTACGGAGTCGCGTCGGTGTCGGGGACGATACTCGCGGTGTGTTCCTGCACCGTGCTGCCTTTGTTTGCGGGGATCTACACAAGGGGCGCAGGGATCGGCCCGGCGACCGCGTTCCTGTATTCCGGTCCGGCGATAAATGTCCTTGCGATCATCATGACCGCGCGAATCCTGGGTTTGGAGCTCGGAATAGCGCGGGCGGTCGGCGCGATCGTCTTCAGCATCGTTGTGGGCCTCCTCATGGAGCTTTTCTTTGGCAAGGAAGATCGCGAGAGAACGGGCGCGATGGCTGCGATCAATGCCGAACCGCCTCATCCTCTCTGGCGGACCAGCCTGTACTTCGCGAGCATGGTAGCGATACTCATTTTCGCGAACTGGGCGAAGCCGCAGGATGAGATCGGATTCTGGAACGTGGTCTACTCCCTGAAATGGATTCTGACCGCGCTGAGCTCGGTTGCGCTTGCTGCCATGCTGATAGGATGGTTCTCGTTGAGATGGTGGAAGGTTCTCGTGCCCGCTGTTGCCGCCGTTATTCTCGCGGTTCTTGTTCCGAAAGCTCCGCAGTTGTCCTTCGTAGCGGGAGTGATCGGACTTTCGTGGGCGACGAGCACCGATAAGGGCGAGACGGGCGAATGGTTCGAGTCGACATGGGGTTTCGCAAAACAAATCATGCCTTTGCTTTTCTACGGGGTACTGATCGCGGGAGTGCTTATGGGTCGCGATGCGGATCACGTGGGCCTCATTCCGCCCGAATGGATCAGGACCCTCGTCGGCGGGAACTCGATCTTCGCCAATTTCTTCGCCGCAATTGTGGGCGCGTTCATGTATTTTGCGACACTCACGGAGGTGCCGATTCTGCAGGGGCTCATCGGCAGCGGAATGGGGAAGGGTCCAGCTCTGGCACTGCTTCTGGCGGGTCCGGCTCTCTCGCTTCCGAGCATGCTGGTAATCAAGAGCATACTCGGGACGAAAAAGACAGTGGTCTACGTATCGCTCGTCGTCGTCATGGCCACAATCACCGGAATCATTTACGGAACAATTTTCAAATAGAGGTGAGACATGGAAAAGAAGGAGATACTTGTTCTCGGACCCGGATGCTATCGATGCCAGAAGGTCCGCGAGAACGCCGAGACCGCCGCGAAGGAGCTCGGGATCGAATACGAGGTGATCAAGGTTTCCGATCCCGGCGCGATCGCCGGATTCGGCGTGATGATGACGCCGGGACTTATCATCGACGGCACCGTCAAATCCTCGGGAAAAATTCCGTCGGTGGAAGAGATCAAGAGAATGCTTCAAGAGTGACGTCATGCAACTGAAAAGCGTACTGACCATTTTTCCGACCGAGGCGGCCGCGCAACTGTCTCTAAGAGATCGGCCTAATAATATGGTGGGTCAATGAATACTATTCTAAAAAAAGTGACGGCAGTGATTCTGGGGGTATTTGTCGTCGTAAGTATCGCCTTTGCATTCCTGAAGGAAACGCAGTCAGCTAAATGGGATGAGGCAGACCCGGATGCAATGGGCAAAAATATGCCAACCACAGGTGCGGACCCAGGTAATACAGACGATTCAGTGGTACCGGAAGTGCTGGCATCGGCTGACCTTCAGCCCGACAGGATTCAGGTTTTCTATTTTCACAGGAGTTTCAGGTGCATTGGTTGCATCAATGTGGAGGCGGCGGCGTACGAGGCGGTTTCCATTGACCACTCCGAAGATGTCCAGGCGGGCAAACTCGAATGGCATAGTATCAATTGCGATGATCCTCAGCACAGCCATTACGTAACTGAATATGACCTGTACACGCAGGAATTGATTTTCGTTGAGATGAGAAACGCCGTTCCCGTGCGCAATGAGAAGATTCCTGAAGTCTGGCAGCATTGGGAGAACAAATCCAAGGCAAGGGCGGTCGTCGGCAAGAATATCGACATGTGGCTCGGGGGTCTCAGTAAGTAATGATTTTGGCAATCGCGTCAGCAATCTGGCTCGGGATTCTCACGTCAATCAGCCCATGCCCTTTGGCGACGAATATCGCTGCCATTTCGTATATCTCAAAGCGCCTTGACAGCGCGTTTCAAATCCTGGGGGCGGGACTCGCATACACGGTCGGCAGGATGATTTCATACGTGGCTATCGGGATGATTGCTGTAACGGGATTGATGTCGGTACCAGCCATAGCCGTTTTCCTCCAGAAGTATTTGAACTTGTTGCTGGGACCTCTGATGATTGTCGTCGGGATGTTCTTGCTTGAGCTCATAACCATCAACCTGGCAGGCGCCGGCATTTCAGGCAATGCGCAGGCAAAGGCTGGGAAGGGCGGGATATTGGGTGCCGGATTTCTGGGCATTCTCTTTGGGTTATCGTTCTGTCCGATATCAGCGGCATTGTTTTTCGGCTCACTGATACCCTTAGCTGTGAAACACGGCTCCAGAATTGTCTTACCCTCGGTATACGGACTTGGGACTGCCCTGCCGGTTGTGATATTTGCATTTATAATCGCGTTCAGCGTCAGATCTCTCGGGAAGGCGTTCAACAGTCTCAGAATATTCGAAAAATGGGCCCGTCTGATTACAGGCGTACTTTTCATTCTGGTCGGCATTTATTACGTCCTGGCCCAGATTTTCGGCGTGAAATTCGCCGTCTAGAGGAGACAAGATGAAAATCCAGATTCTCGGCACCGGGTGCCCAAAGTGCAAATTGCTCTATCAGAATGCCAAGCAGGCTTGCGAGGAAGTAGGCGTTCAATGCGACATTGAGAAAGTCGAGGACATCATGAGAATCACTGAGGCTGGAGTCATGATGACACCGGCGCTGGTGATCGACAGAGAAGTGAAATCCGTCGGAAAAGTGCTTTCCGTCGCCGATATCAGGGATCTGATTGAAATGGACCTTGCGAAATAGGTCCGGAAGGAGCTCGCTATGCCTTGGTTTGCCGGTGTTGACCGTAAAGAGATCAACTGGGGTCCGACTATCGATCCCGAGAAGTGCGTATCCTGCGGGATATGCATGAACTGCGGCAAGAATGTTTTTGACTGGGTGGAAGGAAAAGCGGTGGTGGCCAGGTATGATACGTGCCAGCCAGGATGTGCCACCTGTATGAACTTGTGTCTCGGAGATGCGATTTCCTTTCCAGCTGTCGATGAGATTAGAGCGTTCTACAAACAGAAAAATATCTGGACCCACGTAAAAAGAGCTCTCAAAGAGGAAGGAAAGATTCACTAGGGAGGGGATGTGACATGACACAGGATAAGAGTTGCGAATGCTCCGTCGCCCCGAAGCTGATCTTCTCCTGCTCAGGCGCCGCCGATGTGGGAGAGATCGCCGACAGGGCGGCCCGCCTGCTTGCGGAGCATGGATCAGGAAGCTTCTTCTGCCTTGCCGGTATCAGCGCGGGAATCAGCGGCATCGTGAAAAGCACCGAAGCGGCATCGGCGATACTGGTCATCGACGGCTGTAAGCTTGATTGCGCCAAAAAGACCCTGGCGGAAGCCGGGATGAGTGACCTGATGCACGTAAGGGTAACTGACTACGGCTTCAGCAAGGGGCGGACTGAAGTCACAAACGAGAACATCACACGAATAGTCCAGGTATGTGGCGACACGTGGTAAGGAGCCAACAATGACAGATCAGAAACAGCCGAAAGAAACCGAACTCAGTTCCAGAACAGGATTGATTGTGGTGGTGATTGTCCTTGCAGTCATTGCCGGGGCGGTCTGGTCTCAGGGCGCAACGCGATCAGACAAGCCGGTGCAGTCCGGAGCTGTTTGCCCCGCGCCCGCTTCGACATCCCAGAGCGGGTCCGCCGACGCAAAGCCGACGGAAGCGCCTGCGCAACCGCAAACACCGCAGACAACGCCGCCCGTCCAGGATCCGAACGTATCGACAGGGAATCCGACGGGTCTGCCGAGGTTTCTCGATCTCGGAACCACCACATGCAGACCATGTCAGATGATGATACCCGTGATGGAGCAACTGGAGAAAGAGTACGCGGGGAAGCTCGATGTGGAGTTCATCAATGTGTCGAAAAACGCTTCGGCTGCGCAGCAGTACCGCGTAAGAGTGATTCCGCTCCAGATTTTCTTTGACCCGTCCGGCAAGGAGCTCTTCCGTCACGAGGGTTACTGGCCGAAGGAAGAGATCATACGCAAATGGAAGGAGCTCGGGTACGAGTTCGATTGAAGATGACGTGAAATGAGAGGACCGTTATGACACAGACGACCAGTCGCCTATCGTTTCTCGATCGATACCTGACGCTGTGGATATTCCTGGCTATGGCTGTGGGCGTCGCGCTCGGCTACCTGATTCCCGACGTGCAGACGTTCATCAATCGGTTCCAGGTGGGGACGACGAACATTCCCATCGCGATCGGCCTGATCCTCATGATGTATCCCCCGCTGGCGAAAGTGCGCTACGAGGAATTAGGCGATGTGTTCAGGAACTTCAGGGTGCTTGGTCTGTCTCTCTTGCTGAACTGGGTTATCGGACCGATTCTGATGTTCGTCCTGGCGATAGTTTTTCTGCACGATTATCCCCACTATATGGTGGGCTTGATCATGATTGGGCTCGCCAGATGCATCGCGATGGTGATTGTCTGGAATGAGCTTGCCAAGGGCGACACGGAATACTGCGCGGGCCTGGTGGCTTTCAACAGTGTCTTCCAGGTTGTTTTTTTCAGTGTCTTCGCCTGGTTCTTCATCACCGTTCTGCCGCCTCTGTTTGGCCTCAAAGGGACCGAAGTGAACGTCACGATCGTACAGATCGCCCAGAGCGTGTTTGTCTATCTTGGCATACCATTCGTTGCCGGGATGCTGACGCGAATGATTCTGATTAAGGCAAGAGACAAGGACTGGTATCACAAAAAATTTATTCCTAAAATCAGCCCGATAACGCTCATAGCGCTGCTTTTTACGATAGTGGTGATGTTCAGCCTGAAAGGCAAGCTTATAGTGACGATTCCCTTGGACGTGGTGCGGATAGCAGTTCCGTTGCTGTTCTACTTTGTGCTCATGTTCCTGATAAGTTTTTACCTCGGCAGAAAGCTTGGTGCGGGTTACCCCAAGACCGCCGCCTTGTCATTCACTGCCGCCAGCAACAATTTCGAGCTTGCTATCGCTGTGGCTGTTGCGGTTTTTTCCATCAACTCCAAGGAGGCGTTCGCCACAGTCATCGGCCCGCTCGTTGAAGTGCCGGTGCTCATCAGTCTCGTCAATCTGTCGCTCTGGTTCAAGAAGAGGTACTTCGAGGAGAAAGCCGGCTAGATCGACCCCCACCGCACCACTACCGCCTTGTATTTCTCGTGAATGAGCTTTCTGTCGAACTCCCGGAATTCCTTCAGCATCCCGTCCCTCTCTTCGGGGGTGAAGTAGTACATCACCGGCATGAAGAATTGCCTGTCTTCTTTCTCGATGTGCCTCGGATAGAAATCCACGAGAGTCTCAAGGCATTCTTTGATGTCCTCGATCGCGCCCAGGTCGCCGCTTTGGTACCGCTGCCTTGCGTTCACCAGCGCGCCGACCTTCTTGCGGGCGAAAATGTGTTCGTCGATCAGCTCCTGGAGAATTTTCTGATGGTCGGTCGATAGCTTCTTTTTTCTGAGGTCGCGGAAGAGGATGTCCTCTTCTTTCCCGTGATGCGTTCTGTCGGCGTACGTGCGTATGAAATCGACCGCATCGTCCAGGAACTGCAGATTCGCGTCTCTGCCGTCCCTGATCCGGTCAAGCTCGGCTTTCATCAGTGCGATCATTTTTTCAATGAGCCTGTGCTCGATCATGAGAGGTCCAGCAGGTTTCATGGCAATGTCCTCGACGTGAAGTGGTGGAACAAGGATAACATACCGTGCACCGCCTCCCCGTATCCAAGGCCCGAACGTAAGTGAGGGCGTTTGCTTTGCCGTCCCATCCCGCCGGCGCCCTCACTCACGTTCGGGCCTTGGATACGATGTCGGGCGCCCTCACTCACGTTCGGGCCTTGGATACGATGTCGGGCGCCCTCACTTACGTTCGGGCCTTGGATACGATGTCGGGCGCCCTCA
>Ga0315294_10005787_pt1 | contig 13564 bp, 14 predicted proteins | sample YL17G13_40_MG_FD_203626 | JGI IMG/M metagenome (GOLD analysis project Ga0315294, IMG submission 203626) | Sediment microbial communities from Yellowstone Lake, YNP, Wyoming, USA - YL17G13_40 | ecosystem: Environmental > Aquatic > Freshwater > Lake > Sediment | place: USA: Wyoming | collected... | reverse complement strand
CCAGGTTCTTGATGGACAGCATCAGGCGTCCTCCCCCAGGTAGGCCTTGATAACCATGGGATTATGCGAAACTTCGGAGTACGGGCCTTCGGCCAACTTGCGGCCCCAGTCTAAAACAATTACCCGGTCGGTCAGGGCGGCAATGATGCGCATTACATGCTCGATGATGCAAAGGCTGATGCCCTGGCCGCGTATCTTTTTAATCAAATCCATCATCTCATCCGCTTCATCACCGCTGATACCAGCCATCAATTCGTCCAGCATCAGTATCTTTGGGTCGGTGGATAGTGCACGCGCTACTTCCATCTTTTTTATCTCGAGGGCTGTAAGTTTCGAGACAGGTTTGTCCAGGTCATGCAAGCCCATGAACCCGCAGACATCACTTGCTTTCTTCATGGCTTGCGGGCGGGTGAGTCCGCGGGCAAAGAGCGCGCCGGTCATCACGTTTTCCAGCAGGGTCAGGTCAACCAGCGGCCGGCTGATCTGGAAGGTGCGTGTGATGCCCATGCGGCTGCGGATATGGGCGGGCAGCGCCGATATGTCCTTGCCCTCGTAAAATATCCTGCCGTCCGTGGGAGGGAATAGCCCGGTCAGCACATTGATGAAGGTGGTCTTGCCCGCGCCGTTGGGGCCGATGATGCCAAGTATCTCGCCGCGCTTCAGTTCCATGTCCACCTGAGCCAGCGCCACCAATCCCCAGAAATGGCGGCTCAAATTTTCCGTTTTCAGTATCACGTTGTCCTGCATATCTATGCTGAAACCTTCAAACTTAAGGTCATTTTTTCTGCGTTAACTTCTTAATCAGTCCCATAATGCCATCGGGCAGGAAGAGTATGACCAGGATGATGATCAGACCGTAAATGATCAGGTAGCCATAGGGCATAAGTAGTTTGAGATACTCGCCGGCCAGGCCCAGTACAATTGCCCCTATGACCGGGCCCCAGGTGGAGCGCATACCACCTAAGAGCGCCATGGCCAGTGGCAGCAGGCTGTAATGCGCTGAGAAGTTGGCATCGGGGTTGACCGAGCCATAAATCTCGGTGTAGGCTGCACCGACCAGTCCCTGCAGGGTTGAGGTGATTACAAATATAACCACGAGCCATTTGAAAATATCGATGCCGCTGGACATGGCTACAATCTCATCGTTACGGATGCTGGTAATGGCAAAGTAGATGCGGCTCTTATTAAACACCTCGGATAATACGATGGTAATCAGTAAAATGCTGAAGACCAGCCAGTAGGTTTGTTTAACGTCACCATTGAAGATAGCGTTGTTGAGCACGATGCCCATGGCGCCGCCCGTCCAGGTGTCAGGCAGGTTGCGTATGATGACACGGAATATCTCCGCCATGGACAGGGTGATGATGGCAAAATACATGCCGCGCAGCCTCAGCGTGGCCAGTCCGATAAGCAGTGAAATCAGTCCGGCCATGATAGCGCCGAACAGGATGCAGATAAGCGGGTTGATATTGGTGAAGACCTGCAGCATGACGGCGGCATAACCGCCGATGCCGAAAAGACCTGCAATGCCGAAGGACAGTTGCCCGGCGCGCAGCAGCATATCCCAGCTTATCGCCAGGGCCATGAACATCATGATGATGTAAATCGTATGCAGCAGGTAGGTCCCGGTATAGAACGGCAATGAAGCCGCCGCCAGGAACAGCGCTGCGATAACAAATATTTTCCAGTTCTTCATTTGACCCTTTGCTGGTAAGAGCGGATAAGTATGGTGCCGACAATCAGGGCGAAGAACACCAGGTCGGCCCAGCCGGCTGCGCCGGGTATAGCAGTGATGATGCCCTCGCTGACACCCAATAGGGCGCTGTACCAGAGTATGCCCGTGATGTTGCCGATTCCCGCCATGGCAATCAGACAGAACGATTTCATAGTATAGGGAGCGCCCATGATGGGAAAGACCGAATGGCGCATGGCGAAGATGACGCCGATGGTGCCGATGATGGCGATGGACAGGCTGAAGATAATCAAATATGTCTTGTTTACGTCAATACCAACCAGCTTCGCGCCTTTGGGGTTCTGGCCGACAGCGCGGGCAGCACGCCCGATGCGCGTATTTTTCAGGAACAGGCTGATAATGTAAAAGACCAGTATCGCCGCCAGCACATAGACGAACTCAAAGGTGCCGAAGGTGAGGTCGCCAATGGTAAGTGAGGCCGAAACATAAGGAACGCTCAGCTTAAGCGGGGCTGAGGTAAAGGAGAGGTTGGCTGCCTCTTCCAGCACCAGGCCCAGGCCGAAAGTGAGCAGAAGCTGGTTAAGCTCCGGAGAGCCCAATACGGGCTTGATCAGCGCATAGAACGTGAGAATACCGATCAGGAAGAAAGCCAGCATAGCCGGTATCATGGCCAGCAGCGGGTCGAGTCCGCTTTTTACGGCGAACCAGTAAGCCAGGTATGAGCCCAGCATCATGAAATCGCCGTGCGCCAGGTTGATGATGCCCACGATGCCCAGGATGAGGGCCATGGGCAGGGCGATCACGGCATACAGGCTGGAGCGCTGGATGCCCTCCAGCAGCACCTCGGGCTTGACCGCGAGTATGATCACGGCCACGATGATAGCTCCGAGGATTACCTGGTACCTGCGCTCGCGCAGCTTGCTGACTATCTGCACAACTTACTTACTAACATGCCGGGCGCGGGCGATACCGCGCCCGGCGGATTGTTATTAACTTATAGGTTTATCTCTTGTCCCAGGCCGGGAAGGGGTAAGCAGGTTCGGCGGTTTTAAAGTCGAATGGCCAGATGACCTGCTGGACGCCCTTCTGCCACTGCAGTATCTTCTGCTTGGTGAACCCCTGATTCTTTAAGGCGTTGCTTGCTGTGATAGTCAGCGTCTCTCCAACCGGGGAATCGTACCTGGTATCTTTCAAAGCCGCGATGACCTTGTCCTGGTCCAGGCTGCCGGCTTTATTAATGGCATTTGCTACTACATAGACGTTAGTATAGCCCAGCGGGGCGAAATAGGTGGCAGGCGCTTCGTTGAACTCCTGGTTGTAGGCATCCCAGAAGTGTTTGCTGGCCTTGCTGACCTCTTTAAGGGAGGGCGCCCACATGCCGAACAGGGATACACCCTCAGCCAACGGGGACTTTCCGAAGTCCGCCGGCCAGCCCGGGGGCGCTCCGATGAACATAGGAGGAGCGAACCCGATTTCTTTAGCCTGCTCCAGCATGGGCAGCGCGTCAGCATCGTAGCCCAGCCACAGGTACGCATCCGGTTTGTAATCCTTGGCCTGTCTCAGCGCCGCACGGTAGTCGCCGCCGCCCAGCAGAGCGCTCTTAAAGGATGCACCACTCACCTCCCAGCCCTGCTCAGGCCAGAGGGCCTGGAAACCCTTATAGCCGGCCGTACCGAAGGCGCCTTCCTCATAGCCGATGAACCATTTCTTGAGCTGTATCTGAGGATACTTAGCCATGATCTCTTTGAACCCGTTAATGTATCCGCCGGTCTGCTGGTAATCCCATGGGTGCAGGTGGAAGTACCAGGCCTGCTCCGCCATAGGGGCTTCGATAACAGCGGAAGCGGCAGCGCCGATCCATACAGTCGGCTTGGCATACTTCTTCAGGACAGGTAGTTGCGCCATGTGTACGCCCGAGGACATACCGCCAATAAAGGCATAGACGTTGTCCACGGTGGCAAGTTTGTCGATTGCGGCTGCTCCCTTATCGCCCTTGGCCTCGTCGTCAGCTATGACGACCTCGAGCGGTCGGCCCAGCACGCCGCCGGCGGCGTTGATTTCCTTAACTGCCAGTTGCATGGCCTTGGAAGCCTGCTTGCCAGTGATATCGGCCAGTGGGAGCACAGCGCCGAATTTGATGGGGTCGCCCGTCGGGCCTTTGGGTTTCTCAGGTGTTGGTGGTGCAGGTGGGGGTGTAGGAGCGCAACCGGACAGGAAAATGCCGATTGCCAGGATTAGGGTCAGTGACAGGGTAAGAATCTTGCGCATATAACATCAACCTCCTTTGGTTCTATTTGCTAGGGTATGTCCCGCCGTGCGCAGGCCGGACGTACCCTTAAACACCTTATGAATGCTTGAGTGCGAAGCCCATAATGATGGTCATGAACTCGTTCATCTTCTCCAGGAAGGCGCCGTGCCCGGCATCCGGGATGATAACGAATTCGCAGTTGGGCATATTGTTCAGTAGAATCCGCTGTAATTCGATGGGAGTGATAAGGTCCTTGTCCGCGCCGATTAATAGTGTAGGCACCTTGATGGTCTTAAGCTGCTCGGGGCTGACGTTGTACTCCTGTATGCTCTGCGAGAGGCGCAGGAAGCCCTCGAACCATTCTTTGGTCAGCAGCGCCTTGAACATGGCCTGCCGCTGCAGCAGGAAGTCCATGTATTTATCGTAAAAAGCACCGGAGTAGATGATAGGTGTGGAAAGCTGGAAGAACTTCTCGCCGTCGTTAAGCTCGGCCGCTATCTCCCAGGATTTGCCGATGACCTTGAGGTGGTTGGGGATGAAGCTGGTGGTGTTGGGCAGCATCAGTGACTTCAGCCGGTCCTGGTGCTTAAGCGAGAAAAGTAGCGCGACATCACCACCGTAGGAAACACCCATGAGGTGGACTTTCTGAACGGTCAGAGCATCGAGCAGCTTGAGCACATCGCCAACGTGAATATCTATCTTGTAGGGGCCGGGCATTTTGGATGACTGCCCCTGGTCGCGGAAGTCCATCAGGATAAGCTTGAATTTCTGGGAGAAGGTAGGTACGAAAGTGCCCCAGCTTACCGTGTTCATCATGATCCCGCCCAGGAATAGAACCGGTTCGCCCTGGCCGTAAACCTCGTAGTTAATCTTAATCCCTTCGCCAACCTCAAGCTGTGGTATGGCTTACCTCCTCATCGAAATATGACGCCTCAATCAGGTTTGGATGGTAACAGAATATAGTAAACATGTCAATAAATTACACCCATCATAAATTACACCCATCTGAATAGAGCTGCTCCGAGCACAAAGCCCGCCCCCGAAGTGCAGAACATCACATAATCGCCTTTTTTTAACTTTCCCAGCTCGCGGCACTCGTGCAGGGCCATCAAGGCTGAGGCTGAGCCGGCATAGCCCAGGCGGTCCGAGATCCAGTGTGTCTTGCTCATGGGCAGTCCCAGCTCTTGCATGGTAGCTTCCACCGTATCGAGCTCCACCTGGTTCATCAGCACCAGGTGCAGGTCTTCGACCTTTACCTTTCCCTTTCGGCAGACCTCACGTATCAAATTTGGCCAGCGTGCCACGTTGAAATCAGCCGGCACCTTGTGGCGGTTCTCATGGAACCTGAGCAGATGTTTTTTCTCCTCGATCATCTTAACATCCGGCGGCCTAGCCGTGCCAAGGTAGATGCCGTAGGTGTCCCAATACGTACCCTCTGTAATTGTCTTGCTGGCGATGTAGCCGGGCTCGTCGGACCTGGACAGGATGATGGCCGCTGCGCTGTCACTGAAGAGTGTAGCCAGTACCTTGGTCACGGATTCCGAGTACGGCCCCCAGTCCAGCCAGCGCGTCATAGCATAGGCGCCGATGACCATGACGTTGTTGACCTCGGGATCGAGCATGATGAACTGCGAGCCAATGGCCAGGGCGATGGTTTCATCGGTACAGGCTGCGTTTATGTCAAACACCCCGGCATTGCGCGCGCCCAGACCGTTCTGGATAATAGCTGATGTCGGTGGTGTAACGTAGTCCGGGGTATCGGTCGCCAGTATGATATAGTCGAGGTCATCCGGCTTCATACCCGCCTTATTCAGGGCGTTCTGCGCAGCTTTCACGGACATGGTAGAGGTGGACTCATCCGGTGCGGCCTGGTAGCGGACCTTGATTCCCTTATTGGCCAGGTACTTATCCACATCGTAGCCAATCATACGGCCAAGTTCCTCATTGGTAATGCGCTTCTGCGGGATGTACATCCCTGACCCACTGATTTTTGCGTACCCGCTCATGCTCTCTCCTCCTGCCCTTTAACCAATGCCTGACTGCTTACAAATATGGAAGGTGATTCAGTAATCATATTAGCATAAAAAAATATCATGTCAAGGGGGTATTTTAATTAAATAACGCAATCAGAAACGCAGGGATGCACCTCCAGGTGCATCCGTTATTACGGATGGGTCTGAAGACCCATCCCTTGTCATTTGGGACGTTTTTTCTTTGATAATTAACCCACACCGCGTAATACACCACCCCCACCGCTAACCCCCCCACCGCCAGTATCAGTGCGCCGGTCAGGCTCTCCATTATCAGTGCGATGATAAAAATCCGCCGAAAACCAGCGCCAGGATGGATACGAATTTTAGCCAGAAACCCTTGAGCTTGAAGGGCGCGGTGGCATACAGGTCGGGCATCTTTTTGGGGAAGCGCATAGCGGCGATGAGGATGGGGAAGAAGAGGACGATAGAGCCGATGGAGGCGGTGATGGCCAGTACCTTGAAGGAGTCTGAGCCCAGAGGCAGGAAGGCTAAGGTTAGCCGGAAAGGTGTTAAGCAAAATACACGTTCGAGGAGTAGCTAAATGAAGAACAACAAGTTAAGCAAAATAAAAATTTCAAGGAAAGTATTAAGGAAAAATATTGGTCGAGGGTCTAATCGTGAATTATATCTGGCGTCCCTGGGGGGATTCGAACCCACGACCCGCTGCTTAGAAGGCAGCTGCTCTGTCCACTGAGCTACAGGGACCGGATTGGAGTGTAACATAAGCCCAGGTGGGCATCAAGTAAATAAAAGTGTCGGATTTTATATGGTAGCCTGTGGTTTCGATTCCTGCGGCTTTGATTCCGGTTCCTTGGGAACTGATAGCTCCTTGGTCACTTCGGACACCTTTGAAACGCTCTGCTCGCCGGATGGTTTCTTGCTGTCAGTGACGTAAAAGCCTGATCCCTTGAATATTATGGGGACGGGAAGGAATAATCTTCTGGCCCTGCTTTTACATTTTGGGCAGGATGCTACGCCATCATCATTAAAACTTTGCTTTAGTTCAAAATTCTCGTTACATTTTGAGCAAACGTACTGGTATATGGGCATGAATTCCTCCCGGAATTTGACTATTTATTATATATATAATTAGCAATCATACTGGCTGATTGCTAATTTAGTATTTAATTATATTGAGATCTTCGAGTCAAGTCCAATAACCTGATGAAAAAGCTAACTTCACAGCTATAAATGGCTGTGATATACTTTAAAACTGCCGGAAACGTAATAGTAAATACTCATTATTTGAGCCGGCGTCAACAATATAATCGGGCTCGTAGCTCAGGGGCAGAGCGGTCGGCTCATAACCGATTGGTCGCAGGTTCGAAACCTGCCGAGCCCACCATCTCATGCTATTGTTCCTTTAAATAGCTGAAGGCTGATTTCGCCGCTGTTGCACCATCCCCCACGGCCGTAGCAACCTGGCGGGCGGAGTTCTTCCTGATATCGCCTGCTGCGAAAATCCCGGGTATGCTGGTGCACATCAGTTCATCGGTAGTTATATTCTTATTTTCGTCCATTTCCAACAGCCCATCGAAAAGCTCACTGTTCGGTATTAATCCTATAGCCACGAAAACACCTGCAACCTGCAGAACCGTTTTTTCGCCGGACTTTACATTCTTCAAATTAAGGCGGCTCAATTTGTCCTGTCCTTCTATGCTATCGACAACTGAATTCCATATAAATTGAATCTTAGGACTACCAAATGCGACGTGCTGGACTGCCTGGCTGGCCCGTAACTGTTCCCTCCTGTGTATTACGTACACCTTACTCGAATGCTGGCTTAATTCCAAAGCATCTGTAATAGCTGTATCACCGCCACCAACTACTGCAACATCAACATTCTTGAACAGGAAACCGTCACATGTGGCGCAATAGGAAACGCCACGGCCGTTCAGCCTTTCCTCTCCATCTACCCCCAATTTACGGTAATTCGAGCCGGCGGCGATTATGACAGACCTGGCAAATAAAACCTCGTCATAGGTGCTGATCTCAAAACCGTTATTTTTTCGCTTAAACCCGGTGACTTCTGTGGTAACGGATTTAAGGCCGTACTTCAACGCCTGGTCATACATAAGCTGGCCAAGGTCCATTCCCGATATGCCCTCGGGGAAACCGGGGTAATTTTCAACACGGCTGGCGTTTACTATCTGGCCGCCATACAAACCACGTTCAATAAGTATTGCATTGAGGCCGTATCTTGCTACGTATAAACCGGCTGTTAAACCGGCCGGACCCCCGCCTATAATAACAACTTCGTATTCCTGCATTGACGCCTCCGTTAGAGTATAGTTGTTGACATAATGATTTACTTTCGGCTATGGTACTTTTTATATACTTCTTTTAAATGCTTATTGGTAACGTGGGTATATATCTGAGTAGTGCGGATGCTCTCGTGTCCGAGCATTTCCTGCACGGAACGCAGGTCAGCACCAGCAATTAATAAATCGGTGGCAAAGGAATGCCTTAAAGTATGAGGATGGGCATCGAAAGGTAGGCCGCATTTCTTGGAGTATTTTTTAAGTATTTTTTGTACCGATCGGACCGAAAGTCGCATGTTTTCCCCCGTCTTATCTGCTGTTTTGCTACCTCCATATCTAATAAAAAGTGGTCTATAGTTATCTTTTCGCATTTTTAAATAACGATTAAGCCATTCAGCCGCAGTGTCAGAAAGAAAAACCACACGGATCTTGTTTCCCTTACCTTTAACGCTGAATTCCTGTCGCTTAAGGTTGATTTGGTCACGGTTCAGTTTCATTAGCTCTGATACCCGAAGGCCTGTACTGAACAAGGTTTCAAGTATAGCTTTGTCACGTAGTCCACTTACATCAGAAATTTGCGGACTATTAAGCAACCGCGTTACTTGCTCAGTATTAAGAAAACTAACCATACGAGAATTGGCTTTAGGGAGATCGATCTTATCGGGATTCAAGGTGGGGATGTCTCTATTTACATTAAGGTAGCGTAAGAATGAACGAAGAGCGACTATATGGTATGACTGAGTATTTTTATTCAGAGTTCTATCATACTTGTTGTGGAAATATGCAAGGTATATTCGGAATTGCCTGACCAATTCTAAATTAATATTAGCAGGGGAAAGGGGTAAGGCGTTCTCTTCCAGCCAGAAAATAAACCTATTTAAATAATGTTTGTACTCACGAATAGTGAGCGGTGAGAGCGATTTTTCAATAATTAAATACTCGAGAAAATCATCAACTAAGATTTTTAAATTAGATGTGTTATTACCGATAATCATCTATTAATTATAATATAATAGTCCAAAGTACGTAAAAGTTACAGTTTGCGAACTTTATACTAATTTGTATTTTATTGATATATCTAATGGTTCATGGTTCTCAAGGCATTCCCTTTTGAATTCATTCAGGCAGACACATCGCATATTGGGTTTCAATACTAGTTTCTTCTTTCGTGTTATCATTTTATCAATACCGGATTGTTTAAAATCCCCTCCTGTAACCACGAAGAATAATTTATACGTGAAATCATTATATTTTCTTAATTTGGAATTTATATTTCCTATAATACCGTGCCTTGTATAGGTATTAAATACTTCAACTGCAAAATCCTCTTTAGCATAAATATAGAAATCTACACGATTTCTCCCGTCTCCGTATTTCTTTTCTTCATGGACGCATATTTCGCCATATCTATTTTTTAAAAAATCACTTACATCCTTCTCACTTATTAACGAGAGCCCATCTGCTTTAGCCCATGTTCGTTTTCTATGTTCTCCTTTTGCATAACTTAGATCTTCAAGCTCGAATAGTTTCCTGAGTTTGATTAACCCTCCGAATTTACGCTGGATTTGTCTTGAGGAACAAAGATATGGGCAAGCGTCTATTTCAAGTGCACTTGGGTAATGACCGTTTTCTGAATAAAATCTCTCAAATCCTTCCTTTAGGACCTGTATGGTGTAGATTTCTTTATATTTAGTTTTGGATGTCACAAGTAAAAACCTATCTTTTCCAATAGCTTGTCCAGGTTCCACTTTTTAAAAGCTGATATTACTATCGTTGACTCCGGTGGAGATTTTGTCGACAATGCTACGCTTTTTGCCTCTTCAAGATTGCTGACCACCATATCGATTTTATTAATAACTGTAATTATTGGTTTATCGCTGAGGTCCAGATCCTTCAATATCTTTTCCACCGTCAGGCTCTGATTTATCGCCTCCGGGCTGGTTATGTCAACAAGATGCAGCAATATATCAGCCTCCGACAGCTCCTCCAGTGTGGCGTGAAACGCACTTACTATTAGCGGCGGCAACTTGTGTATGAAACCGACGGTATCCGTCATCAGAATATTTCTACCGTTAGGAAGATGTAACCTTCTTGTAACCGGATCCAGCGTAGAAAACAGCTTATTTTCAGTAATTACATCAGACTGGCAAAGTGCATTTAGCAGTGTGCTTTTGCCGGCGTTGGTATACCCTACCAACGCGACCAGAGGGGTATTGCTCCTCCTGCGCTTTCTTCTGTATAGCTCACGCTGCCTTCTTACCGCCTCGATCTGCCTTTTAATATTACGGATGCGGTTCCTTATTAACCTTCTATCGGTTTCAAGCTGGGATTCTCCAGGACCTCTTGTGCCTATACCGCCTCCAAGCCTTTCCAAATGGCTCCACTGCCCGGCCAACCGTGGTAATACGTACTGGTGCTGGGCAAGTTCCACCTGGAGCTTCCCTTCCATCGTTCTGGCACTTCGGCCAAAAATGTCCAATATCAGGGCCGTTCGGTCAATTACCTTTACTTCTAAAGCTTCTTCCAGGTTGCGCTGCTGACGCGGCGCAAGCTCGTCGTTGAAAATAGCAACGTTATAACCGAGGTCTGGTTTAAGGTCAATGAGTTCCTGGAGTTTCCCTTTGCCCAAATAATATGTGGATGAAGGCTTTTCGAGTTTTTGCGTGACTTTGCCGACCACTTCGGCACCTGCGGTCCTGGCTAACGAATCTAGTTCATCCAGTGAGCTTTCTATTAACCAGCCTTTCCCCAGTTCCCTGGCATCCACACCAACAAGAATGGCGTGTTCCTTTTTCTCCTTCGTCTCAATGAAGTCTTTTGTCATCCCAAAACGCTGTCTTTACCTTCTCTTTTTGAAAGTCAGCAATCTCCTTATGCCCTCATCAAACCTGTCATCAGGTTGCGTAATCGAGAGTCTGATATATCCTTCCCCTGATTTCCCGTATCCGATTCCCGGTGTTACTGCCACAGCAACTTTATCCAGCAACTCGGCAGTATACTTGACCGAGGTATAGCCATCTGGAATTTTTGCCCATATATAGAAGCCTGCCCTTGGCCTGGTTACTTCTAACCCTATTTCCTGCAAAACATTAACCAATTTATCGCGACGCTTCTGGTATTCACTATTCCTGACCGCTATCTCATCCTGCTTTCCCGTCAATGCCTCAATTGCGGCGATCTGTATTGCCTGAGGGATACCGGAATCAAGGTTAGACTTGAAGCGGAATAAGGCATCGATCATCCTGGAGTTTCCCACTGCCATACCAATACGCCAGCCTGTCATATTGTACGTTTTGGATAGCGAATGAAACTCAATACCTACTTCCTTGGCTCCCGGTGCTTCGAGAAAGCTATGAGGTCTGTAGTTATCAAACGTCACCTCCGTATAAGGCGCATCGTGGCATACCGCAATTCCATATTTGCATGCAAATGACACTACTTTTTCGAAAAAGTCGAGCCCGGCAACGGCTCCAGTCGGATTGTTTGGATAGCAGATCCACATTATCTTAGCCTTTTTCGCGATATCGAGCGGGATTGTATCCAAATCCGGTAGAAAACCATTTCGCTCCAATAGCGGCATATAGTGTATTTCCCCACCCGCAAGCAATGTGCTTACTGAGTAAACCGGGTAACCCGGGTCAGGCACTAGCGCAATGTCCCCAGGGTCTAACATGCAAAATGACATGTGGCCTATGCCTTCCTTTGAACCGATTAGAGGAAGGACTTCTGCAGTGGGTGGCCAGTCCAAAGTAACACCGAAACGATGTTGATACCAATCGGCTATCGCCTTGCAGAGATCGGGCATGCCGTAGGTTTCCGGGTAGCGGTGATTTGCAGGGTCACGCGCAGCCCGGCATAGCCCGTCAATTATATGACCGGGAGTTGGCATATCGGGATCTCCGATGGCAAAACTGATGACATCCTCGCCCTTGGCTTTCCTCTCGGCGATTTTCCTGTTTATCTCCACGAAAAGGTACGGGGGTATCTTATCTAATCGCCGCGCTAAGTCCATATTACGTATTCTCCCGTAAATACTTCTTCAACAGATCCGGTTAAAAAAACATCTGTTGTACCATCCCATGACAGGCTCAAAACTCCACCGGGCAACATTATGTCTACATGATCACCAATGACGCCTTTTAGCCTGCTTGCCACCGCAGTTGCACTGGCGCCGCTTCCGCAAGAAAGAGTCTCCCCTACTCCCCTCTCCCACACCCTTGCTTTCAGTTTCTTACTATCAACGATGTTTACAATTTCGAAATTGGTGCGTTCAGGGAATAAAGCATTGTGTTCCACCAGCGGGCCAATCTCTGCCAGAGGAAATCTCTCAATGTCCTCTCCCATAAAGCAAACGGCATGAGGATTGCCCATTGATACAAACGCTAGCTTCAGCTTCCTGTCCGCTATCTTCAAGGGATAATCAAGTATAGGCTCTTTTATGTCAAGCGATACAGGTATTTCGTGTGCTTTAAGGCACGGCTTGCCCATGTTTACACGTGCCTGGGTTACTCTGCCGCTCGTTAATACCGCTTGTATCAACTTTGTACCGGCCAGAGTTTCGACGCTGATATCGGGACCTTTTATTATCTTATAGTCGATCACGTATTTGGAAAAACATCTCAGACCGTTTCCGCTGATTTGTGCTTCCGAGCCGTCGGAATTGAAGATACGCATCTTGATATCTGCCTTCGACGACTTATTGATCGTGATGAGCCCATCGGCGCCGATTCCGAGGTGATAGCGGCACATATTCTTAGCCAGTTCGTTCCAATCCAGATTGATAGACCTGGCGTCGACCATTATGAAATCATTGCCTGTGGCCTGCATTTTTGAGAATTTTACAATCTTGCTCATGATTGCCTCACGTTTGTAAGAAAAGTTTCTATAGTATAATTTATTTTATCTCCAATAGCATCATCAATATTAAACCAGCTTATCCTGCTGTCGCGTAAGCGGAACCAGGCGTATTGCCCCCTGGCAAATCGGTGCGTCTCGTACTTTATTTTTTGTACCGCCTCGCACAGGCTGACCTTGTCATTGATGTGTTCAATAATTTGCCTGTATCCTATGCTTGACATAGCCGGCAGCTCTGGCGAATAGCCGGAGGACAGCAGCATTTTCACCTCATCCACGAAACCCGCAGCAATCATCTCATCCGCCCTGGTATCGATAAGGCTATATAACTCAGGTCTATCCACAGTGATACCAATTATAAGAACAGGGTAGTTCAGGCTCTTTTTTATTTGCAATTCTGAAGGTTTTACCCCCGTCTGATGATAGATTTCCAGTGCCCTGATTATTCGCCTTAAATTGTCAGGTTGTATTTTCC
>Ga0315294_10005784_pt1 | contig 13568 bp, 10 predicted proteins | sample YL17G13_40_MG_FD_203626 | JGI IMG/M metagenome (GOLD analysis project Ga0315294, IMG submission 203626) | Sediment microbial communities from Yellowstone Lake, YNP, Wyoming, USA - YL17G13_40 | ecosystem: Environmental > Aquatic > Freshwater > Lake > Sediment | place: USA: Wyoming | collected... | reverse complement strand
GAGGAGCTTGCGGCCTGGCGGGTGCCCCTGCCGCTTCAGGCGCCCGGCGAGATCGAGGCGGAGACGGCCGACGTCGTGGTCGAGCTGGATAGCGATCCCGCGCTCGGTGGCGAGCTCGAGATCGTGTTCCGGGGCTCCCGCGACGGAGCGGAAGGCACGCGGGTCACCTACGCGGCGGGGCTCGACGAGGTGGAGGTGGATCCAACGAAGTCCGGCACAGCGGCACGGGGTCCGCGCCGGATGGCCGGCCGGCGCGCGGGAGGCCGGGTCCTCCTCCGGGCCGTCCTGGACCGGTGTTCGCTCGAGGTATTCGCCGGAGATCCTCCAACCGGGTCGCTCTCGACCCTGATCTTCCCGCGGCCCGGGGACTTGCGGATCGCAGTCCGGACGCAAGGGAAAGGGATCCGGGTCCGCAGGCTCGAGGCATTCCGGCTGACCGAGCCGCCGGGCGGGCGTTGACCGGAACGCCCGGTCAGAGGAGGCGGAACGAACTCCCGGCGGAGATGAACCGGACGGGCACCCCGGGGAGAATTCCCCGGAGCCACCGCGCCAGGTGCTCCATCCCGGCCTCCTCCGACGGCTCGTGGCCGAGGACGATGAGGGCCTTCCGGCGGCCCTGCTGGACCGCGTCCCGGACCCATTCGTAGGACTCCCACTCAAACCCCTCGCCGCAGACGACGGCCTCGACGCCCGGGCGCTTGAGATCGTCGATGTGGGCACGGGCGCCCGACCAGCCGCAGTGGTAGACGGCGCGGCGGGGGACCATGGCCGGATCCCCGACGACGCGGACGGCGCGGATGCCCAGTCGCCGCTTCGCCGACTCCACGATCCGGCGCACGGACCAGCGCGGGAAAGCGAGGTGCCGCGATCCCGCCGGCCGCTGGAACCGGGTCCAGCCCAGCGCGAGGAGCTGGCCTTCCAGGATGCCGTCCGGCCGGCGGGCGTGCCAGGTGTCATGGGTGCGGTACACGGCTATTCCGTGGCGGTCCAGGAACCGCTTCTTGGCGAGGTATACCGGGTCGCCGCGGAGCCATCTGGTCTTGTCCAGGTGCGTGTACCGGAGCGGCTCGTGGCAGACCACGAGGTTCGCTCCCAGCCGGGCCGCCTTCTCAAGGACTTCCTGTGTCGGCATGAACGTGGTGACGACCCCCCGGAGGGAGGCCCCGCGCCGGCCGCACTTGAGGGTGTCCACGGTGCCCTTCCACGGGGTGACCCCCATCGCCTTCGTCATCTTCCGTATCGCCTCGCCGATGGTCATCTCGCCTCCACTTCCTCCGCTCCCCGCAATCCGGGAACGGCGCGTTGCAGAACCGCTATCCCGAGCGCCCCATCCGTGCAGTACAGGTCCCCGGCGGCGTTTCGCCCCGCCTCGGTCGGATCCGCCCAGCCGACCTGGCATCGCTCGGTCACGACCCATCCCGCGGCCGCGTCGAATCCGCCGCTTCGGACCCCGTCACACGGCATGCTGACCATCCATACCGTCGCGGCCAGGGCGATCGCCGGGGTCATGAAGCCGGGCTACCGCTGGATCAGCTCGAGCTCCGCCACCGAGGCGTAGGGCTTGCCGTTCATCTCGCTGAGCGCAACGAGCTTGAGCCAACGCGCCTTCGCGGGGGAGGCGAACCGGACATCCTGGCGGCCGTCCCGGTTCTCGAACCGCCCCTTGGCGGCCGCAGCGCCCCAGTCCTTGCCGTCCGCGCTCACGTAGACCTCGTAGTCGGCGATCCGGCCGTTCTCGTTCCAGCGACGGGCCGTGTACCGGATGCCCCGGAACTCGACGGTCCTCCCGAGATCGATGACGAGCTCGTGCGGATGCGCAGGGGAATCCGGACTCCACCGCGTATGCCAGATCGACCAGGGATCTCCGTCAATCGCGTTCCCGGGTTCCCCCTCGTCCGGCTGGAAGCTGTCCGCGGTCGCCTTCCATTCCGGCAGGCCGGCGGGAAACGCGAAGACGCCCTCCAAGGGCGGCGCGCCGGCTTCCTCGACCTTCCAGGGCTCGACGGTGCCGTCCGCGCCGGGTCCCGCGAGGGGCGGGAGGGGCCGCCGCGGCGGCATGCGGCGGGCGAGGGCGGACGCGTCCTTCACCGGCTTCGCGAGCAACGTGAGCACGAAGCTGAACCGCACCGGGTCCGACCAGACCACGTACCGGTCCAGCGGCCGTGGCCCGCACGACGCGGACCCCGCTCCCAGCGTCTCTGCCGCGATGACGAGAACGGTCGCGCGGCTCGGCGGCAGGTCGATCGAGTACTCGGGGGGCTCGAGGACCCCGTCGGCATAGGGAAGCGCCGAGGCCTGCACGGGCGCCTCCGGCGCGCTCGCGACCAGCCCGAGTCCCCGCGCGTCCGTGAGCGTGAGCCACCGGACGTCCTCGTGGTTCCCGCACTCCATCGGCTTCGCGTACGGCGTGAGCTGGTCCGCGACCGCACTCTCGTAGAGTCCGACGTCGGATCCGCGCTTGCGGTCGGAGTAGTTCTCCATCGGTCCCCGCCCCAGGTACGCGAACCGGCTCAGCCGCTTGTCGAGGCTCATGCGGATGCCCACCCGGCCAAGCGCGATCCGGCGTCCCCGCGGCGTGACCGCATGGTCGGCCACTATTGTTCCGTCGCCGTAGACGGTATAGACCGCGGCGTGGTTCACGCCCCAGTTGCGCTTGCCTTCGCCGAAGGTCGAGAGCTCGATCCGGACGGCGGCGGGCCCGATCCGGACAGCGCGCGAGGAGAGCGCTCTCCACGCGAGCGTCTTGAGTCCGTACCGGCGCCAGCCCTCGTCGGCCCAGTCGTCGTCGTTCTTGTGCGGCGCCCGCCACAGGTGCAGGCGCGGCCCGCCGTTCTCGACCAGCAGGTTCGTGCCCCCCGTCGCGAGCCGGGTGATGGTGCCGGCGGCCCGGTCCACGGCGAGGTCGAAGCCCTGCCCCGTCACGATGATCCAGTTGGGGTCCACGGAAAGCTCGATCGGCTTCACCGAGGACACACTGAGTACCGGGGCGGGCACGCGGGCCGGGAGCAGGAACTGGGCGGCCGCGAGCTCGCAGCCCTTCCTTGCCCAGGGCCGGTCCTCGGCCAGCGTGAACGAGAGCCGGAGCCAGGATTCCTGGCCGGGCTTCGCCTTCGGCTTCTTCATCGGCACCGTCACGACGGCCTCCTGGCCGGGGCCGAGGGCGGGAAGGGCCAGCTTGCCCCGGTCCGCGACCACGCCGTCCGCGGCCACCTCCCACGCGGCCCGGAATCCGCCCAAGTCGATGAACTGGTACTTGTTCCGGATCCGGACCGTGCCGACGGCGAGGTCCACGGGCTCGACCGCGATCCATTGATACGCCCGTTTCATCTCCGGGTAGTGGGGCTTCGGAGTCCGGTCGTGCCAGACCACGCCCTTGTGGATGAAGTAGTGGTTGTTCGGGAAGTCGCCGAACCCGCCCCCGTAGGCGAGGAAGGGCCGGCCGGGCTGGCGCAGGTTCCAGAGCCCCTGGTCCTGCCACTCCCAGATCGCGCCGCCCATGAGCGCCGGGTACCTGTCGAAGATGTCGTTGTAGTCCCCGATCGATCCCATGGAGTTGTTCATCGCGTGCGCGTATTCGCACATGTAGAAAGGCTTCGTGAGCCCGGGATCCTGCGCGATCCGGATCACGTCGTCCGGGTGCGTGTACATCTGGCTGTCCACGTCCGCGGGGTTGTCCTTGCCGATATCCCAGGACTGGTAGTGGACCGGCCGGGCGGGGTCGAGGGCGCGGACCGCCTCGAGCGCCTTCACGAAACTCGCCCCGCCGCCGTTCTCGTTCCCGAGCGACCACATGATCACGCTCGGGTGGTTCCGGAAGTTCACGGTGTTGGCGACGTTGCGGTCCACGATCGCGGAAGTGAACCGGGGGTCGCGGTCGAGGACGTTGTACGTGCCGTGGCACTCGACGTTGGCCTCGGCCGTGAGCCAGATCCCGTACTCGTCGCACAGCTCGTACCACCGCGGGTCGTCGGAGTAGTGGCAGGTCCGGACGTGGTTGCAGTTCCCCTGCTTCAAGACTTCGATGTCCCGGATCATGCGTGCCTCGCTGATCACGTGGCCGGTGTCGGCCCAGTGCTCGTGCCGGTTGGCGCCCTTGAGCTTGACGGGGACGCCGTTCACGGTGAACACCCGGCCCTTGATCTCGACCTTGCGGAATCCGGTCCGGCAGGAAAGGTACTCATCCGCCTTCCGGCCGTCGCCGAGCGCGAGAACGGTCGTGTACAGGACCGGCGTTTCGGCCGTCCACTTCGCGGGAGCGCCGACCGGAACCCGGAGGGTAAGCATGCGCTTCTCGCCCGGCTTCAGTTCGGGCACCGGCGCTTCGGCGGCGCCGCCGGGCACGGGCCGTCCCTTCGGGTCGAGGAGCACGACCGACAGCTTCTTCGCGGAGGACGCGGCCTCCCCGGAGTTGATGACCTGCGCGGTCACGTCCAGGACGGCGTCGCGGCAGGCGGCGTCCAGCTCGGTCTTGACGAAGAAGTCGCGGACGCGGACGGCGGGAGCCGTCCAGACCGTGACGTTGCGCGTGATCCCGGACAGCCGCCACTTGTCCTGGTCCTCGAGGTACGATCCGGCGCAGTAGCGCCAGACCTCGACGGCCACGGTGTTGCGCCCGCCCGGCTTCACGTGCGCGGTCACGTCGAACTCGGCGGCGTTCTTGCTGTTGACGCTGTAGCCGACGTAGGAGCCGTTGATCCACAGGTAGAAGGCCGAGTCCACTCCGTCGAAGAGGAGATAGATGCGTCGCCCTGACCAGGCGGCGGGCACCTCGAAGTCGCGCCGGTAGCTCCCGACGGGATTCCGCTCCTCGTAGGCCGTGAACTCGCGCGGCGGCTCGGACATCACGTGCGGCGGATCGATCTGGAACGTGTAGCCGAGGTTCCGGTAGTACGGCGTGCCGTACCCGTGCACCTGCCAGCAGGATGGGACCGGCAGGTCGGCCCACCGCGACACGTCGAACCCGGGGTCCTGGAATCCGGAGGGACGCTGTTCCGGGCGGGGGACCCAGTGGAACTTCCAGACCCCGTTGAGACTGCGGGCCCACGAGGAAGCCTGGCGGTCCGCGGCCGCGGCCTCCTTGAGGCTTGGGTATGGCATCAGCGTCGCGTGTGCCTGCAGCTTGTTGACCCCCAGGCACTGCGGGTCCTCGATTTCGGGCGGGATCGGCGTGGCGGCGGCCGCCCAGGTCTCGACCACGGTGGCCATCAGGACGGTCCTGTAGACCACGCCGCTCCGGCAGTGCGGGCGGATGACTCTCGATCCATCGTCAGCCCTCCTGGTTTCGTGCAGGATACCCGACGGGTTACTATAGCCGAACGGCCGGCCACCGCGCCTTGAGGCACCGCGGCTTGGCCGGTCGCGTTCGAAGGAGGCGGAACCGGGATGACGGGGAAGACGGTCATGGTTACGGGCGCGAGCTCGGGCGTGGGCAAGGCGACCGCCCGCGAGCTCGCCGTGCGAGGCGCCCACGTGGTCATGATCTGCCGGGGCGGTCCGAAGGCGGATGCCGCCCTGCGCGAGCTTCAGCAGGCGACGGCCGAGGACCGGGTCGAGATGCTGACCGGGGATCTTTCGTCCCAGACCTCGATCCGCGAGCTTGCGGCCAAGTTCCGGGAGACCCACGACCGGCTGGATGTGCTGGTCAACAACGCGGGGCTCATCTTTCCGGCGCGCGAGGAGACCTTCGACGGGATCGAGCGGACCTTCGCGCTCAACCACCTTGGCTACTTCCTTCTGACCGAACTCCTCCTTGACGTCCTCAAGGCGAGCGAGCCGGCCCGGATCGTGAACGTCAGTTCCGAGGCGCACCGCCGCGTGTCCGGTCTCGACTGGGACGACCTGCAGAAGGCGACGCGTTTCTCGCCCTGGCGCGCCTACGCGCAGTCCAAGCTCGCGAACATCCTGTTCACCCGCGAGTTGTCCCGCCGGCTGGACGGCACCGGAGTAACCGCGAACTGCCTGCACCCCGGGTTCGTGAACTCAGGATTCGGGCGGGACCTGACCGGGCTGGCCAAGTTCGCGTTCGGGATCCTGCGCCCGTTCGCCATGATCCCGCCCAAACAAGGAGCCCTCACGTCGATCCATCTTGCCACCTCCCCGCAGGTGGAGGGAGTGACGGGGCGCTACTTCATCAAGAGCCGGCCCGCTTCGCCGTCGGCCGCGGCCCGGGACGACGCGGCTGCCCGCCGGCTGTGGGAGCTGAGCGTGGCTCTGACTCGTCCCCGCCAGTAACGGCGGAGTTCAGCCGATTTCGGCGGCGACTTCGACGGTGGCGCCCGGCGCCGCGGGCGGGATTACGTTGCCGGGAACCGGACGCCCGTCGACGACCAGCTTCCCGATCCCCTTGCACTTCCCCCCGGGATTCCGGATCGCGATCCGGTAGGTGGCGCCCCGGAACCGGCGGGTCACGGTGAAGCCCTTCCAGGACTTCGGTATGCACGGGTCCACGACCAGCCCGCGCCAGCCGGCCCGGATCCCGAGGATGCCCTCGGCGGCCGCAATGAAGGTCCAGGCCGCGGTTCCCGTAAGCCACGAGTTCTTGGCCTCGCCGAAGCACGGCGCGTCCGGCCCCGCGATCATCTGGGCGTAGGCGTACGGCTCGCACCGGTAGGTCTCGATCGTTTCTTCCTTCGCCGACGGGCAGATGCTGAGGTAGTACTCGAGCGCGCGGTCGCCCTCGCCGAGCAGGCACCAGCCGAGGTGGATCCACGTGTTGTTGTGGCAGAAGACTCCCGCGTTCTCCTTTACCCCGGGCGGATACGAACTGATCTCGCCGAGTTCGAGGTGATACTCGGAATACGCGGGTTGCTGGAGAACGACCCCGTGCTTCGTGAACAGCCGCTCGTGCACGCTCTCGAGGGCTCTGCGGGCCCTTCCGTTGTCCGCTCCGGCGCCGCCGAGTACGCACCAGCCTTGGGCTTCGATGAATATCTTCCCTTCGGCACAGTCCTTCGAACCGATCGGTCTTCCGGCGGCGTCGTACGCCCGTCTCCACCACGCGCCATCCCACGCGGCCTCCTCGATGACCCCGAGCATGGCCTCGCGCTGCCCGCGCAGCCGGTCGGCATCCGGCTTCCGCCCCAGGAAATCGTAGAGGTCGGCCATCTCCCGGCTCGCGTGCAGGAAGAGCCCCGCGATCATGACGCTCTCGGCCTTGCCGCCGGAGATGTCGCCCGCGGTCTGGAAGCTCTCGTTGGGCTCCTTCGAGAAGCAGTTGAGGTTGAGGCAGTCGTTCCAGTCGGCGTGCCCGATCAGGGGGAGTCCGTGCGGCCCCCGGTGGCTGAGCGTGAACGCGATCGACGTGTCGAGGTGATGAAGCAGGGATTCCGTGCTCCCGGGGCGGTCCGCGTACCCGCAGGGCGCGTCCAGGATCGAGGCGTCGCCGGTCTCCCGGATGTACGCGCAGGTCGAGAGGACGAGCCAGAGGTGGTCGTCGTAGAACCCGCCGCCGACCTCGGCGTTGCCTTTCTTCGTGAGCGGCTGGTACTGGTGGAAGCACGTTCCGTCCGATAGCTGGGTTGCGGCCAGGTCCAGGATCCGCTGGCGGGCCCGGTCCGGGATCATGTGGACGAATCCCAGGAGGTCCTGGTTGCTGTCGCGGAATCCCATCCCGCGGCCGATCCCGGTCTCGAAGAGGCTGGCCGACCGGGAGAGGTTGAACGTCGCCATCACCTGGTACTGGTTCCAGGCGTTGACCATGCGGCCGAGGTGCTCGTTCGGACATTCGACGGAGAAGTTGCCGAGGAGCCCGTCCCAGAACGCGTTGAGCCGGCCGAACGCCTCGTCCACAGCGCCCGGCTTCGCGTACCGGTCGACGACCGCGCGGCCGACCGACTTGTTCATCACGAACGGCGCGTCGAACTTGGGTTGGTCGCCCTGATCCACGTACGCGAGCAGGAACGCGAACGTTTCCTCGGCGCCCGGCGCGAGGTCGACCGCGACTTCGTGCGCCCCGATGGGATTCCAGCCGAACGCACGGCTGTTCGTGCACGAGCCCCGCAGCGGGGCCTTCGCCTCGTGGAGTCCCTCGTGGACGCCCACGAACGCATCCCGGCTCGTGTCGAATCCGGCGACCGGCCTCGTGCATGCGAAGAGCGTGTAGTGATTCCGGCGCTCGCGGAACTCGGTCTTGTGGAAGATCGCGGAGTCCTCGACCTCGACCTCGCCGATCGAGTACGTGCGCTGGTAGTTCGACGCGTCGTTCTGCGCCTCGTAGAAGCAGAACTCCTGGAACGAAAACAGCTTCGGCGTCTTCCGCGAGGCGCTCCGGTTCCGGGCCGTTACCTTCCAGATCTCGACGGTCTCCCCCGGCGGGATGAAGAAGAGGACTTCGACCTCGAGCCCGTTCTTCGTCCCCGTGATCCGGGTGTAGCCCATCCCGTGCCGGCACTCCCAGGAATCGAGCTTCGCCTTGACCGGTTTCCACGTCGGGTTCCAGACGGCGCCGGCGTCGTTCACGTAGATGTAGCGCCCTCCCGTGTCCAGCGGCACGTTGTTGTACCGGTACCGGGTCAGCCGCCGGAGCCTCGCGTCCTTCCAGAACGTGTAGCCCCCGCCCGTGTTCGTGCACAGCCCGAAGAGCTCCTCCTGGCCGAGGTAGTTCAGCCACGGGAGGGGGGTGTCGGGCCGCGTGATCACGTACTCGCGGCGCGCGTCGTCGAAATGACCGTAGGGGTTCATGCTCGGTTCGGGTGCATGTCGGTTTCCGCCAACAAGGGTATCATGGCAGGCAACCGGAGGAGGTGTGGGGTGAAACCCGGGCTGCGACGTGTCGGTCTGGCTGGAGCGTGGCTGGGTCTGGGCTTGTGTTCCTCTTCGGCTCAAGCGCTCGATCCGGTCTGGAGCCCGCGGGCGGACATGGGATCGCGGGGGCGATTCGGCGCCGTGAACATCGGTGGCACCATCTACGTCATGGGCGGGCTGATCCCGCCCACGGGATGCGGCCGTGCCGACACGCAAGCCTACGATCCTGCGACCGATACCTGGGTCTCCAGGGCGAACATGAAGGTCGCCCGGGCGGCTCCCGCGGCGGCGGTGGCCGGTGGCAAGATCTACGTGGTCGGCGGGTATGATTTTCCGAACACGTACAAGTCCGCCGAGACGTACGATCCCGCCACCGACACGTGGGTCCGGGTGGCGGACATGTCGACGCCTCGCGGGTACCCCGTCGCGGCGGCCGTCGATGGGAAGATCTACGCGATCGGCGGCGCGACCGACGTGTTCGGAGGAGGCGGAGCGGTCACGACCGTGGAAATGTACGACCCCGCGACGAACACGTGGACGCCCCGGGCCGGCACGCATGGGTTTCACGAGGGAAGCGGTGCGGCGGTCGTCGAAGGCATCATCTACGTCGTCGGCGGGTGGTCGAGCACCACGATGGAGGCGTACGATCCCGCGACGGACACGTGGGAGATCAAGGCCGAGATACCGACGCCGCGCTGGGAAATGGGAGTGGCTACCGTGAACTGCCTCGTCTACGCGATGGGGGGATCAACCTTCTTCTTGACGGACACGGTCGAGGCCTACGATCCGGCGACCGATACATGGTCCGCCAAGGCCGGCCTTCCTTCCCGTCGCGTCGACCTGGCGGCGGCCGCGATCGGGTGCACGATCTACGCGCTCGGCGGCCAGACCACGGGTGCGAGCGGGTACGTGGGCGCCAACGCCGCCGGGGCCGTCGAGTCGGTCAACTGCGCGTGTCTCCCGCCGCCCCCTCCTCCGCCGCCGTACAGCGGTCCCCTCCGGGTCTTTCCGAATCCGTTCCGGCGGGGGACGGCCGTCCGCGGGACGGTCAAGTTCGAGGGGGTCAAGCCGGGAGCCGGCGTCCGGATCTACCAGCCAGGGGGGCTAAAGGTCTGGGAAGCCGTGGCGGCCGGCGTCCTGGTGGAGTGGAACGGGAGGAACGAGGCGGGGAAGCCGGTGGCGCCGGGGGTGTACCTCTGGGTGACCGAGGACGGTTCCGGGAAGAGACAGGGCAAGCTGGTGGTGGAATGACCAGGGCAATCGGGGCAGGTGTCCTCACGGTAGTATGCCTCGGCTGGGCGGACGGGGGATTCGGCGCCGACGTCGGCCGGGGATTCGGCTCCGAGTTCTCGGTGCTGGCGACGGCTCGACAGGCCGGGACCGGCGGGTTGGCGCTCGAGGACCCGTGGCGCCAGGGAAACTTCGTCGAAGCCACGAGCGTCGTCCTCTCCTCCGGGGTTCGCTGGCTGGAGTTCGGGGCGCAGGGAGGAGCCGGCGCCGGATTGCGGATCGGCGCGGACGGGTTCGCGTTCACCCCGACCGGGATCGCGGGGACGAGCGAGAACGCGGACGGCACCTACGCCGGAGAGACGGGCGACGTGAAAGCGTCGTCGTGGGGCGCGCACCTGGTCGGACAGTGGACGGTGGCCGATGGCGGGGTCTGGCGGGCGGCCGTGGTCGGCCGGGCGACGGGCGTGGTGCAGCAACTTTCGGTGGCGCAGAGCGTCGGGGTCGGGGCGGACGCCGGGGTGCAGGCCCAGCGGGCGACGGGGAAGGGCGAGGCGATGACGTTCTGGTGCCTGGCCGGTCCGCTGGGCTGGGGGGCCGACCGGCTGTTCGCCGCCAGCGTCACCGCGGGGGCCGGGTGGATGAGCCGGTTCACGGGCGGACTCTTCTGCGCGTCCGAGGGCTGCGCGCTCGGCGCGGAGGGGGAGCTTCTGTCCGACAAGCTCGTACACGGCGGCGCCGGGGCGGTCTACTGGTTCGGGGCGCCCTCCGCGGCGGGATGCACGCTGTCGCTCCGCGCGGGAGTGCGGGAGGCGTCCGGGAGCGCGCAGGTCACCCAGCCGCGGGCAGGGATCGGAATGCTCTGGAGAAGCCCCCGGGGCTGGGGACTCCAGTTCGACTACGCGATAGTGCCCCTCGGTGAGCTCGGGTACCTGCACTACGCCACGCTGGCCGTCCGGATCGCCCCTCCCGTCGAGGAGTAGGATCGTGAATATGGTCGGTGACCTTTGGCTCGGGATCGACGGGGGAGGGAGCAAGACCGCGGGCGTGCTCGTGGCGCCGGACGGGCGGGTCGTGGCGCGGGTGCGGCTGGGCGGTTCCGCGATCCTGGCCAAGGTTTCCCCCCGGTCGCGCCGCGTGCTCGGCGAGGTGGTGCGGGTGTTGTGCCGGCAGGCGGGCGCGGCTCGGTCGGACATCGTCCGCGCCGGCATCGGGCTCAACGGCATCGACTTCGACTGCGAGTTCCCGGGCCAGCTCCGGCAGGTGTCCGCGGCCCTCGGGCTCCCGGCGCGCAAGCTCATCCTCGTGAACGACGCGATCCCGGCGCTCTGGGGCGCCACGACCCGGCACGCCGCCGCCCTCATCCAGCACGGGTCCGGGTTCACGGCCGCATACCGGCGGCGCCCGGGCGAGGAGAAGCTCTTCGACCACTTGTCGTCGGGGCATCCGTTCGACATCAGGTTCGAGATCCTGCCGCTGGTGGCCCGGATGCTGGACGGCCGGATGCCGAGGACCCGGCTTGCGGATCGCGTCCTGGCGTATTTCCGCGTTCCGGCCCGCAAGTGGGCCGAGGCCGTGTTCCGGCAGTCGCTTCCCTGGGATCGGCAGAAGATGATCCCGCCCCTGATCTGGCGGGCCTACGCGTCCGGCGACCCGGGCGCGGTCTGGATCGCCCGGCGGGCGGCCGAGGACTACGCGCTCGCGGCGAAGGCCATGATCCGGAAGACGGGGTCCCGCCGGCCCTTCGTCGGAGTGGGCGGCGGGCTGATCGACCTCGCGCCCGAGTCCTTCCGGCGGCTGGTCGCCCGGCTGGTGCGCGAGGATTTCCCGGGCGCGACGGTGGGCCGGCCGGCCCTCGTCCCCGCCCTGGGTGCGGCGATTATGGCGGCCTGCGCGGACGGGGTCGGGCCGGACCGGTTCTTCGCCCGGGCCGCTCCTGCCGACCGGCTCGCCACGGCGGTATGATGGCGCCATGCTTTGGGAAGAGCTGACCGCGCCGGAGTTCCGGAAGGCCGTCCGCCGGGTCCGGGGGGTTTGTGTGGTGCCCATCGGGGTCATCGAGAAACACGGCGAGCACCTGCCGCTGGGGACCGACCTATACGAGGGCCGGCATGTCGCGATCGAGGCCGCGCAGCGCGAGCAGGCGATCGTTTTCCCGCCGTACTACTTCGGCCAGATCCACGAGGCCCGGCACCAGCCCGGCGCCGTCGCGGTCGCCGGCCGCGTGCTCATGGACCTCCTGTTCGAGGTCTGCGCCGAGATCTCGCGCAACGGGATGAAGAAGATCGTGCTCCTCAACGCCCACGGGGGGAACAACGACTTCCTCGGGTTCTTCGCCCAGCTTGCGCTGGAAAAGGAGCGGGACTACTCGCTGTACATGCCGGCGCTGGGCGGGCGGATGTCCGAGGCGGACCGCAAGCTCTTCAAGGACAAGTACGACGGCCACGCGGGCGAGGGCGAGACGTCCATGATGCTCGTGATCCGGCCGAATCTGGTCAGGCTGGGCGACGACATCCCGGCGCACGGCCGGCCGAAGCGGGGCCTCGGGCACTTGGCGGGCGCGACGAACGGGTTCTGGTGGTATTCGCTCCATCCCGATCACTACGCCGGAACCGCCTCGCTCGGGACGCCCGCCAAGGGCCGGGTCATGATCGATAGCTGGGTGCGCTATGTCGTGAGGGTGATCAAGGCGGTCAAGCGCGACTCCGTGGTCCCGCGCCTCGCGCGCGAGTTCCACCGCCGGAGCCGGAAGCCGGCCTAGTTCCGCCTCTCGCTTCGGCGGAAGGACCAACGATCGGGAGCAGGCGTCGAACGGCGCCGGCCACGGCGTTACGGTCCTCTTCGGCGAGGGTGCCGGCGCGGCGGATGACGAACCGGTGATCGAGGGTGAAAAGCTTCATGCGGACGACGGAGGGAGCGGGCAGTCCCGCGCTCTTGAGGCCGCGAATGCGGACATCGAGCGGCCACCGGCTGTGACGGGCGCTCGTGATCATGGCCATGACGCTGTGGCCCGCCTCCGAGTTGAAGTCGCGATCCGATGACAGAACGAGGGCGGGACGGCGCTTGGCCCGTCCGGAATCCGTGAACGGGAACGGGACGATCACGACCTCGAAGGGTCTATAGGTCGCGATAGGATTCCTCGTCGTGGCGCGACGACCATTCCGAAAGCGTCGGTTCGAGGGCCTGCGCGTATTCGAGGTCGGTCTTCCCCATCTTCCGCAGGCGCACCTGGTTGTTCCGCACCACGAAGGCCACCCGGTCGCCGCGATGGAGCCCGAGGACATGCCGCACGGGGCGGGGGATCGTGGCCTGGTACTTGGCGGTCAGTCTCGAGGTCGCGGTAAGCTGTCCCATGATTCCTTACATGGTAATACCATGGGGCGCGCCCGTCAACCTTGCCGGCGGCGGAAGCTCCAGGCCAGCAGGGGCGGCGTCGCCATCGCGGTGACGAATACCATGGCGACGATGGCCGAGAAGGTCTCGGCGTTGATGACCGGCTCCCCGCCGACGGCAAGTCCGAGCCCCATGCTGGCGACGATGAGGCTCACCTCGCCCCGCGGCATCATCCCGGCCGCGACCGGGAAGCGCCGCGCCCGGCG
>Ga0315294_10005783_pt1 | contig 13570 bp, 26 predicted proteins | sample YL17G13_40_MG_FD_203626 | JGI IMG/M metagenome (GOLD analysis project Ga0315294, IMG submission 203626) | Sediment microbial communities from Yellowstone Lake, YNP, Wyoming, USA - YL17G13_40 | ecosystem: Environmental > Aquatic > Freshwater > Lake > Sediment | place: USA: Wyoming | collected... | reverse complement strand
TCTGGCACCGCATCCTCATCGGTCAGGCCAGGAACAACCTCCACCGGCATCAGTGCTGCAATCTCCTCGGCTGAAAATCCAGTCAGGTCCAGGTCAAAGCCCAGATCGCCAATTTCGCCCAACTCCAACGCCAGCATCTCATTGTCCCACCCAGCATTCAGCGCAAGTCGATTGTCTGTAATGACATAAGCCCGCTTTTGCGCGTCCGTCCAGCCTTCTGCAACGATCACCGGCACCTCTGCCATGCCAAGCTTACGGGCCGCCATGATGCGCCCATGGCCTGCAATGATCTGCCCGGTGTCATCCACTAACACAGGCGTTGTCCAGCCCCATTCTTTGATGCTGGCCGCGATCTGCGCTACTTGCTCATCACTATGCGTGCGCGAGTTTTTCGCATACGGAATCAGCTTATCGATTTTCCACTTCTCAATTTTGTCGGCAGGATTCGACATCAAAACCCCCTGGGCTTTGGATAGCACACCACCACGCCTCGACTATCAACCTTGCACTGATAATCACCTGCAAACGCCTGAACTTCATTTGCAACAAAAAAACAAACTATTGCTAAAATTGTTTTCATCGATTCACCTTCTGTATAATTACGACTCATTCTGTGGATTTAGGCCGGCTCATTGAGTCGGTCTTTTTTTTGCCATAACATTATCATCGTTTGAAGCAACGGGTTTGTTGCCTCTTTTCCCCTCTTTTCTTCAATCAGCTTCAGCTGGTGCCGTCTGGCATCAAGCGGCATTGTGAGCAACTTTCTGGCCTCGCATTCATTGCGCCAGGCGTCGCAATAACTACACACCTGGCGGCCATCAACAAGCCCCACCGCTCGGGGCTTGTCGCACTGTTTGCACTCAGTCTTGCTCGTCATTGTTGACGCTCATTAAACACATCACCGCTACGCCAATCAGAACACCTGCAAGCAAACAGACAAAAGAAAGCAACGCGCATGAGTTCATTCTTCGATTGCCTCCTCAACGAAACCAATTTTTGACACTGCATTCGGTGCAAACCCGAATGCCACCAACGCCGCCTTCATTGTGTCGACAAAGTATTCAAGCGATCCATCACCAGAAACTTTGAGCCTTACCTGCTCTTCTTCCCCCATCGGATAAAGCCCTCTCAAAATAATTTCAACGCTGTGCAAGTTATCGGTGTTTGCTGACATGATTATTTGCTCCTTAATTGATCTGCTAGTTTTTGTGCTGCGCCTGCGTGTATCAGTTTGTTTTCACTGAACCATGCCTCAGCCCGTTTATCCAACAAAACAGCGGTCTGTTCCTTCAACTCTTCGAAAACTTTGTTGGCACATTCTTTAGGCAATTCTTGCTTCCAAACGCTAACTGCTTGGCGATAATTTTGCATCCCACGAATCATACTTTTCATTTCGTCCCACCTTCATACTTCTTTGCCAGATTTTGACTGATCAACATGTCGGCCAAACTTTCGTTGTTGATGTAAATTTCTGCCAGAAAATAACCCCATTTACTAGGCTTTGACGTTTTTATTCTGACTTCTTTGTTGAGCACTGCATTTTTTACAAACTCTTTTGCTGTTGTGTAATTCGCTTGGCTTCTTTCTGGCGTGTCAACGTGCGCTAACCGCAGCCTTTGTTTTGTGTAAATCTTGAAGCCTACGTCTACCTCTACATCAATCGTGTCGCCATCTACAACATTTATCACCTTTGCCTGATACTCAAACATTTTGTTGCCTCCCTTCGTTGTTGCGAAACTTTGCACGAGTTGAACACTGATTACATCGCCAGCGCCAGGAACTAATGCCAGATTGTGTTTTAACTTTGCCCATCTGTTCTGGCGGGTAGTACTTGCAGCAACTCGGGCATCGGATTTCTTTATCAGTCATATCGTCACCTTGGCAACCCGTGACAAAAAATCACGGAATCGTTTAAACGGGCTTGGCTGCGTTTTTTCTGCCTTGGGTATATGGTGATATGCCTCAGGGCTTAAACTCACGATAGCGGCCCGATTCACCGCGTTTGCGGGCATTTGGGCAAGGATGATCCGCTGCATAACTGCATCTTCAGGGCTGATTCCGCGTTTTTCGCCGGTGTAAGCGCATCCGATGATGATTTTTCCGGTGTTGATGCCGTTCATGCTGTCACCTCGCTGTCTGCGTAACCGTGAGCCTTCCGCGCTTCCCTGGCGAACTCTGTCGAGATTGCCGGGTGCTTCTCCGGGTTGGCCAGGATGCGTTGCCACCAGTCCGTAAATTTCGCGCCGCTCCCGATCTTCACTGCCTGCGCCGCGGCTTGGATCCGTTCGCGGTTGTCGTTGCGATCATCGTTGCTTGGCGTGTGCGCCAGCTGCTGCACGCTTTTCCGCGGGGCGGTTTTGCAAATCCCGAGGAACTGCACGAGATTCGGCGCACGCTCCGGCAGATTGCGCACGTCCAACGCAAACGCGATCGCCTCCGGGGTGTCAGCGTACCCGCCAAGCTCGTCGGACCAGGTTGCCTTTGCTGCCTGGATGCCTTCGTCCCGCCCACCGACTACCCGCGAAAACTTGCCGGCAAACTCGCCGCCATACACCCCGTCAAGCCTACTGAAAATCCGATCCACCCAAGCGGGCGGCAACATCTGCTTTGACTTCATGACACTCCCCTATCACGTCGAAAAAACTACCGTTTTTTTGCCCGTATCCAAGCGCCCGGGCGGTTGCTTCTGCGTTGATCTGGTGCTGCGTCCTGCGTGGTGCTGCTGGTGCTGCGTGCTGCGTTAGCCATTCGGATTTAAATCCTGTCCAGCCCCTGGCGATTGATTCAGCTAGTGCCTGCTCAAGCGTCCAGCCGGCTTTCACGGCTTCCCCTGCGATCTGGTCAATGGCTGTTTGCGTAACCGGGGCGCGCTTGGCTTTTCGGAGTTGCATCCAATCGGCCCACGTCGTTTCGGAAACGCCTTCCGGGATTACGACGTCGCGCTTTAGCGCGGCAGGTTTTTCTTTTTGATTTATTTTTTCTTTGCTTTGGTTATTGGTTACTGGTTCATGGTTAGGGTTACCTTTGGGTTTCGTGTGGGTTTCCACTGGCAACCCACTGGAAACCCACTGGGTTTTTTTTGGCCTTCCACCGGCCTTGCCGTTTTGCCTGTTTCTGTCACAAATTGCTTTGTAATCAGCAATTTCCGCGTCACACCTCTTGTGACTCCACAGGTTTCCGTCCTGGACAAAGAAAACCTCCAAAATCAGCGCCACGGCTTCAGGGTCGGCCCCAACTTTCAGGCCGATGACTTTCGTGTTATTTGGTAACGGCTGTTCCGTTTCGTAATAGAGCCACAGCATTCGCAAGTACGTCATGCTTTGCGCATCAGTGAGTCGCGCCGTAGCCTGAATGAAGTCGCCAATGTGGTGCTGGTAGTAGTGCATCAGGCACCCCCGCGGGCTTCGCGCAGTGCCGACCGTAACTTTTCCCGGTAGGCCGCGCTGTGGCGTTTCTGGCATTGCACACAGATTCCGCTGGAGGTGTAGCGCCACTCATGGCCGCAGGCCGCGCATGGCTTGTTTTTGTACTGCTGTTTTCGCTGCTTTGCTGCCTTCAAACGTACTGCATCCATTCCGGTCGCCTCCGCTGTTTGCTGCACTGCACATCTCATGCACTATAGCAAAAATTATAACGGCTGCAACCGGGTTTTTTATAAATTTTAGAAAGGCAAATCGTCGGGCAAATTGCCGAATCCATGATCGCCGGCTGGCGGTGGCGCGTACCCGTTTGACTTGGCTTGCTGGTGCTGTCCCGGCCCCGCCTGGGCATCTCTGGGCGCGAATTTACTGATCAACACGCTGTCCCCTCCTTTGCCATTTAAATCGGGCACTCCGGCCGGGTTGAAGGTCTTGTCGAGCAACCAAAACTCGTTACCGTCATCGCCTGTCATCACACGCCCAACAGTCATCCAGCGGCCTTTTTTTGCCCCGCTCGAATCAATGTATTCGCCCACTTTTACCTTCAGGTCATGCGTCTTTTTTGATGCCATCGGAGAGCCTTTCAATAGTAATTTCAAGTCGCCCGGGTGCTTGCACTGCGCAACGCTCAATTGCCAGCCGGTCGATCTGGCTGTCGTCAAGCATTACACCGGCAAACACCAGAGCATCAAGTGCCGCCTTTAGAACGTTGTCCAGGTCGCGGCGGCGGCGGTCTGGCGGGTAACACAGGATGGCCACGGAAAGCCGGTCTGCAAGCTTGTGCTGATGACCCTCCACGGTCAGTTGATTGAGCACTTTACCGCGGTACTTTCTACCCTGTTCCGAGATCAAATGACGGCCAGCAAGTGGCCCGCTTGACGGGTGCCGCCAGTATTGATTAACGCTCGGCGGCCACGGCAGATCTAGCTCAATTGGTTGCATTTTTTGATTCTGGTTGTGAGGTGTTACATATCTTACACAAACACATAAAAAAACACATTGACACATTAAAAAGCATGTTGCACAATGAACACATAAGAACACAAAACAATTTACAACATCACAGAAAGAAACACAGATGAGCAATGCAGAACTTCAATGGGCAACGAAAGTTGCCGCAATTTTGAATGAAACAGCTACTGATTTCGAGGCAGAAATCTCGCGCTTAGAATACACCTGGAAAGTGCAACAAAAAGGTCGTGAAATTCTCGCCCTGCCTGTTGCTGAACAGAAAAGTGCGATGTACGCACTTGAAATGTGGTTCGGCCTTGACGTGCATCGGGCGATGAACGGATATTTTGATGGTTCGATTGGCGACAAGCGAATTGCAGAAGAACGTAAAAAAGGATGGTCAACTGACTGATTAACAGACAAGGCGGGGAAACCCGCCGTTTTTTGGAGGCATCAATGATTTATTTTTTGTGGTTGTTTATGTTTGGCGTATTAGGCGCGATTTGTTTCGTACTGACAGCTTTTTTTTCTGGGACGCAAACTCAACAAACATGCGTTTTATTGATGGTCTTGTTGCTGGTAGTTGGCTGGATGACTGCCGAATTCATTGACGAAGTGGAGAGCAAAAAAAAATGTTGATCGAAGCAAAGACAACCATTTACTCACTCAAACTTGACGTGACAGAAGCGTTGCCGCCTGGGATGGTCGAAACAAAACTGATATTTCAGCGACCAGGCCAGCCAGATGAAATCGTCATTGAAAAGGTCAGTCACGTTTCTGCGGTCAAGCAAATGATGGACGGCATTTTCAAGGAACTGTATCTGGCCACTCAAACAAAAACCAATTAACAAAACAATCCACAGAAAATGAAAGAACTCATAAAAATCACCAGCCGGTTGCAATGGTTGGCCGAGCGCGCAAAAGACATAACTTCAACGGAAGTGTCCGCTCTTTTCGGACTGTCGCCCTATATGACAGAGTTTGAGCTGTACCATCAAAAGCGCGACAAGGTAATCGTCACGATTCAGGAAAACGAACGTTTAAAGTGGGGCCAGCGGCTGGAGTCAGCAATCGCTCACGGTGCGGCTGAGGACATGGGCTGGAAGATTGCCAAGATGGATGTTTATATCCGCGATCAAAAGGCCCGCATGGGATCAAGCTTTGACTTCGAGATCCTAAGCTCAAGCGACGGCCCCGGCATCTTGGAAGTTAAAAACGTGGATCGCCTGGCATACCGACAAAACTGGCTGGATGATGGCCAAGGGAACATTGAAGCCCCGGAACATATCGAGTTGCAATGCCAGCATCAAATGGCCGTGACAGGCCGCTCTTGGTGCGCTCTGGTTGCCCTGGTTGGCGGAAACGAGCAAAAGATAGTCCTGCGGAATCGGGACGATGCAATCGGTGCGAAGTTGCGAGACAAGGTTATCGCGTTTTGGGATCGCCTGCAAACTGGGCAGGCACCAGCGCCTGATTACGAGCGAGATGCTGAGTACATCATTAAACGCAGCCGGGCAAATGACGGCGAGGAAATGCAGGCCGATGAAGGTCTTGGTCAGTTGATTCGGCTTTATCAATTCGCGGCACGTGAGTGCTTAGACCTCGAAAAGATCAAGGATAAGCGCAAGGCAGAAATCATTGATCGAATCGGCACCGCAAGCCGGGTTTTTACCAAATTCGGCACATTGGCATGTGGGCAAGTGCAAGATGCACCCGCGGTCGTTATCACGCCCGAAATGGTCGGGCAAACAATCAGCGGCCGGAAAGGTTATCGGTCGTTTCGTTTCAACAGCAAGAAAGGTCAGTAATCATGGAAATCAAGATTCAAAAAAACGTGCCGATTCCCGGCAAGGCAAAGAAAACAAGCAAATATCCGTTGGAGAAAATGGCTGTTGGCGATTCGTTTGCCGCACCCGTAAAACCGGCAGGTCTTTACGTAGCAGCTCGCAAGTGGGCAAAGGATAACAACGGGGAGGCCCGCTTTGTAGTGCGCGCCGACGGCGAAGGGTCACGCTGCTGGAGGGTTAAATAATGTCAAACGAAATCACGGCAATTGACAGCATGCGCAGCACGCTTAAGGCAATGACTGTTGAATTTCAGGCTGCCTTGCCGCCGCAGATTCCGGTGGAAAAGTTTATCCGCACCACCATGACGGCAATCCAGATGCAGCCGGGGTTGCTGAATGCCGACAAACGCAGCCTGTTGGCCAGCACCATGAAGGCGGCACAAGACGGTTTGCTGTGTGACGGGCGCGAGGCTGCTTTGGTTGTGTATCGCACCAAGGAAGGCCCCAAGGTGCAGTACATGCCGATGGTCGGCGGCATCCTTAAGAAGATCCGCAACAGTGGCGAGCTGGCCAGCATCGGGGCGCATGTAGTGTATGAGCGCGATCAGTTTGAGTACCAGCTGGGTGATGATGAGCAAATCGCGCACAAGCCGTTCCTCGGCGCAGACCGCGGCCAGCCGATTGCTGCGTATGCAATCGCAAAGACCAAGGACGGCGCAATTTACCGCGAAGTGATGAGCGTGGCAGACGTTGAAAAGGTGCGCGCCGCCAGCAAAGCCCGCGATGCCGGCCCGTGGGTTGATTGGTGGGATGAAATGGCCCGCAAAACTGTTATCCGCCGCCTGGCAAAGAGATTGCCTTCGAGCGCGGATCTTGATCAGGTGCTTGACCATGACAACGAAAACTTTGTGCAAGTTGAGCGCCGCGAGCCGGTCAATGTCACGCCAGCGCCGGAGCAACAGCAATCGCCGCTGTCCAGGCTTAAGGCTTCAATGGGCGAGCCTGAAGCGCCGATAGTCGATATTTTCGAAGCGGTTGAGGTGCCTAATGATCCTAACTAGTCAGGAACTCGCCAGTCGCTGGAAAATGACAGACCAGATCTTGCGGAAGTGGCGCATGGAAAATAAAGGCCCGAGATATTTTAAGCTTGGTGAAGGCGAGAAGGCATCTGTCAGATACCGCATTGAGGACGTGGAAGCATGGGAAAGCCAGCACGATATTGGGGGAAAAAATGAGCCTGAATGACGAAATCAAGCTTGCGATAAACGGTCACGAAAAGGATGGGGGCAAATTGCCACCACCCTCAGACCATATTGTCGATACGCAAGACTGGTGCGAACTCGAAGCCCTGCGCGAGTCCTTGCGTGAGCATATGGCCGAGATTCGTCGGCTGTGCGCTGGGCTTGCGGAGCCAGAGCAGGAGCCGGTGGCGTGGATGCTCATATGTGCTTCTGGCGAGGAAGATGACATTACATACGAAGAGCCATCCGACAGGCTACTTCCGGGCTGGTCGTACAGAGCACTTTACACTCACCCACCCCAGCGCAAGCCGCTGACGGATGAGGAACGGCAGTTACAAAGCGTCAAAAAGTCCTGTTAAACGATGGAGGTGCGCAGAATGCGCGAAGAAAGTGAAATGATTAAAGCCATGAAGCTTGCGCTTGAAGCGTTGGAGTGCATTAACTCCCCATTAAACATGACTGAACTTCGCAGTGTGGGCAGAGCCATTACCGCCCTCCGCGCCGCAATAGACGAGGCATCAATGCAGCGGCTTACGGATGTGCAGCAGGAGATGGAGCAGAAGCCAGTGGCGTGGATTGATAAAGAACGAGGCGCAATCTCTTTCATGAACGGAACGTATGGCCCGAATTGGAAACCAGTCTACACCCACCCACCCCGCCGCGAGTGGAAGGGGCTGACGGATGAGGAGATCGACCGAGTGTGGCGATCTGTTGATTACAAGATTTCCTATGACAACTTCAGACTAGCTATTGCCCGCGCTATCGAAGCCAAGCTGAAGGAGCGCAACACATGAACCGCGAAGATATTATCCGCATGGCGCGGGAAGCTGGAGATGATTGGGAGCACACATTGCCGTCAGACAAGGCTTTTCTTGAACGCTTCGCCGCCCTTGTCGCGGCTGCCGAACAAGAAAAAATAGCCCAAGCATGGTACACATTGCACGATCGATACATGGCCGACCCTTTGCGCCGTCAAATGCTCTTGAGCTATGAGCTGGTAGCCAATCTTATTAGGGGGTGCGCATGACCAACGTCGTGCGATTTACAGGGGGAAAAGATGACTGAAGAAGAGCGCAAGACCTGGAATGACGCAATTGATGCTGTGCTTGAGCTTCTTCGCACGCGCCCGCCACACAGGATGGGAGAGGCTGAATTTATGCGCCGGTTGTTAGCTTTGAAGTTACAGAAAAAGAAATGAGGATCGGGCCTGCTGTTTGTGCAAGCGCAGATAGGCATGTGACTTTTGATCCGGTCGTGAAAGTTAGAATTTACGACCCGGCAGGCCCAGTCACGTTACAGCCAACACTTGAGGCATTGAGGCTTGAGCGGAAAGTAAGAAGCATGCCAACGGTGGCACCGCGGGTTGCGCAGCCAGTGCAAACAGAGGGTTGCAGCGATACAGCTGTTGGATGCTACAAAAATACGATGCATACAATCTCAATGGTTTGCGGTGTCGCGGTGCTTCCATCCTTTGCGTGCGTGGCTTTTGGGCCGCTTTGGTTGATTGCGCCCGCTGTGCTGGCGTCACTTGCAATCACTTGCGTACTGCTTGGCGGGAAGCCGACAGAACAAATGGCACGCGCACGAGCCGAGCGGGCAGTTGAAATGAGTCAATATGACCCGCGCTAATGATAAAAAATTATTATTGCAAAGCAACAATGCTTTGCATAAAGTGAAACAAAGGAGGAATAAAAAAACAATCACTTAAAGGATTACGCATGTTCGCATGGCTTGGCATTGACGATGCAATGATTGCCAGCGGTATCGCGCTGATTGTTTATGCGATCTGTGGCGGCGGGGCCGGAGAATAAACAGTCCCGCCTATCCATTCACAAATCAATTTGCAAATCTATTCAGCTTTGAAAATAGGCGTGGTAGTGACCCAACGCAGCACAAAGTTGGCAAGACCCACAACAGACAGCACAGCGCCAGCATGAGCGCCAAGCACTGGCGTCAAAAACGTTCCATTAGTCGCCAGCCAATCAATGATCGGGAGCGCAGCAAGCGCGCCGTTAAATACTGCCGTTTTATAACCTCTCATGCTGGCACCTTTCCTGATTGCAATTCGGCAAGCGTAAGCCCGCCCGTAAATTGAAAATGCGCCATTTCGCGCAGCTTGCCCTTCCAACGCCCCGCCCACTCCAGCCCGACTGATTCCCCCAGCTCGCCGATCTTGCGCCACAGGTCGCCGTCCGGCCCCGTTGTGCCCCATACCGGCTTTCCATTACGCAATGGCACCACGTCCAACGCGCACCGCCAGTTGTGCCACGATTGCCCTGGCCGCGCATTGGTCACAATCACGCCCGGCTTTGTCCTGCCCTGCGCAAACAGCGCAGCCTGGCTTTCATTGTCACGATAGGTGCTGGTCACTAACAAATCAATGCCGGCATCCTTGGCGAGATTAAGAAATCTTTCTGCCTTTGCCTTACATTCCGGCACAAGGTCTGCAAGACTGCGGCTGTTTATCATCGTTTGTCGAGTCTGTCGGACACCTTTTCAAGATTGCGCCGAATATCGCCGAGGGTTTCTTTGATCTGGCCCATTGCCTGATTAACTCGCTCGTCTTGATTCTGGTCAATCTGCGCCTGAACACGGCGAGATTCTTCAAGAACCGTGAGCCTTCGATCAATAGTAGACCAAGCCCCAAAACCCGTCAGCATAAAACCAATGAAGGTTAGAACGTGGCCTAGATTGATCGTGGAGTCGAATTTCACGAGCTTACTGTCTTTAAGTTTTGAGGTTTCCATAAACCACTATTTTGCCGGGATCAGAACTTTTACGGTGATTGTCATGTTGGTTCCTTAGACTTATGCAACAGAAATTCCGGTTGCTTGACGACCAGCAATAACGATTTCGACAAGAATTTCTACGGTTTGCGCAAAACTTGGGCTTCCGTTTGTAATAGGAATTCTTATACTTCCTATAGTTGCTGGCGACAATGCTTGAGGAGCGCCAATCGTCACGTTAGACGCGGGGCTACCAGTGTTGGCAGATATCGCCCCGCCGCTAACTGTTCCATCAGAGGCTGCAAAACCCTCAAAATAAGCAGTCGTTATAAATCTTTGAGAACCAATAGAAAACACTTTTATTTGACCGCTAAAGCCGACTGCACCGGCACCCAAAGCCAGAGTCACATATCGCGTGGCGCTTGTGCCAATCGAGTCGTTTATGCGAAGATAAGTTTGTCCGTTTCCTGACGTGCCCGCATAAGCATCCACACCGCGAGCCAAACGAGTACCGTTTATTGTTATTGATGAAGTAAGCGAATCAGCTACGCGATTAAAATAGCTCCCGCCTCTTTTAATAGAAACGCTGTCCGTATCAGTGCTTGCAGTAATTACGTTAGTGCCGTCATTAAGCTGATTTGTAAAACCGGAGATTGTTCTGATCCCTTGTATTTGATAGCGGGTTCCCGTGGTGTAAAAATGCGTTACACCGTTAGCAACGCCGTTTTGAGCCTCAACCCCGATGAACACGTTGTTGGCGCCGCCCTCAACATAAAATCCATATTGGCAATCTTCAGTATGAATACTTTCAAAAACATTCAACAAAGGATTGTTGTAAAGTCGGATTCCGTATAAATAACTGCCTGAACTAACATCTGTGGTAATGTTTTTAAAGTTACATTTTTGAACGTGAGACGCTTTTATCCCTACAGCAGAAGTCGTTCCAGATTGAGGAATGATGTGAATATCTTCAAAAGACACCGCATGATTGATTGATGTAAACGGTAGGATGTCTAAGCCAGAAGTCGTAAAAGACCCAAGCAAAATATCCGTAAAACGGCAGTTTTCTTGGTGTCCTCGAATAGCAAGTGAAACAGGCGCGATATTGTTTCCACCAACCCCTAAACCTTGAATATTGGTGGAAAACACGAAATCAGGCGAAGCATCCGATCCATTCACGCAATACACTACGGCGCTATATGAAAGCGGCGCACTGGCACCGCCCCATGTAATAGTGGATTGCCTTGACCCTTCGCCCAAAAACGACACGCGAGGTTTTTGGTAAATTGAAGAGGTAACTTTGTAAGTTCCTTTAGGAAAAAACAAAGTCCCGCCTTGAATTGTCCCGGAATACAAAGAATCAATAGCCGCTTGAATAGCCGCAGTGTCGTCAGTAACCCCGTCACCCGTAGCACCAAAGTCTTTAACGCTAACAGTCTCACGCAGTTTGGCTTGGACAGTCGTAGCGACTGCGCCGGTGCCGGACTGGATAAACGTCACGAATTCGCTCGAAATAAAATCCGTCTCACTTGCCGAGGTGTAAATAAAAGCCCCGTTTTTGTCGCGCAACAGAATGCTGTAATTGCTGTTTGTGTAAAACCGCGCAGGGCTGCCGTTATAAACAGGATAACCGCCGCTAGTGCGAATTGGCTGGGCTGCCGTGATGGTCAGTGCAGAATCCCAATAAACAGTAATCGGATTCGATACCGGGTTTTGATTCGCGGTGCCGATGTAGATATAGGCATCATCCAGCGCCTGGCCATCGGCATCGGTGAAAAGCGGAAAAGGTGGATTGACGGCGATCGCGGGCATTTATTTTGGCTCCTTCAATGCTTCATTGATTCGGGCTTTGAGCTTACGGTTTTTTGAGAATCTCGCTACTTCACGCAGTGCGGTAACGGCCGGCACTGGCAAACCAGTGGCCCCGAATGTTGCCACACTATCAAGCGCCACTTGCAATGCGCTCGCCGTGTTGCTGGTATTGATTGCGCCAGGTGGTGCCGTATAAATCACCGTCGACAGTTCCGCAAGATCGCGCAAAACTTGAGCTTGTTTTTTACCATACAACGACTCAAGCTTCCCCTCTCGATCCAACGACTTAACAACACGATTCAATTTGTCTGGCGACAAAAGAGGATTTCCAGCTGCATCTTGCTGGCTTTTAGAAAACGCCGCGTCTTTTATGTAATCGACGCCCTTAGCCTTGAGGTCTGACCATGCCTGCTTGCCGTCTGGCCCCGCGGTAATCAGCGTTTTTCTAACCTTGTTCATTTCCTCAACAGGGGAAACAAGAACAATCTTGTCGAACACATCTTCAAACGCAATGGCGCGCTCGTTTGTTTTGCCCTTTGTTCCGAGCAGTTTAGCCGTTAGCCCGACGTTTTCGAACTCATCGGAAAATTGTGCACGCGTTTTTCTGGCTTTTTTGTATAAGTCGCCGCCAGAGTCTTGTGTTGCCGCATCAATTGCGGAAGTAATCCTTCGACCAAACAGCGCCTCTCGTCTGTCTGTCCAATCGGTCGCCACATTCACAAATTGCCGCAATGTCTCACTGTCATTCAAAGTAATTTGTTTCGGCACAAGCGCGCCTGTTTCATCGGTTGCAACAGCACCTAACCGTTCCGCTTCTTTTCGAACCGCGCCAATGTTTGGAGAAAGCTTCTCGTATTTGGTCAGATCATCGAGCATTGCCGCAAGTGGCGTCATCTCCACAGGCTGTGCAAGCTCTCCAGCCTGCCTTGCCGCTTCGTAGGACTTTTGGATCTGCTTTCTTTTTACCTCTGCCTTGTTGACCAATGCACGATCAACCACTTTCCCGATATCATGCGGGTCGACGTTAATAGGGCCGGCCCGGTCAATCATTGCATCGAAGTTTTGCAGGAAAACAGCCGTCTGGTTTTCAACGCGCTCACGCAATGGCTGCCCGGTGTCGGCAAGTTTTGCCGATTCTTTTTCAAACTGCAGCTGGGCAAAGTCCCTTGAGGCTTGACCCTTGGTCAATGCTGCGCCTTTTTCAAATGGCACCGGCATTGTTTCTGCGACAGCACGACGCTGCATTTCGATCGGGGTAGCTGCTGCCCCAACGCTTTCTCGAGCGCCAACCCTGACGGCTTCTTCCGGCCTTGTCGGACGGACTATCTCAACCGCAGCCGCCGCGGCCTTTTTAACCGGGGCTGCCACTTTTTGAACGGCTGCTTGCACTTGTGGGGCCGCCTTGCGTGCCGCTTCAGCAACTGCCGGGGCCGCCAGTCTTGCGCCGCCAACCACTGCGCCAGGAGCGCCAACAACAGGCACAACGGGAGGAAGAAAGGAAAGCGCCTCGCCAACGGCTTGCACCTGCTCCCGCCCGGCCTGTGTTCGTGGCGCATAGGTCAATGCCTGAGCGCCTTTGGCCGCTGATTGTTCCACTAAGTTAGCGGCCTGCGGGGTGCCGAATTGCCCGCTGAG
>Ga0315294_10005782_pt1 | contig 13570 bp, 11 predicted proteins | sample YL17G13_40_MG_FD_203626 | JGI IMG/M metagenome (GOLD analysis project Ga0315294, IMG submission 203626) | Sediment microbial communities from Yellowstone Lake, YNP, Wyoming, USA - YL17G13_40 | ecosystem: Environmental > Aquatic > Freshwater > Lake > Sediment | place: USA: Wyoming | collected... | reverse complement strand
CAGGCAGGACGCTTCGTCTATCAGCAGGGCAAGGATTTTGCCCGGGCCGAGGGCTATTTCCGCAAATACCTTACCCAGGAGCCCGAGCCGACGTCCGCATCCCACGCCCAGGCCTATTGGAGGCTGGGGCAGACGCTGGAAAGACTCGATCGCCAGACCGAGGCCTTAGAAGCCATCAAGACCGCCTTGAAGCTTGATCCCGGCCTGGAAGGCGCGAAGAAGGACCTCAAACGTCTCCGCTGAGTCATCGGCGAATCTTTAGCCTGCCTTATGGTTCTATCCCCTGTTTTGAGAAGAAGCGAGATTCAAGCCTTCTTCTTCGCCAACAGATTTGGGGCTAAATAAAACACGACGAGGTTTTATCCCCGGGCTTTTACTCCCAAAGTTGCAGACAGCGTCTAATCACCAGTTAAAAGCTCCGAGCTTTCCATTAAATACCATGGGAATGACGAAACCCGACGGGTGGCGTGGTTCGGGGGCCCCTGGACCCGTCGGGCGTTTCTATGGGCAATTTTAAGTTGTTGCGTTTTCGTTTTTCGTGTTAGAATAAACTCATCCTTAGGGGAAGAGAGAAAATATGTCGCCTCTATCGCTCTCCGCTTTCTTTAAAAGCAAGGGGCCGGAAAAAACCAAAGATCCCGTGCCGGAGATGGTCGAGTGCCCGCGCTGCGGCCGTTTTTTCCGCAGGCGCGGTCGCGAGCATGAACCGCTCTGCAAGGATTGCTGGAAATTGACGAAATTGGCCGGAACGGCTTGAGGCGGGGCGGTCGGGATCTCCCCGTGAGTCCACTTTCGGGGAAAATGAAAAGAATCCGGGGTCAAACCTACTCATTACGCATGTTCCCCTGGAAAAAGGCGCGTAACGAGTAGGTTTGACCCCAGAATTTGTCCGATTCTTAAAAATAGATGTTCGATCAACCCCACTAGGATAAATATCAATCGAAATGACAAGTATACTTGACAATTTGTAAATTATAGTTTACACTATCCTGCGGAAATGAAAACATGAAGCTGGAAAACAATCTTAAGGTCTTAAGAGCAAAAAGGAATATCACCCAGGAAGAGCTGGCCGAGGCTATAGGCGTTAGCCGTCAAACGATCAATGCGATAGAACTGGGGAAATTCAACCCTTCGGTTTTGACGGCATTGAATTTGGCCAAATTCTTCGAAACAACTATCGAAGAGATCTTTTTTATCTCAAAGGAGTGGAACCATGAGAAAAATCGTTAGCCATGATCTGTATTTTACGATCGAAATGATCGTCGGCCTCATCACCATAATGGCCGCGATCGTCCTCGGCGAGGTAGGCTGGACCTTTTTTTCTCTATTGGCCACCTTGGCTTTCTTTAAACGCAAAAAAGCGGATGAGCGGGAAATTCAATTGTTTCACAAAGCTAATACGGGAACCCTCATGACTGTTTATCTTTCCATGTTTCCCGTTTATTTTTTCATGCCTTCCCTCAACTGGCTCATGGCTTTGGCTTGTTCGTTCATTTTTTTCCACGGCCTTTGGGGATTCTTGATGTTCAAATTCGGATAATAACTGTAATGATTTAATTTCGAAAAAGGAGGCGATTATGATTGGATTTCAATCTTCCAAGAAGAGCTTAAAATTTATCGTTTTACCGGTTTCCTTAGGGTTCTTGTTGACTCTTGGATTTTCGGCTCCATCCGGCCGGACTCAAGGAAAAGATACACCTTTCCCCAAACAAAAAGCGCTCTTCGAGAAACTTCATGTTCTTGAAGCGTGGCAGTTGACCAAGGGAAGCCCGGACGTTCTGGTCGGCGTTATCGATAACGGCTTCGACTTTTTCCATCCGGATTTAAAAGAGCGTCTGATCCCAGGCTTCTATGCACCTGGAGGATATCATACCGAAGTCTATGATAATGTGGCCCATGGGACCTTGGTCGCCAGCATCATCGCAGCCAAAGGCGGCCAGGGCACCGAGATGATGGGACTTGCTCCGGAATGCAAAGTCCTGACCGCCTCCTTAGGGATGATCGAACACAAGCTCTTAAAACTCCTAAAGGAGTTACAACAAAAATCTCCAAATGCGGGCATGGCGGAATTGCAGAAAGAAATGATAAAGCATGCAGACGAGCTAAAAAAATTAGGCGAGGAGTGGACTTCTTATCAGGCCCTATCAACGGCGGAATCTATCCGATATCTGGCGGACCATGGGGTTAAAGTCATCAATTTCAGCGGTCTGATGAGGAAAAGCCTCGTCCAATCAGCCGAAGCCTGGGACAGGCTTCAGGAGGCTTTCAAATACGCTTCTAATAAAGGCGTGCTCATCGTTATCGGGGCGGGCAACAATGCTCAAGCCTGCGAGGATTATCCGGGCGATGAACATTCGACAATGGTGGTGGGCGCTTCCCTTTTCAAAGACACACGCTGGGAAGAAGAGAAAGAGTACATGGGCCAAAAAATCAAGCAGGGCTCAAATTACGGAAAGCGGCTGACTGTCATGGCGCCGGTGGAAAATATCATCGTTTGTGTCCCCCATGATAAGCGTTATTATGCCAGTACGGACGGCCCCTCAGGCGCCTCGAGCGAGGAGTTTAAAGGCATTTATGAAGTCTTGCCCATGGGTGCGACTTCGTGTGCCACGCCGATTGTGACGTCATTGGCCGCGCTCGTTATTAGTCTGAAACCCGATCTCGATGGCAAATCCGCAATGGAACTCATCAAAAAAGGCTGCGACGATATCGGCGAAAAGGGATTCGACATCTATACGGGATACGGACGAGTTAACTTCCTGAAGACGCTTCAACTTGCGAAAGAAATCTCGCGCTGAGAAAAGAATCCGGGGTCAAACCTACTCATTACGCACAATTCTCCAGGGGAACCTGCGTAATGAGTAGGTTTGACCCCAATCCTATACCGGCTAGTCCTTGATCTCGATGGCCGGAAGGTTGGCCGCTTTAAGTTGAATATTCAAATCCGCCACGTCCTTCGTTTTAAACGCATTCCACTTTGCCATTAAGCTCGAAAGCGCCTGCCTCCGCTCGGTGACCGCCGCGACTGCCTGGCTCGTCGGCGCGGCGTCGGCGCCCTGCAGCAGTCCCATCAACGAGCTCAGCGATCCACTGATGCCGGCGAACGTGTCCTGCCCGGCTCCCGCGCCTGAGCCGAAACCGCCTCCTCCGCCGCCACCGCGTTGGCCCATCCCGCCGCCGCCGCCCTCCAGCGCCGCCGCCTTCTTGTCAAAATCGGCCAGCGGCTGCGACACGGCCCCCTGGCCGGCGCGCTCTTGAAGCGTCCTCACTTGGGCGCGGATCGCCCGGAGCTGGCGCAGCGCCGCCTGGGTTTCGAGCACGCCGTCGTATAGCGCCTTTGTAAGATTGGACTGTTCCGCAAGAGTCGCTGGCGGCGTCTTGACGCGCGGGTCCATCTTAACCGTAATCGGCTGCGTATAGCTCTTACCGTTAACGGTCAGCCTAACGGTGTACTGCCCCGCCGCTACCCAAGGCGCGTTCGGCGATGGTGCGGTATTATGAGCAATGGCCGTCATCGGGAGACCGCCGCGCCCTCCCGCTCCGCTAAGCGGCTGATAGTGCATATCCCACAAGAAGCGGTGCATGCCGGCTGTGGTCGACAGCACTTGAGGCGGCCGGTACCAATACAGCGGGACCGACGCAGTCGCCGAATCCGGCATCTCGGCGGGATCCGTGCTTGAATAGCGCCGAACGAGCTTGCCCGCGCCGTCGAGAATCTCCAGTGTCGCCGGCCCCGGCGCGTCCGACTTCAGCGCATAATTGATGATGGCGCCATCCGGCGGGTTCTCCCCGGCCGGCTCATCGGGCGGCAGGGGCGTGTCGGTGTTCATGTTCCACCGCACACGAATTGAAGTCTGCGGCTTGAACAAAACGGCGTCGGCTGCGACGGCGTCCTGATTGAGCTGACGGAGCGGCGTGATATCATCAAGGATCCAGAAACCGCGCCCGTGCGTCGCGACCGCCAGGTCATCGTCTTTAATGATAAGGTCGCGCATCGAAGCTGCGGGCATGTTTAGCCGGAGCGATTGCCAGTGATCACCGTCGTCGAAAGAAACATAGATCTCGCTCTCCGTGCCCGCAAATAAGAGGCCTTTGCGCTTCGGATCCTCGCGAACGACATTGACGGGAGCGCCGTCGGGGATCCCGTTGGTGATATGAGTCCAGGTCTTTCCGCCGTCGTGCGTCCGGTAGATATGCGGCCGCATGTCATCCAAGCGAAGCGTATTGATGGCCGCGTAGGCGGTCTGCACATCGAAGCGGCCCGCGTCCATGATGGACACCTTGGCCCACGGCGTAAGCTGCGGCGGCGTTACATCCTTCCAATTCTTTCCGCCGTCCACCGTTACATGGATCAGTCCGTCGTCGGTGCCGATCCAGATGCGATTGACGTCGAGATAGGACGGGGCGATCGTATAGATGACCCCTCGCTGGGACGGCTTTGCAGCATCGGTGCTTCGATACTTTCCAACGCTCGCCGGCACGTCCCAGGTCTTCCTGGTCAGGTCAGGACTGATCTGCTGCCAGCTCTGGCCGCCGTTCGTTGTCTTCCACAGCGTGTTTGCAGCGAAATAGAGGATATGAGGGTCGACCGGCGAAAAGAGAACCGGCTGCGTGCGGACGGTCCGGAAATCGGGGGACCGAATTGGTTTTGGCCCGACGTTCTGGACTTGGCCCGTCCGGCGATCGAAGCGCGTAACGCTCCGGCCGCCATAGACAATATCCGGGTCGAGCGGGTCCGGCGCGGCGTACCCATATTCGTCGACGCCGACCGGCTGCCATTCGCGGAACGTGATCTGGCCGTGATTGCCGCGGCTGGCTACGCCGGCCGACCCGCTCTCTTGCTGCCCGCTGTACAAGCGGTAAGGGAAGGCATTATCGGCCGCGATGTGGTACAACTGCGCGGTCGGCTGGTTGTACCAAGAACTCCATGTCTGGCCGCCATTGACGGTGATAATGGCGCCCTGGTCGGCCACGAGTAGCATGATGTCCGGGTTGTTCGGGTTGATCCAGATGTTCTGGTAATCGTCGCCGCCCGGAGCCCCTCGAAAACCAGTCCAGGTCTTCCCGCCGTCTATAGATTTCCACGTTACCGTGCTGTCACTGAAAACGATATCGGGATTTTTGGGATGAACCGCCATCCTGGGGAGATCTCCGCCGCCTATACGGCTGGCCGGGCGTCCGTCGGTCGTTATGCGCGTCCAGTTCTCGCCCGCGTCATCCGAGCGATAGATACCCGTGCCGCGCGTCATGGCTATGGCTGCGTAGATGCGATTCGGGTTGCTCGGAGCGATGGCGAGATTGGCCTGAACGACTCCGTCCGTGCCCGTCGTCAGGCCGTTCGTGAGCTGCCGCCAGGTCGTGCCGCCGTCGGTCGATTTAAAGATGCCGCCCCCTGTGCCGCTCCAGGCTGCGTTCTCCCAGGGACCCTGCCTCGATTCCCAAAGGCCGGCATAGACGATGTCCGGATTGACGGGATCGAACTCAAGCTCGGAACCGCCTGTGTTTTCGTCCTTGTAAAGCACTTTCTGGAACGTCTGGCCGCCGTCCGTCGAGCGGAAGATGCCGCGTTCCTCGTTCGGTCCGTATGGATGGCCGAGCACCGCTACGAATAGCCGACTGGGGTTGCCCGGGTCGACGATGATCTGCGGGATCTGCTGTCCGTCGCGCAGGCCGAGATGCGTCCAGGTCTTGCCGGCATCGGTCGACTTGTAGACGCCGTCGCCCGTCGAAAGGTCGGGCCGCTGCAGCCCCTCGCCACTCGTGACATAGACGATGTTCGGATCAGACGGCGCCACGGCGACGGCGCCGATCGAGCCGGTCGGTTGGCTGTCGAAGATTGGTTTCCATGTCACGCCGTAGTCGGTTGTCTTCCACACACCGCCGTTGCAGACGCCCATGTAGAAAACATTGGGTTGGGTCGGGACGCCGGCGACGGCCCTCGTCCGGCCGCCCCGATAAGGTCCGATTGAGCGCCAGCGCATCCCGGCGAAGTACTTCGCGTCGAACGGCTGGGCGACGCTTATCGAAGCGGCGGCGGCCAATAGCAACAGCGCCAAAGCGCTTCGGAAAAGCTTGTTCTGTAAATTCATGATTGATTCTCCTTTGACATGAGGGTTAACGATCCGTGGTATGAAGATGAATTTATTCCAGGCGCGACTCGCTGTCAACTGGACGATAAATAAGAATTCGTAAAAATCCGGGGTCAAAGCTACTCTTTATGCAAAAATCAGATTAGAAATATGCGTAATGAGTAGCTTTGACCCCGTGCTTCCTGCCTTCTCAGGAGCCGAACTTGACCCTCATTTGGACGATCTCGGATGTGGTCCCGATCCTGATCGGAGGCGACCAGACCCCCACACCCACTGTGACGTAATATTGGGTGTTTATTTTGCGGCCGTATCCCCGGCCGATCTCATAGAGGCGGTCGTTGACCAGCGTGATAGGAAAGACCGCTCCGCCATGGGTATGGCCCGACAGCTGGAGATCGACGCCGGCTTCAGCCGCTTCTTCGAGATGAACGGGTTGGTGGTCCATGAGAATGACCGGCAAGTTCATGTTAACGTCTTTAAGGATCTCCTTGAGAGGCGTTCGCCGTTCGTTATGGGCGACGTAGGATCTGTTGCTGCGGCCGACGAGATAAAAGGAACCAGCCACAAGAACAGCCTGGTTTTGAAGCCCGATAATCCGGCTCCTCCGGAGCAACTCCAGGCTGTTCTTGATCCCGGCGAAGTATTCGTGGTTTCCCATGCAGGCATAGACGCCGAATGGGGCCCGGATCTTTGCCAGCGTATCAGGCAGCCGCTCCTTTTCGGAAGTCAGCGCTTCCTCATTGACAATATCGCCCAAGATGAGCACGACATCAGGGTCGAGGCTGTTGATCATCTGGACGATTTTTTCTAAGTGGGAAATATGCACGTACGGGCCGAGATGAATGTCCGAAAGGAAAACCAGGTTCAGGCTTTCCATCCCGGCCGCCTTTTTGTCAATCGCGATCTCCATGGCATGGATGCGGACATGGCGGGCGTAGAACATCCCGGCGAAAAGGAGGGCGAATGTGATCCCTACGACGACGACAAACGTCAAGCGCCCCGCCCTCCGGCGATTCTCACGGACCCACCTTGGGAAAAAGGGAAAGAAGTGGTCGATCAAGCGGAGAAGGTCGACAAGCACAGTGAAAAGGACGAGATAAAGCAAAACACCCGGATAAAAGGATCCCAGAGCACAGATCGTCTGCTTGAAAATAGAGGGCTCTCCCCTCTCCAGGCGGTGCCATAGGAAAAAAGTGTAGGAGAATGGGAGATAGAAAATGAGGACGAGGATCCGGAATAGGCCCGTTCCGGCCAACGCTTTCCAGCCGCGCCAGAGGAGATAAATATTTCCCGAAAGATAGAGAAGATACGAGATCTCGAAGAACATAACGGTCAGCCTGCCAAGGCAAAGGGATTTTATGAAACAAACAGACCGGGGTCAAACCTGCTCATAATTTGGGGTCAAACCTACTCGTTACGCAAGCTCCCCTGGAAAATAGTGCGTAGCGAGTAGGTTTGACCCCGATTGTCGCCCAATTCTCAGATAATCGGGCGGAGGAATCGGTCGCCGAGGCGGCGCAGTCCGCGGGGAGCCGCTGCGGCAAGGAAAACAAAAGGCGTCATCGCTAGGAAAACAACCGGAAACCACCACGGCCATTTGATCCCGGTGAAAATGAACCCGGAGATGACGATAACGGCAAGCCAGTAAACGGCCAGGATAACGGCGGCGCGACGAGACAGGGCACGTTTCTGCTCAGCCCGTTCTACGCACTCCATGACGGCCGATGCAAAATCGGCCGAGAGTTTCGGCCAGGGTTTTTCCTTGAGGGTTTCACGAATAGTCTTGTCCATGGAGTCGTTCATGATCTCCTCCCTTTTCATGACGGCCTCCCGTCTTTCTCGGTCTTTCCTAAGATGCGACCAAGCTTGTCCTTCAATATATTCCGGGCCCTGAAAAGTTGGGACTTGACTGTGCCTATGGGAATGCCTATCAGCTCGGCGATTTCCTCGACAGGCCGTTCCAGCCAGTAATGCATATAAAGCGCCGTTCGGTACAAATCGGGCAGGTCTTCCATCGCCAGCGCAACCAGGTCTTTCGTTTCCTTTATCAGAACGTCCTCCAATGGGTCGGAGGAAGAGGCCAGGCCGTGGATCTCCTCGACAGATACGTGCGGCAGCCTGAACCGGGCTCGCCTTCTCCAATCGATGGCAAGGTTATAGGCGATCCGGTACAGCCAGGTGCCGAATCCGGCCTGTCCCGTGAACTGGCGGATTTTTTGATAGAGCCGGAGAAAAACCTCCTGGCAGACCTCCTCGGCGTCGGACCCGGAGTACGGACCGAGAACGGACGCAACCAGGCGGAAGACGCGGTCCTGGTATCGCTCGACCAGGACTCCGAACATCGCCCGGTCCCCGGTTTCCAGGAACCGGGCGACGACTTTTTCGTCATCCATGGGAACAGAAGGATTTTAGGCCTTCCCTCCCTTGGTCAGAAAATAATGGATAAAAAGGCCGATCCCGGTGAAAACGACGATCAATCCTATCGGCCAGACCGCACGCAAATCGGGGATCCCAGCCAGATAAAATGCCAGGCAGATTCCCGCGCCGGTCATGATCAGGATGGCACCCGAGCCCAGGAACGCCTTGGGATTTTGGGACCTGCCGCTCCGCAAGCTTTCGGCCAGGATGCCTTTGCCGTTGATGTCATAATCCGGCCACTCGGGCATGGGAATTCCTTTTTCCATAGCCGCCAGCCGCTCCTTGTGGATGAGCTCGAGCGTTTTCTGCCTTTTCTTGTTTCTCAGATACATGAAGATTAAAATAACAATGGCCCAGCCGAACACCCATGTTAATGCGAGCAGCGCGCCCGGATTGATTAGATTGGCACTATTCATGGTTTTCCTCCTAGAAGATATTCATGAGCATTGCGTATCTCATGCCCTTTTAGACGAGGGGGCTCCGGATCCGGTTGCAGTATTCCTCTCGCTCCGGAATACCATAGGCGGCACAGGGAATCAAGCAGTGCAGGAGACTCCTTGGGGCAAACCCAATTTTTACCGGTCTTTGCATATGGGGGTGAGCTTGTCGACTCTTTTTTTTGCTTTTACAAAACTTTTATCTATTTTTATCGTTTAATATAATGGAAGAAATATTATGTCAATTTGGGAAGATTAGATCCCTACCCCCTTAGGCAATTAAGGGGGAAAAAGAGAGGCATGAATAAAGAATTAAGATTCATACTTATTAACCCCCCTACCCCTTTAGGGAATTAGGGGGTTAAAGATAAGCAGGAGATAAGAATTAAGATTCAAATTTTATTAACCCCCCTACCCCTTTAGGCAATTAAGGGGGAGGAAGAGCAGGAGAGAAGAATAAAGATTTAAACTCTATTAACCCCCCTACCCCCCTAGGGAATTAGGGGGGGATAAAAAGGTCGGAGGTGTAAGATGACATCAGCAACGGGAAAGACACTGGGAGTGATCTTAGTAATCTTTGTCATCCTTTTAATCGCTTGGCCTTTGAAGGTTCTCTTCTTCGCGCCTTCAGCCGTGTTCTCCGGCTTTTTTCATGATTGGTCGCGGCCGTTCGAGCACTTCCGTTTCGGGAGTTGGCCTTTCCTCGGTTTCGCGGGTTTATCACTCTTCGCCCTGGCCTTCCTGGCCCTTTGGATCGCCATTATTGTCTGGGTCTATGGCGACGCAGAAAAACGCGGCATGAGCGGAGTCCTCTGGGCCTTGATCGTGTTCATCGGCCATCTCGTCGGCCTGCTGATCTACGTGCTCGTCCGGTCGGATCGCCCGATCCTTGCCCCTTCAAACCGCGTCCAAACCTCGGCCTGTTCGAGATGCGGCAAAGACGTGGGAAAGGATTTCACCTTCTGCCCTCACTGCGGGGAGCGGTTACGTGCGGTCTGTCCAAAATGCGAAAAGCCGGTTGAGAAAAGCTGGCAGGCCTGTCCCCACTGCGGCGAGAAATTATAAGACATATCATTCGGGGTCAAACCTACTCGTTACGCACTATTTTCCAGGGGAGGGTGCGTAACGAGTAGGTTTGACCCCATAACGTTATTCAATCCCTCCTAAAACAAATAACAGAAGAATTAGGCTGATTGAAAAAGCTTCCGGTTCGGTATATAACAGCCCTTACATTGAGAGTTTAGGGAGGACGACTAATGCGAAAATGGACATTTGTTATTGCTATCCTTTTTTCCTTTTATATCGCAAACTCGCTGCTTGCGACGGATGTCAAATCAGATCTGCTCAAAATCCTCGAAATCCAAAAAAACGCTTGGAATAAACAGGATATCCTGGGGTTCATGGCTTATTATTGGAAATCAGAAGAATTTACTTTTCAATCCGGAGCGAACAGGCTCCGTGGCTGGAATGCGCTTCTCGAGCGCTACCAAAAAAGCTACTCCGGCGAAAATTGGGGAATTTTGGATTTTACCGACCTCGAGGTCAAAGTCTTCAGCAACGATTATGCGTACGTCCTGGGCCGCTGGAAACTGACGATCAAAGATTCTAAAAAAGAGGGCGTTTTCACGATCATCTTCAAGCGTTTCCCCGAGGGGTGGCGCATCATCCACGACCACTCGTCTTAAACCGGGGTCACCTACTCGTTACGCGCTATTTTCCAGGGGAAGGTGCGTAACGAGTAGGTTTGACCCCGTTCCTTATTACTTGACGATGATCTCGTCGAAATTCATCATTGCGGCGGCGTTGGGGGCCGTCGCATTCGGGTGCCACTTGGGCAGCGCTCCGATGTTCTTGGCCTTCACGTGGACATACTGGCCCTGCGTTTTTTTCAGGTCATAGGTCAGATTCTTGAAAACGGGGCCCTGCGTTTTCTCCGGCGCGGCCAGGCTGTCCGTGGCGACAATCCTATAATCCTTGTTATCCAGCGAAACCGAGATCTCGACTGAGGCCGGCAGAAAGACCCTGGCGCCGTTGTTCTCGAAGCAGCCCAACATTATTTCCTGGAGCGTCTTGACCTGCCCCAGGTCCAGGATTACGTCGAGGTCCTTGTCGAACGCCTGCCAATTGCGGTCGCCTGCTTCGGCCGTTCCCCTGACCAGATCGATCAGCGCCGTGCTCGCGACCGGCCCTGCCGGTCCGCCCCGTCTTTGAGCGGGCGGAACCACGTATTGAAGGCTCTTGACCGGCAAGGATTTGCTGAAATAAGTGGTCGCCATCACGCTCGGTAACTTAACTTTATCGAATGAGATCGCGTTTAGAACGGCCGATTGGTTCAAGCTGATCGGCGCCGTGTACTTGACCGAGCTCATCGTCGGCACGCTGCCATCCAGCGTGTAATGGATTTCTGCGTTCTCATCCGCGCCGACCAAGGCCACGACGAGAGGCCGGCTGTAATCGATATAGGCCTTCTCAGGCGAGATCAGCGGCTTTGGGCAAGCCTGGAATCTCGCATAGTCGCTTCGATCCCTGATCAGGGTATCGGAAAGAGGTTGCGCCGGGATCGCATTGTCGTTCTCGTTATAGGCAACAGTCATGGCAAGGATCTTGACTCTTGCGTTTGTGGGCAACGTGATTTCCTTGACCCCCTGCGCCAGGTCTATTTTGTATTTGTAGATATACGCGTACATATAAGGGTCGTTGGCCCCGTTTCTCAAATGCCGATGGGTCGCAAAAAAGGCAACCTGGTCTTTTCGGACATAGCCGGGGGCGACGCCCACATAATTGATATTGCCGCGGTCGAAGCTGGTTGCGGCGCTGTCGCCGTCCCACAGACGCTTGTCCCATTGACCATAAAATCCTGACCAGACTTCGACCGGGATCTCGACAGAAGCTCCGCCGATCTTGAAAACGGCCCTGCTCCCTGTCCCGGCGCCTCCCGCATCCATCCCGCGGAAAGCCATCGATTCCCCGGCAGCAGTTAGGATATAGATCTTGTTAAAGTCTCCAGCCGGCAGGTTCACCGTCTGGCCGCTGCAGGCGACCGCATTATTGGCGCCGTCGGCCTTGGGACCCAATCGAAAATAGATGCTCCCGCTCGTGATCGTGTCCGGGAGCATCTCCGCCGGGAAAGACCTTCCACTCCCGTCGAAATCGCCGTCGGCTTTATGCCTGTCGTTGCTGATGACATCGACGTTATAGGGCAATTCCACCGGCGTGCTTTGAGGCGGGGGAAGGGCCTTGTCGAACGGCTTGATTCGCAGGGCGAACGTCTTTAAATGATAGGGCGTCACATCAAAGACGATCTTGCCATTTTTCACGACGGCGTTCGCCAGATCCTGTTCCTGGCCGTTCACTTCTCTCGCCGAAACGACCGGGGCGGTAAAAGCCAGCTCGATGTTTTTCGCGGCTTTGCCTTTGACCTCGACGATCCGGACGATCAAATCATCGCCGTTCTCCGCTTTCTTTACGGCCGACACGACGATATCCCGATTATTGACTTTGAGGAACGAGAAGGCTTTTCCTAAGGGGCCCGGATGGGACACGGTTTGGAAAGCGACAAGAATCTGATTGAGCCGTGCGGCCTGGATGTTCGAATCGGCGGCGCGCCAATCGCCCGGATGGCCATAGAGGGCGTAGAGGATCTCATGTCTGCCAAAATCTTGGACGCCCTGCTCGCGATAGGAATTTCTCACGCCGGGCGTATATAAAAGGGTCGATCTCAAGATATTATCGGCCGGTTTATCGGAACCGTATTTGCAGTCTTCCAGGACCGATACGCCATAGCGGCCGTCTTTATTCGTCAGGTCGAACCATTGGTGCGACGGCACCTCGAACTTGACGGGATCGTTATTGCCGCGCTCGATCGTGCCGACGCCCCAATTGTACGTCGCCTTGGGGTTGGAAACCGTCAAGGGGAACGTGGCTTTCAAGGACGACTCTTTGGTCGCCCAGTCGATGACCGTGTTGAACTCGATCCTGTCGCGGCTTCCGTTGGCCGCCAGGCGGATGACCTGGACGAATTTTGAATGCCGGGACTCCCGCTCGACGGCCAGGGCGACGCGGGCCGGCCCGTTTTCGACGATCGCAATTTTGGCCGGGCCTTCGACAAAGCCCGCCGCCGGCCTGTTTCGATCTTCCCAATCCATGTTCCAGGCCGGCCATTGCTGAGGCCGCTCATAGTGAAAGGCCAGCCTGATCGGCGATGACAACAGTTCTTTGTTCGCGGTCTTATCGAAAATGCTGATGATATCCCCAGCGGGATCTAGCTTAACGACATATTTTGAATTTTCGAGCGACGTCGGAGTTGCCTTCAATCCGGTCGCCATGGCGCACGGCGCATCCGATGGCCTGACATCGAAAGCGACATAGCTTAATGACGGAGTTTTGGCCAGGAAAATGACCGCGATCTTGTTCCCGTCGACCTTGGAGATCTGTGAAGGAACTTCTTTGTTATCGCCATCGAAGATTCTGACGGCCTTTGGCCCTTCCTTCGGAAGTACGACCGTCGCCTCAACGATGTCTTCCCGTTCGATCGCCAAAGGATTGAATACGACAAGCGGGATCCCCTGGACCCGAGTATCCAGGGCGCGAATGACCGAACCCGAAGCGTCCGCGAAAATATGGCCA
>Ga0315294_10005781_pt1 | contig 13571 bp, 14 predicted proteins | sample YL17G13_40_MG_FD_203626 | JGI IMG/M metagenome (GOLD analysis project Ga0315294, IMG submission 203626) | Sediment microbial communities from Yellowstone Lake, YNP, Wyoming, USA - YL17G13_40 | ecosystem: Environmental > Aquatic > Freshwater > Lake > Sediment | place: USA: Wyoming | collected... | reverse complement strand
TGTCCAGCAGCGAGCTCTCGTTCAGCAGCGCGCTGTCAAGCTCGGTCATCCTCCCGTCCGAACTGACTATCTGCAGTTTTGTCTCGTTCTGGAACTGCACGCCGAACTGCTCGAGCACAACGAAGCCTTCCAAACCCTGAGTGAAGTTGCCCAGCAGCGCATTCGTCGCGCCGCAGTCTGTGCAACCAACCAGATAATGGTTCTGTATGATGGTTTTTCCGGACAAAAGGACGGACCTGAACTCGTCCCTCGTGAGGGCTTTGTCAATTATGGAAGGCACATCGACTGGAGTGTTCCCGGAGTTGTTGCCCCAGCTCACGCTCATTATGGCAAACCCTGCCACTGAAAAAACCATTATCAGGCCGATAAAAATCGCCATGGCGCGCTCCTTCATCATATCAGTCACCAATTATGACAGATAGTTAGTTCAGTCATACTTAAAATGCTTTGCAGTTGGCAAAACACTGCTGTCAAAACAGCCATGCATATGGAGTACCATCTTAACCAAAAACCCACTTACTTAAAAGGCTTGCCATAAAGTTCTGAGAAAGCAACCTCTGACAAAGGCTTCCTTGCGGGCTTCCTCGGCTTCTCCTTCGCGTAGCCCAGCGTTATCATGGCCATGGGCCTGATGTTGCCGGGAAGGTTCACTGCATTCTTGACTGCCTGCTCGTTGAACGCGCCTATCCAGCAAGTAGCCAGTCCTCGCTCTGTCGCTGCCAGCATGAAGTTCTCCACGGCAGCCGCGATGTCCTGCGCAGCGTAAAGGCTCACGCCCCGCTCGCCGTATGCGCGCTCTATCATTTCCATGTCAGCGCCGACAACCACAATGACAGGAGCTTCAAGCGCGCTCCTTCCAAACGAAGCCTCTGCAAGCTGCAGCTTGACTGCATCATTTTTTACGACAATGAAAACCCACTCCTGGCAGTTACCCGCGGAGGGGGCCTGCGCCGCAAGCTCCAGCAGCTCCCTGACAACGGCATCGTCAACCTTCGCCGAGCCATAGCTGCGCACGCTCGCCCTTGACCTTATGGCTTCATCCGTATCCATCAGACCACCTGCACGATTGTCAATGAGAACAGGCCGAATATTATGCCCATTGCCCATATGATGTAGACAAGCTTCCTTTCGGTCAGCCTGAACAGCCTCTCAAGCTCGAAGTAAAGCGTCGAGACATACTGCCTGCCTGGCGGCACAAGCACGCCACCCTCGACTTTCGAGAATTTCTGTATGGGCCTGCCGCGCACCACGCTGAAGCTGGTTATCAGGCCGTTTATTATGTAGGGCATGCTTGCCACGACAGCCACGAATTCCATGTTGCCCACGATGGCAGCCGAGGCTATGGCAGCGCCTATCGTGAATGTGCCCACGTCGCCGGGGAACACGCGCGACGGGAATTTATTGTACTTCAGGAAGCCGAGGCAGGCCGCGGCCATGGCGAACATCAGCACGTAGACAAGCGACCTGCCTGCAATCAGGCCGGCTATGCCTATGAAGCTGCATGCTATGAAACCCAAACCCGCTTCAAGCCCGTTGTAGCCTGCCAGCATGTTTGAAGCATTGGCAAGGACAGTCACGCCGACTGGGATGAAAAGCAGCGGATAGATGATGCCGAAATCAACGAGCCCGACGAACGGCACAATCATGGTGTGGTCGCCTGCCTGCAGCGCCATGAGCGGTATGGCTGCGAAGATCGGCAGCCAGGCCTTGTACTTCTGCCTGATTCCGAACAGGTCGTCGCATATGCCTATCATCCCTGTCAGCACTATGGTCAGTATGGCGCCGAAAAGTGACACAAGGTCGCCGTTCACGAACGGTATCGCGATGAACGCGCCGACAGAGAAGCCGAACACGATGGCGAGCCCGCCCATCTCCGCGACTTGGTCAGCATCCTGCTTGTGGATGTCCCTCCCCATCACCCCGGCTTCCTTCAGCCTCCTGATGAAAATGGGAGTGACCAAAAGCGTCGATACTAGGGATGCGAGAAAAACAATTATGGACCAATACATGCTACCACCCATTATGCTTTCTTTCCGGATTTATCCACCTTTCCATGGACCTCCGCAGGATTTCCGTAGACAAGGGCAAATGCAGGCACATCCTTTGTCACGACAGCGCCGGAGCCTACCATGGCCCATTCGCCTATGGTCACGCCTGGCAGCAATATCGCGCCCGCGCCAATGCTGGCGCCCTCCTTCACAGTGACGCCTAAAACCTTCCAGTCCTTCTCAGACTTGGGCGAGCCGTCGGGGTTGACAGACCTCGGATACTTGTCGTTCGTGAGGCAGCAGTGCGGCCCAAGGAAAGCACAATCATGCACAACAGAACCCTTGAAAACAGAAACGTTGTTCCCAATCTTCACCCTGCTGCCTATCCTGACGCCTTCATCTATGTACGCGTTCTTGCCCAGTATGCAGTCCCTGCCTATCACCACGCCCTCGCGCACCTGCGCATTGTTCCACACCACCGTGCCCGTGCCTATCCTCGCCTTATCTGAAACTTCCGCGGTCTTGTGGATGAAAACGTCAGCCATGAAAAAACCTCTCTGCTTCCAGCGCAATCTTCAGCACATCAAGCCCCTCTTTGCCGTCAACCTCGGGCTGCTTGTCATTCTTGACGCAGGAAATAAAATACTCCAGCTCCAGCCTTAGAGGCTCGCCCTTCTTCACGTCAACGACGACCTTCTTCGGCTCGCCGAATTTAAGAACGAAGTCGCCGAAATCCGAATACTGCTTCTCATAGTTACTCTCGTAAAGCACAAGCTCCTGCGTCACGTAGTTCAGCTCGGCATAACCCCTGGTGCCGGTGATGTTCAGCTCCCTTATCTTCACTGGCGTTATCCAGTTGACCTGTATGAACGCGTTAGTGCCGCCATACTTCATGAAGATGTCGGCGAAGTCCTCGCGCCTGTTTATTATGGCCTTGCCTGATTCGCACAGGACCTTGTCCGGCTTTCTTCCGAGCAGGAAGTTGCAGACATCAATATCATGCACGGCAAGGTCTATCACAACATTCGCGTCCTTTATCTGCGGCGGGAACAGGCCGACGCGCCTCGCTATGATTGTTGTCACATCGCCGAGCTTCCCTGCATCAATGATTTCCTTCAGCCTGCGCACCGCAGGGTTGAACCGTTCTATGTGGCCGACGGCAAGCTTGACCCCGCCGGCTTTTGCCAGCTTCACAATCTCCTCGGCCTCCCTGACATCCCGTGTTATGGGCTTCTCAATCAGCAGGCTGACGCCCTTTGCTATGACATCCTTGGCAACCTCGTAATGCAGGCTGGTCGGCACGCAGACTGAAACAGCGTCCAGTCGCTCCTTGTTCAGCATCTCTCTGTAGTCACTGTAGTACTTGCAGCCATGCTTTTCCGCCAGCAGCTTCCCGTTCTCAGAAATATCAGCGATGGCGACAAGCTTCACGCCGTCCATCTCAGAATAAATCCTCACATGGTTCTTTCCCATATTGCCTGAGCCGATTACTGCAACGTTGGAAACTTTCATGGCTTCACCCCGAAGGATTTTATCGCTTTCACAATCCACTCCAGCTCTGTTTGCGTCAGCGACGGGTAAACAGGAATAGACAGAACCTCTGCGGCAGCCTTCTCTGCCTCAGGGCAGGCGCCTGCCTTTATGCCGAGATTTGAGTAGGCAGGCTGGAGATAGCTGACCTTGGGATAGTATATCCTCGCCATCACGCCAAACCTTCTCTCCAGATGCTCTGCCAGCCTGTCACTTTTTCCGCCAAGGACGCGCAGCGTGTACTGGTGGAACACATGCTTCGCGTTCTTCGGGACAGCAGGCAGTTCAATGAAATCAAGCCCCGCTAGCTGCTCGCTGAAGAACTTCGCGTTCTCAATCCGTTTCTTGTTCATGTCATCCAGCTTGAACAGCTGGCACATGCCTATGGCAGCCTCTATCTCGTTCATCCTGTAGTTGAAGCCGATGCTCTGGTGCTCGTAGCGGACTTTCTGTCCCTGGTTCGCAAGCAGGAATGCCTTTTCCCTGACATCATCGCTGTTTGTCAGCACCATGCCGCCCTCGCCAGTGGAAAGATTTTTCGTGGCGTAGAAGGAGAAGATCGCTGCGCCGCCGAAGCTGCCTGTCTTCCTGCCCTTCCACTCGGCTCCGATGGACTGCGCGCAGTCCTCGAGCAAGAGCAGCTTGTGCTTCGCACATATTCTGGTGATGGAGTCCATGTCGCAGGGGTTGCCGTAGAGGTGGACAGGCAGTATGGCTTTAGTCCTGTCCGTTATCTTAGCTTTGACGGATTTAGGGTCAATGTTGAATGTCTTCGGGTCGATGTCAGCAAACACAGGCTTTGCGCCGCGGAACAATATGGCATTGCTGGTCGCTATGAACGTGAAGGGCGTTGTTATGACCTCGTCGCCGGGGCCTATGCCCAGAGCCTCGACAGCCACCTGCAGTGCGGTTGTCCCTGAAGATGTTGCCACTCCGTGCTTGGTTCCGACGTACCTTGCAACAGCCTCCTCGAAGCACTTGACGTTCGGCCCGCTGGCAAGCATGCCTGAGCGCAGAACAGACTCCACTGCTTTCATCTCCTCTTCGCCTATGGAGGGCTTTGAAATGGGGATCATGTTTTCTACTTACTCTTCTCCAGCCGATATTAAAGAAGTTATGAACCATGGATACTGTCACAGCAATATGTAACTTGCTATACGTCTATTGCCGAATACCACTTAGCGTATTTAAATAATTTTCGGCCCTAAGCTTCTAAAGTTGATGATATGGCAGACGAAGAAATAGGCATTGTAGGCTATGGCTGCTATGTGCCCAGATTCAGGATAAAGGTGGAAGAGATAGCCAAGGTCTGGAGCGAGGACGCGGACAGCATAAAGTCAGGGCTGGTTGTCGAGGAGAAGAGCGTGCCTGACATTGACGAGGACACCATAACCATAAGCGTCGCGGCAGCCAAGAACGCCCTGCTGCGCGCAGGCATAGAGCCTGTGAAGATAGGCGCGCTTTACATCGGCTCTGAAAGCCATCCGTATGTTGTCAAGCCTTCCGGCACCGTTGTATCCGATGCGCTTGGCATGGGGCCTGAGATAATGGTCGCTGACATGGAGTTCGCCTGCAAGGCAGGGACAGCAGGCGTGCAGTGCTGCTATTCGCATGTAAAGGCAGGGCTTGCCGATTATGCCATGGCCATAGGCGCTGACACTGCGCAGGGCAGGCCTGGCGATGCGCTGGAATATACTGCGGCTGCAGGCGGCGTTGCGCTCATAATGGGCAGGGACCCGCTCGCTGTCCTGGAAAGTACATATTCCTACACAACAGACACCAGCGACTTCTGGAGGAGGGAGGGGCAGGACTATCCCAGCCATGGCGCAAGGTTCACAGGAAAGCCTGCCTACTTCAAGCACGTGACATCAGCTGCCAGGGGCCTGCTGGCCAGGCTCAATGCAAAGCCATCTGACTTCAAGTATTGCGTTTTCCACATGCCCAACGGCAAGTTCGCCATAACCGCTGCGCAGACCCTGGGCTTCACCATGCAGCAGCTGGAGCCCAGCCTTGTTGTCAGGAAGATGGGCAACTGCTATTCAGGCAGCTCGATGATGGGGCTCTGCGCTGTGCTGGATATTGCGCAGCCAGGCGACAGGATTTTCATGGTATCGTACGGCTCGGGTGCAGGCTCTGACGCCTTTACCTGGCGCGTCACTGACAGGATAGTCGAGCGCAGGGAGCGCGCAAGGAAGACCTATGATTACATCAACGACAAGAAATACATTGACTATGCAACATACGTGCGCATGAGGGGCAAGCTGAAGAGTGATTAGGAGATGATGATTATGGGGATGATGATTATGGGGCAGAAGGAAGATTTCGCTGCCATGGTTGCAGGACCGGAATTGCTAGTCGATAGCAGGGGCAGGAAGCTTGAGAACTCAGGACACAGGCACTTGATTGAAGCATCGGATTCGATGGCAGATGGTGACACCATAGCCCATTGGAACCTCTATGCCCTGCACAGGACAGGCAGGAACATAATTGCATACGCGCTTGTGCACGGCAGAGATGCAGATGAAAAAATCCCGCCCGAGTACAGGAAGTTCAGATGGGAGGCTGTAGCATGAGCAACAGAGTTGCCATCGTCGGCGTAGGGCAGACGAAGTTCGACGAGCACTGGGAGCGTTCGCTCCGCGACCTTTCCACTGAAGCAGGAGCCGCGGCGCTGCATGACGCGAAGCTCGGCGGCGAGCATGTGCAGGCGCTGTTCGTGGGCAACATGAGCTCCGGCCGTTTCGTCGGCCAGGAGCACGTGGCTGCGCTGGCTGCTGACGCAGCGGGGCTGAACCCGATTCCTGCGACAAGATGCGAGGCTGCGTGCGCATCAGGCGCGCTTGCATTCGCCAGCGCCTACGCCGCGATAAAGTCAGGCAAGTATGACATCGTTGTCGCAGCAGGCGCTGAGAAGATGACAGACCTCAAGGGCACCGATGCAATAGCAACGCTGATGGGCGCAGGCGACCAGGAATGGGAGTCTGCCATCGGGCTGACGTTCACAGGGCTTTACGCACTCATAGCCCGCGCGCACATGCAAAAATACGGGACAACGCGCGAGCAGATGGCGATGGTCAGCGTGAACAACCACAGGAACGGCGTGCACAACCCGTATGCGCAGTTCAGGAAGGAGATAACGGTCAAGGACGTCCTCAATTCCACGATGATTGCAGACCCGCTGACACTGCTAGACTGCTCGCCGATAACAGACGGCGCTGCTGCGGTGGTGCTTGTTTCAGAAAAGTTTGCCAAGAACTTTGCTAACCCAGTCTGGGTGCTTGGCGTGGGCCAGGCATCTGACACGCTGGCGCTCCATGACAGGGAGAGTGTAACAGAGATGAGGGCCACGAAAGCCGCAGCGCAGGCTGCATACAGGGAGGCAGGGCTCGGCCCGCAGGACATGAACCTTGCCGAAGTCCACGACTGCTTTTCCATCAACGAGATTATTGCCATCGAAGACCTCGGCTTCTGCAAGAAGGGCGAGGGCGGAAAGTTCGTCGAGCAGGGCAACATCGCGATTGGCGGCAAGATGCCTGTGAACACAACAGGCGGGCTGAAGAGCATCGGCCATCCTGTCGGCGCGACAGGCATACGCCAGATAGCCGACATAACCCGCCAGCTGCGCGGCGAGCTGCCCGAGCAGATACAGGTCAGGGGCGCGAAGCGCGGCATCGCGCTGAACATAGGGGGCAGCGGCGCCACGGCTGTTGTAACAATTTTAGGGAAGGAATGAGGACTGAATTTATGATTTATGTTTTTGGTTTTTGTCCAGAAGGGTATCACCCTGAGGGAGCTGTTAAAGAGACAGCACATGTTATGATGGGATACCCTTTCAGCCAATCATCAAAGGCAACAATAAAAGGAGTTGACAATCAATGAGCCACACGTCAAGCGTCCCGCTGTTCTGGAGGCTGAAGAAGTCCAAGTACATGATGATAGGCTCCAAGTGCCAGACCTGCGGCCAGGTATTCTTCCCGCCCCGCGTGGTTTGCGCGAAGTGCAGGAGCAAGGGCAAGGTCGTCGACCACCAATTCACAGGCAAAGGCGTCATAGAATCATTCACGGTCATACGCGCAGCCCCGGAAGGCTTCGAGAACATGGCGCCCTATGCCGTCGCGCTAATCAGGCTGGACGAAGGCACGAACATCTCGGGGCAGGTAGTGGCCAGCATCGGGGACGTCGCCACAGGCAGGCGCGTCCGTCCTGTCTTCAGGAGAATCACACAGGATGGCGCTGACGGCCTCATCCACTACGGCATCAAGTGGGAGCTCGACGAGTAGGCTCTGCATGCTTCTTTGCGATTTCCTGGATTATATCGAAGAAATCCGGAGAGGCTTTGTCAACTATATGATTTATACCCAAAGCCTCTGCAATACCCCTTACACTTTCACTGGGGTTTCCACTCATGAGGTAGATTGGAACTCCAGGCCTAGCGGCCATTATTTCCATGGCTGCTTTAAGGCCATCTTTCACAGGCATATTTATGTCAGTAAACACAGCATCATAATTTTCATTTAATACACGTTTCACAAGCTCCGCGCCATCGGCAACCCGGTCTGTATAAGCGCCGCTGACAGCAAGCCCTATCATTTCAGCTACATCAGAACGTATTTCTTCATCATCATCGGCTACGATGTATCTTGCCATGCAAGAGTATTGGGAGAAATCTTTAAGAAACTATTTCTTCACCAAGAAGTCCATGTCAAGCCTTCACTTGAACCCTAGCAGCCATTTCCACACGGGAATGACGCTTATCTTCCCGCCGCCGGCGGCAATCTCGTCATCCTGCTCGCTTGTCAGTATCAGGCCGCTGTCCAGCTTGAATTTTTCCATGGCAGCGGTCAGCCCCCCAATCTCGCGCTGCCTGTTGTTTCCGTTAAGCTCAAAGCAGACCTGTATGGCTTCGCTTATTCTGCCGCCCTCCCTTATGACGAAGTCGCACTCCTGCTTTTCGGAGAAATAGTAAGCCTCCTTTCCGCGCCTTTTCAGCTCCATGAACACGATATTCTCGAGAATCCTACCCCTGTCGGCCGTGAAGCTCAGGCCAGTCTCGCGGAAAGCCGGGTCCACCGCATATATCTTCCTTGGCATGTTCAGCTGCCTTTTGATGGAGAAGTCAAACCGCAACAGCTCAAAGAAAATATATGAGTTGCTGAGGTATGAGACATACTCCTTGGCCGTTATGGCATTGGAAAGATTCAGCGACCTTCTGAGCGAATTGTACGTGAATCTGGAAGACATGTTTGACGCGAGAATGTTGGAAAGCCCCCTGACCACTTTCTGCTTCCTGATGGCATACCTTGCAATGACATCCCGGTAGATTATGTTCTCATACAGCGTCTTGATGTATTCGGGGTCCGCATTCTCCAGATATTCCGGCATGCCGCCGCTGCGCTCGTATTCCCTGAACATCTTTATCAGTCCGGTTTTTCTGCCGGCGGAATGTAGCCATGACTTGTCGGGATTGATATTCCTGAAGGCAAGGAATTCGCGGAATGAAAACGGGTAAAGTTCGAACTGTTTGTATCTGCCGGTCAGCCGTGTGCCGAATTCTTTGCTGAGAAGAGAGGCGTTGGAGCCCGTTATCACAATCTTCTTGCCGTCATCCTGAAGCCTTCTCACAAAAAGCTCGAACTTATCTATGTTCTGTATCTCATCAAAAAAATACACGTCCTGTTCCCCGTAAACCTCTATGAGCACTTCATTGAGCTTTTCAAACTCCTGGACACCAAATTCTATGAAGCGCTCGTCTTCGAAATTGACATAACATCCGCCCTTTTTACGCATTATCTGCCTTAGAAGCGTGGACTTGCCGCATCTCCTTATGCCTGTAAGCACCAGTATCCTGTTGTCCCCGAAGCTGCGCAGCACGCCTGACAGAATCTGCCTCTCCACGATTTGCCCTTTTGGCGTGCGCTGGCCGCGCTGCTTCTCCACTATGTCACTGAGCACGCTCTTAGTTAACATACTAATTAGTAGTTAGTATGTATATATAAAGATTATAATTGGCAATTAGTATGTCATTAGTTTCTCTTCACCAAAAAATCCATGTCCAGCCTGTTGAGCAGTTTGAGATATTTTGCAGTAGCCATCAGCCTGTCTATCTGGGCATTGCTCGACCTCCTGTAAAGCCTGCGCATGAACAGGCCAGCTGCCAGCTGCTTTCCAATGGCGCGTTTCCATCCGATTTCATACTCGCGCAGGCTGCGCTCTGAGTAGTCAGCCTTCATCAGGACATCGGCAGCAATCTGCGCGCACGTCATCCCATAAATCACGCCGCCCCCGCTCCACGGCTTGACGTGCGCCGCAGCGTCGCCGAGCAGGATGGCACGGTCGAAGTATGTTTTGGGCGGACCCAGAGGTATGACGCCGGAGCGCTTCGCATATTTTCCCTTGATTTTGAAGAACTTCTCCAGCACATCGAAACGGGAGCCTGAACCCCACATGCCGTATTCTGTGCTCTCACCTCGCGGTATCTTCCAGAGGAAGCTATCCGTCAGCGTCTTGTCGAAAAACAATTCGACGAATTCCGACGAGTTTGGCTCGTCGGCAACGGCAATGATGCCAGGAACCTTCTCTTTCGGTGCCGCGCCCAATGCGCTGCCGACAACGGAATTGGCCCCGTCAGCGCCGACAACAACCTTGCATTTGATTTTTTTGCTCCCCATCGCCAGCGTGACCGACCCGGCATCAAAATCAATGCGCTTCAATCTTGACCCCATCAAGACTTTGCAGTCCAGCCTCTCAGCCAGCGAAGCATCAAACCTGCTCCTGTCGATTACGTAGGCTGCGAAGCCCTGCTTCTTCAGCGTTATCGTATGCCCGCCAGGTGAATGGAAGATGGCGCCTTTGACCTTGTGCTCTATGCAATCCTTCGGAGGCTTTGCGATACTGTCAATATTTTTTGAAACGAGACCTGAGCAATGGCTGGGCTCACCTACCATGCTGTGTTCTTCAATGACAACGACTTCCATCCTCTTCTGGCATCTGAAGGCAAGCTCCAGGCCGGCCGGGCCTGCGCCAACGACAACCAGGTCAAGCATGCAACCACATTATTATACTTATAAAAACCTTAGTTAATAATTCAGAAAGATTGAAGATTGAGAAGTGGCTGGTAACATGGGTTTCTTTGAAAGCAAAGTGGCATACAAGCGCGCAATGGTTCTGACATTGCTGCTCTTCCTGTTCTCCGCAGGGGTGCTGGCAAGCCATTACATGCAGACAGGCGAATGGTTCGCAAGGAGCATAGAGCTGAAAGGCGGCATCATAGTGACGGTTAAGACCGGCATGCAGGTTGACGCCAGCAAGCTGGCCGAGGCGCTCTCCAAGGACTTCGGTGAAGTGTCGGTCAGCGCCTTCAGCGGCTTCGGCGGCTCGGGTTTCCAGGTAACGTCAGGCACGGGCGCCAACTCTACGCTCATGCTGGAGGAGATAAGGTCGCAGGGCATAAACGTGGAGGATTATTCGACTGCAACGATGGGCCCTGCACTCAGCGAGAGCTTCTGGTTCCAGGCACAGTTGGCTATAATATTTGCGTTCATCATGATGGGCATCGTGGTGTTTGCCGTGTTCAGGAGCCCTGCCCCGTCCATGATGGTCATAATCTGTGCGGTCTGCGACATAGTCGAGACCATAGCATTCATGCAGATATTCGGCATACAGCTCTCGCTTGCAGGCCTCGCTGCCCTGCTTATGCTCATAGGATATTCCGTGGACACCGACATACTTCTCAACAGCAGGATGCTCAAGAACACCGGTGAGATGACGGCCAGGGCAAAGGGCGCGGTCAAGACAGGTCTAACCATGGTGTTGACAACCATAGGGGCGCTGATGGCGCTGCTCCTGTCAGGGCTCTCACCCGTGCTTTCCCAGATAGCTGCAATATTGCTGATAGGCATAGTGCTAGACATGCCGAACACATGGATACAGAACTACGGCCTGCTCAGGTGGTACATGGAAAGGAAGGGAATGGTTCAGGGCTGATGGTAGCTTGAGTGTGGTGAACTATGCTTAATCAATGGCGTCTGCTGATATTGCTGGTGGTCCTGCTAGGCGCAGTGCTGTCGATAGGGCTGAAGACCTACCCATACGGAAGGACTGGCGTGGAGGTGGTCTATGTCACGCCTGCGTCACCTGCCTATGACTCCATAAAGAGCGGCATGATAATAACGAAACTCAACAGTCAGCTTGTCCTTGGCGCTGAAGAGTGGAATAACAAGGCAGCCAACCTGAATGGCAGCGTAACACTGGTTGCCAACGGCAAAGATTACAGTTTTACGGTCAACAACAGCCTCGGCATAGCCGTGATGGACATAGAGACGACAAACCTTGAGTTCGGGCTCGACCTGCGCGGCGGCACGCGCATAATACTCAAGCCGGTCGGCGAGAACGTCACAGGGGACGTCCTTGAGCAGACAATTGCAACCCTGCAGACAAGGGCTAACATGTACGGGCTCACCGAGATGAAGTTCTATCCGATTGGCGTAGGAAATGATTATTATATACAGATAGAGGCGGCAGGCGTCGGCAGCGACATAGTGGAGAACCTTCTGTCGACACAGGGCAACTTCATGGCCAAGGTCTCGAAGCCCGTCAAGCTGTCCGGCGGCAGCGGCACCATAGCGCTCGGCGGCAACAGCTATCCCATATCCGTGTCAGGCGACAGCATCTCTGTGAACGGCGCTCCTGTCCAGAACAACACCTTTGTGCTGGAGAACATCACGTTTGAGGCGGCCAACGTGACATCCAGCGACCTTGTGCTGCTCGCGGATGTCTACAGCGGCAAGGACATAGAGCTTGTCAAGACAGACCCGCAGAGCTCGGGCGTCGTGCCTGCCAGCGGCGGCTACCAGTTCTATTTTGTCGTCATGGTTTCGACGCAGGGCGCGGAGCGCTTCGCCAAGGTAACGGCAGGCATACCGAAGTTCATGGACGTGCAGTCAGGCGAGGAGTACATTGACTCAAAGATTTACCTGTATCTGGACGGCAAGCTGGTATCTGACCTGAGGATTGCAGCCGACCTCGCAGGCAAGATCTACCAGACGCCGCAGGTGCAGGGCTTCAGGCAGAACATGGATGATGCGACAAAAGAAAAGCTGCAGCTCCAGACCATACTCAGGTCCGGCGCTCTGCCCGCAAGGCTTGAGACTGCGTCGGTGGACATCATATCGCCGACGCTGGGCAGCGACTTCTTCCAGTCAGCAGGCTATGCTGCAGGGCTTGCCGCTCTGATAGTCGTCGTCATAGTATTCGTCAGGTACAGGAGCATCAAGGTTGCGCTGCCCATAGCATTAATCTCGCTGAGCGAAGTCGTCATACTACTCGGCATAGCCTCGACAAACGACTATGCGATATGGGGCGTTGTCCTTGTGGTCAATCTCGCCATAATCAGCCTTGCGTGGTGGAAGAAGCAGGAGGTTGACATGCTGGCGTGGATAGGCGCGCTGCTCATACCATTGCTGGGCATGCTTTCATGGACAATAGACCTGCCTGCCATAGGCGGAATGATAGCAGCTATAGGCACGGGCGTTGACCAGCAGATAATCATCGCCGACGAGTCGATGCGCGGGGGCAAGGAAAGGACGACGTTCACGCTGAAGGAGAAGATAAAGCGCGCGTTCTTCATAGTTTTCGGCGCAGCAGCGACTGTCATAGGCGCGATGCTCCCGCTGATGTTCCTTGGCATAGGCCTTGTCAAGGGCTTCGCCATCACAACAATCATCGGCGTGCTTGTCGGAGTGCTGATAGCAAGGCCCGCCTATGCGAGGATAGTGGAGATGACGACAAAGTCAGAGGGCGCGCATGTAGAGAAGAAGGAAAACAAAACCCAGCCTGCTGCCGTCCAGCAGTGACCTGCACGAACGCAATGATTTTGAAGCCGTGGCACAGCCAAAGAAAAAGTGAAAAAATTAGACATCAGATGCGCACATCTCGTGAAGGTCACTTCTTCGCGAAGCTGCCGAGCTTCTTCTGCGGTTTCTTGAACCTCTTCAGGTTCAGCTTCTTGGAAAGGGATTTCCTGCCTCCCTTGTCCATGGCGCGCTCATAGCCTTC
>Ga0315294_10005780_pt1 | contig 13572 bp, 12 predicted proteins | sample YL17G13_40_MG_FD_203626 | JGI IMG/M metagenome (GOLD analysis project Ga0315294, IMG submission 203626) | Sediment microbial communities from Yellowstone Lake, YNP, Wyoming, USA - YL17G13_40 | ecosystem: Environmental > Aquatic > Freshwater > Lake > Sediment | place: USA: Wyoming | collected... | reverse complement strand
TAGTCCACGAGGCGTACCTGCGTCTTGTAGGTGCCGAGGAGCAGAATTGGACCGGCCGCGGCCATTTCTTTGCTGCTGCGGCTGAAGCTATGCGTCGGATTCTCATCGATAACGCACGTCGCAAGAAGAGTCTGAAACGTGGCGGCGGTCGCCAGCGAATAGACCTCGATGAAGCGGTTGCAGCAAGCGATGACAAAACGTCTTTTGATGACCTCATTGCTCTGGACGAGGCCCTCGAGAAACTCTCGAAGAAAGACAAGGTTAAAGCTGATGTGGTTAAACTCCGTTATTTTGCCGGTTTAACCGGTGAACAAGCGGCGGAAGTTTTGGGCATCTCACATAACACAGCCGACCAATATTGGGCCTACGCCCGCGTCTGGCTGCGATTAGAAATCACTAAAGGCAAAGAGGCAAAACAGGGCTGAAACTATTCCGGCGGGAAATACCCTCTTTGCACTAATAATTTGCCGTGATTTCTCCGCACAATGATATTGACAGCACAGAACTGCCGCCAAGAAGATATGTTCCATATTTTTTAAGAAATTTTCATTCCTTCTGGGGTATCTCATCCTCAGACTACGCATTATATAGTGGAGTAATAGAATTAGAGAAATGGCTTATGGTAATACAACTGCTGAAAAAGAATATTTCCTTGCGTAATCCTGATGTATATCAGTGAGAAAGGAGGTGTGCATGCCGGATTCAGTAAAATTTACCCGCCGCAGGCTGGTATGTGAGTGTGAAGAAGTTAATTGATTAGAACAAGTAAAATTATGAAACTCAAGGAGAAGACCAATGAAAAAATTAATTACAGGAGTTGAAAAAGGAGAAAAAGGCGTGCGTTTAATAATAGTCCTTATTACGGCAGCTTTTTTGCTGCCCGTAATCGCAGAACAAAAAGCTTTTGCAGGCTCGCTCACTGCCTGGGGCCAGAACGACTATGGTCAGTGCAATGTCCCCCCAGGCAACGACTTTGTCGCCATAGAAGCAGGCACGTATTACAGTCTTGCCCTAAAATCTGATGGCAGTATCGTCGGCTGGGGCTGGAACGACTATGGTCAGTGCAATGTCCCCCCAGGCAACGACTTTGTCGCCATTGCAGCAGGAGGATTTCACGGTCTTGCCCTGAAATTAGATGGCAGTATCGTCGGCTGGGGCGACAATAGTTATGGTCAGGCCACCCCGCCTGCCGGAAACGACTTTGTCGCCATTGCAGCAGGAGGGGAACACAGTCTTGCCCTGAAATTAGATGGCAGTATCGTCGGCTGGGGCTGGAATAAGAATAAAAAGTATGCTCAGGCCAGACCGCCTGCTGGAAACGACTTTGACGCCATTGCAGCAGGAGCGTGTTACAGTCTTGCCCTAAAATCTGACGGCAGTATCGTCGGCTGGGGGTGGAAAGGGTATGGTGGTGGTTTTAAGCCCGCCATCCCGCCTGACGGAAACGACTTTGTCGCCATAGCAGCAGGTGATTTGCACGGTCTTGCCCTGAAATCAGATGGAAGTATCGTCGGCTGGGGCTTCAATGGTACAGGTCAGGCCAGCCCGCCTGACGGAAACGACTTTGTCGCCATAGCAGCGGGCCATTGGCACAGTCTTGCCCTGAAATTAGATGGCAGTATCGTTGGCTGGGGCCACAATAGTTTTCTGTCCGGTCTGCCTGCTGGAAACGATTTTGTCGCCATAGACGCAGGCTATGTGCACAGTCTTGCCCTAAAATCTGACTGATACCAATTGCGTTAAATATATGCGCTTTTGAAAGGGCATCAGCCATCCCTCCCGTCAGGGATCCCTAAGGGATTACGGGAGGGCCGGTCGTCATTGCGAGCGACCTGTCCGCCGTCCTGTCCGGCATAGCGTAAGCGAAGATGGAAGCCTCGGCGAAGGCGGAAAGAGCTGAAAGTGTAAAACTAAAAGCGCAAAGCCAAAGCGTAAAACTAAAAGCAAGATTATTCGGTTAGCTGGGAATGGCAATAGCGGGCTACAAGGGAGCGAAAAGATTAAAACCCAAAACGCAAAGCCAGAGCGTAGAGTTCAAAACGAGAGATGATTAACAGCGGGCTACGGGAGAAATCCGCCTGAGGCGGGTAAAGACCTGTGGCCCTTTTTTTTGGGGGGGGCGGATATCTGGATTCCTGCTTTCGCAGGAATGACACCGACCACGAGAGGGCTAAACAAGCGGCAGGTGAGGGTTGACCGCTTATAGGCATCTGTTATAATACCGGCGGCCTGCGAAAACGCAGGAAACAGGCAAAATCAACAGTGGTAGTCAGACACGGATTCCTTCGACTACTGCTCAGGACAGGTAATACTGATTTACACTGTTAAAAAATAAAAAACCGTGTAAATCTGTGTCAAATAGTTATAAGGTGATGCTATGCAAACCAAAACATTAGGCGAATTGGCCGAATATGTCGGGGGGCGGGTTCGCGGCGATGCAAATGTCAAGATTGGCGCCGCGGCAACGCTGGGCAGGGCCGGCGCCGGCGACATTAGTTTTCTGAGCAACGAGAAATACGAAAAGCAACTGCTGACAACCAAGGCCAGCGCGGTGATTGTGGGCAAGGATACCGTTACGGCCTCAACTCCTCTGCTGGTTGCGGATGACCCGTATTACGCCTTTATGCAGATTATGGTGCTGCTGCACGGGCACCGCAAGCACAAGAAGGTTGGCATTAGTCCTCGCGCGATTATTTCCGACAGCGCCAAAATAGGCGCCGGCTGTCACATTCACGACTTTGTTACAATCGCCGACGGCGCAAAAGTCGGCGACGGATGCGTAATCTATCCCTGCACATTCATAGGGGAGAACGTTCAGATAGGCAATGACTGCCTCTTGTACCCCAATGTGGTGATTTACGAGGGCTGCAAAATAGGCAACCGGGTGATTATCAACTCCAATGCCACAATCGGCGAAGACGGCTTCGGTTTCGCCACGCATAACGGCGTTCACCACAAGATACCGCAAATCGGCAGCGTTATAATAGAAGATGACGTTGAAATAGGCGCCTGCTGCGGGATTGAGCGGGGAACGCTGAACGACACCATCATCGGGCAGGGGAGCAAACTTGGCGATTTGATTGCGATTGGGCATGGGACGAGAGTCGGGCCGCACTGTCTGCTGGTAGCGCAGGTGGGTATCGCCGGCTCGACGACGCTGGGGCATCACTGTATTGTCGGGGGCCAGGCGGGCATCGTCGGGCACATCGCCATAGGAAACCAAGTCGCAATCGGGGCGCAGGCGGGCGTAATCAACAACGTCTCAGACGGCAAAGTGATATTGGGAGCGCCGGCGATAGAAGCCAGTCAGGGCAAACGCGCTTACGGTATGATTCAGTATCTGCCCGAGATAAAACAAAGCATCCGCGAACTTCAGGCGCAGATGAAGCAGCTTTTATCCGGCGGAGAAAACAAGTCGTCTCGCCCGGAAGATTCACAGAGTTCCGTGGAGCCGTAAATTTTTCCTGGCCTGGGAGTAAAATGGATAGTGCCAATGTTGTCGGGCTGATTGCTGGTCAGGGTCGTCTGCCTTTTATGATAGCGGCTGGCGCGAGGCAGGCGGGGGTAAAGGTTGTTTGCGTTGGTCTTGACGGAAGCTCAGAGGCATCGCTGGCGAAAGAGGTGGATGTTTTTTATACTGTGCCGCTGGCGCGACCCGGCAACTGGATTCGCAAATTAAAAAGACACGGCGTAACCAGCACGGTAATGGTGGGGCGGGTTGCGAAGGGGCGAATTTTTACGCCGTGGCGAATTCTCAGGTATCTGCCCGACTGGCGTGCGGTACGAATATGGTACTGGCGGCTTCGCAAAAAGAACAAACAGAATGAAACGCTGTTGTCGGCCCTGGCGGACGAACTGGCAAGCGGAGGAATAATTCTGGAGGACTCGACGAAATACTGCAAAGAGCACCTGGCGACAAATGGCCCTATGACGGGAGGCGGGCCGGGTGCGTCTCTTGCCGGCGATATCGAATTCGGCTGGCCAATCGTCAAAAAAATGGCGGAGATGGACATAGGCCAGGCAATCGCGGTCAGGGAAAGAGAAGTGATAGCGGTCGAGGCGATTGAGGGGACGGCGGAGATGATTGAACGAACCGGTCGGCTGTGTAAATCTGGCGGCTGGACGCTTCTCAAGGCGGCCAAGGCAAAACAGGATATGCGATTTGATGTCCCCTGCGTGGGGACCGATACGATAAGAGCGCTGGCCGCCAATGGCGCCAAGTGCCTTGTGGTTGAAGCGGGCAAGACGATAATCATCGACAAACCTCAGACGCTTGCCCTGGCAAACCGGCTGGGGATATGCGTTATCGGCAAATGATAGTGGGTAGAATAAACATCAAAAGGTGCTCTGTCACATATAAGAAGAAAGGTTCTTCGTGAATACGACACGTAAAAAAATATACTTGGTTACAGCATTCGATGAGAAATATCTGGCCAAGTCGATACCATATCTGGAGACAATGAATAAGAACTCGAACCTGAGTAATAATATCGTGCTAACCTTGGATTTCGAGATTTCGCCAGATCACAGGAAAAGGTTTCACAACATAGAATTTATCAAAATATCTTCGGAGAAGATAAAATCACCGAATTCCAACAGATGCATACAGCACGGCGGATTTCTGGAGGCACTAATCGAACTTGACGAAGATTGCATAATTATCTTCACTGACAGCGACATAAATATACAGAGGGGCTTTACTGAAGCCGAACAGGAAATGCTCGCGAGTTTTGAAGCTGGTCAGGTGGGCGTAAATTACAATTGTACTGCAATGTATTCATTGCTTGACGAAACACGGCTCCTGCAACCAAAGGTTACTACGGATGAGCTAATGAGGCGGTATCCCGGGTGCGACAAACTTACGGTGTTCAACACCGGCGTGATGGTCGCAAAAAAAGAAACATACAGAAAACTATATGAACTCTACAATTCGCACTGGGAAACATTCAAAGGGTTATTTGGCCATTACGCCAAGCAACAATGGCTCTTGTCGTATCTGATACAAACACAGTTTAAGGCAAGGGTCCTTCCTTACACGATTCATTCGCACGGGTGCAAGCATCCAATAGGACTCCGGGTTGACGAAAGCGTTGCGCATTACAAGTTTTGTATAGGGCCGGATGTAGTAGTATTCAATCACAAAATAATTCACCCGATATATGGGGAAATTAAGGCGAAAAGAAGAGTAATAAAGCGATTGGTTATAGCATTGATAATATTAGGTGGTATTTGTGTCTGCCTGGCAGTGGTACTTCTGTTGAAGTAGCCGAACGACAAAACAAATTATGGCAAAGTATGATTACTTGGTTATTGGCTGCGGGATTTTCGGTGCTGCTTTTGCGCAACAGATGGTCAATCGCGGACGGAAAGTAGCGGTGATTGAAAAGCGGGGACACATCGGAGGCAACTGTTATACCGAAACAGTTGACGGAATTAACGTTCATAAATACGGCCCCCACATATTTCACACAAGCAACAGGAGAATCTGGGACTACGTCAACCAATTTGCTCCCTTCAATAATTTTATTAATCGGCCAAAGGTGAGATACAAAAACAGGATATATTCCTTTCCGATTAACCTGATGACGCTGCACCAGCTTTGGGGCGTGGAGACCCCCGCCGAGGCACGGCAGAAACTGAAGGAGGTTGTAGAGGAAATAAAGAATCCGGGCAATCTCAAAGAGTGGGTGCTATCCCAGGTGGGCAGGGAGATATACGAGATATTCATAAAAGGGTATACGAACAAGCAATGGGGCAGAAACCCGCGGGAACTACCCGCCGACATAATCAAAAGAATCCCAATCCGGCTTACGTTCGACGATAACTATTACGATGATATCTACCAAGGCGTACCCATCGGCGGATATACGAAAATGATAAGGCAGATGCTTGAGGGAGCGGAAGTTCGTTTGAGCACAGATTATTTTACAGACAGAGGGAGATGGGACGCCATTGCGGAAAGAGTCGTCTATACCGGCAGAATCGACGAGTATTTCGCATACGAGTATGGCCAGCTTGAATACAGAAGTTTGCGATTTGACACAAAGGTTATAGATGAGAAGGATTACCAAGGTAATGCGGTTGTTAATTATACCGATGAGCATGTGCCTTATACGCGGGTTATAGAACATAAGCACTTTGAGTTTGGCAAACAAAATACAACGGTTGTGACGTGGGAATATCCGGAGGAGTATAACGCCGACAAGATACCCTATTACCCTGTCAATGACGAACGCAACAATAATCTCTACAAATTGTACGCCAGAGAAGCAAAGAAAGTATCTAATCTTTTCGTTGTAGGTAGATTGGGGACATACAAATACTTGGATATGGACGATGCTGTCAACGAGGCATTGATACTAGCGGGGGATTTAAGTTAGGGTTGGAGCCGACTTTGATTGTTGCCAAGGGACTAAAGGACACCAAGCAAAGACGCTGCGGAGTCATCCTGTTAGCAAATGACCGAATTTGCCCGCGAGTAATTGCGGATCAAACTGGGCAATTGATGTGTTTCCCTTTGTCCCTAATTGTTCTCTCAATGGACGATTGTCCACCAGCAAAGAGATTTTTTCAACCCAGTCGGTAAGGCCGGATGCCCAAAATCCGTTTTGACCATTCTGGATGAGTTCGGCGTTCACGCCGACAGGGGAAACAACGGTGGGCAGGTGTGCGGCAGCGTACTGGAGGACTTTGAAGCCGCACTTGCCTCTTGTAAAGGGGTTGTCGGGTAGAGGTGCAAGGCCGATGTCGCATTCGACGAGATCGCGTGCCTGTGTTTGCTGCGACCAGACACGCTGTTCGACCTCCATATTTTGCAGGTCGAAAAACCCGTCGCAGATTATTCTCAAAATGGTGTTGCCGAATCGCTTGCCGATATCTTCAAGCGCGGGGCGGATTTGCCTCAGATAAGGCAGTGTTGCCTGGCTGCCTATCCAGACCAGACGTATTTTGCCATCCACTGGCCGGGATATTTTTAAATCGTATTCACCGATGTTCAGACCGGTTGGGAGAATCTCAACATTGTTATTAAACGGTTTGGCAAGCTCGGCAAGGTATTTATTGCCTGCGATGACGAGGTCGGCTAGTTCGACTGTCCTGCGAAAACCCCTCAGTCGTTTTGGGCTGGGTTTGTCGGGGTTTTTGTCGGAGAACATAACGGCGTCGTCGAAATCGTAAATGACTTTCCTTGCATATCTGTGGAGCAAAAATGCATCAAGGGGGTTGAGGCGTTTTTTATGCAGAAAGACGGCGTCAAAATTAGCGCCTGTTTGCAGCAGTTTCCATCTGGCAAACGGATTAGAGGGGAAGCGTTCGATTTTGCAATCAAAGCCGGCTGCCCGCAGGCGATCAAGATAGATTTCCACCCGCTGTCTGAAACTCGCCCGGTCAGGATTGTTGGTTATTATAAGCAAGTCCATTTGTTATTTTCTTTGAACTTCGTCTTTTGTCTTTAAGCAACGCCATCTGCTTTTTCAAAAATTATTTGGTGCTTTTACAATTTTGCTCCGGAAACCGGCCCGGCTCAGAAAATTCGCCGGCTCCCGAACCGCCACAAGGTCCCCGTAATCAGCCGTAACCTCGCCGGGCTTCACTTCGCGAACATCATCCCCACAAAGCTCAAACACGCAATAGCCAAGCTCCTCGAGTTTGCCAATCAACTCCCCAAGCCCATACCCGAACTTCGCACAATTGCTCTCAATTGCCTCAAAATAGATACACCTGACGTTCTCCAATATCCCTCGCGCCCCCTCTATCACGTATTTTTCGTAACCCTCCACGTCGATTTTCAGCAGTGAGATACTCTTATCCGCAATGCCAAGGTCATCCAGTCTTCGCATCGGCACCTGTATTCCTCGAGTGTCAGCGATTACGGTATTTACGTCATCACTCTTCGAATTGTCCGACAATCTCGCTTCGCCGTTCGCTTCCCCCAAGGCAACATTGAACACGCTCACGTTTCCGGTTCTGTTCAGGGCCAGGTTGCCTCGAAGATACCTGCATATCCTCGGGTGCGGCTCAACCGCATATACCCGTCCCTTTGGGCCGACCAGAACCGAAAACATCAAGGTAAAGACGCCCACATTTGCCCCAGCGTCTATCACAGTGTCCCCATGCTGCAAATAACGCCTGAAAAAGGTTTCTTCCCTGCGATAGCTTTCCTGTCCCAAATGATAGCCAACCCACAGTTGTCTCGATATGCTCGTTGGGTAAAACCTCAAAACAAAATCTCCATTCCGTATTGTCAAAAAATAACAAATACGCGTCTTTATCAGGATTCGCGCAATCTTCTTCAGGAGTTTTTTTTTCAGATTCATTACAAACCGGAACTGCGGGCTGCCCGCTCGACGGCCCTTGTATAACTACTTTGTCCAGGGTGCACTGTAAGTTCCCTTTTCAATCAAATCCAGCATATAACCGGCCATTTTTACACAATTATACTGCTGGTGCATCCAGGCCATACCCGCATCTGCAATTTTTTTCCTCTCGGTTTCATGTTCGAGGTACCATTTTACCAGCTCGAAGAATTCGTCGGCAGTATCAAAATATCGCAGATGCAAACCGTCTTTGAAAAGCAGATCGCTGTCGGGCACTCTTTTCGCCAGAACAAAAGTGCCACAGGACAGGTAATTGGTGATTCGGTCAGAATGATACAGACGGATGTTATTGTCGCCGTTGATGCTCAGGCCGATTCGTGCGCCGCTTATCGCGTAAAGATAATCTATCCCCCCGATATTAGGCCTGCCGCAACAGCCATATACAGCACAATTCGGCGTCCTGGCAAGCCAGCTGACCAGTTCGTATCGCAGGTCTTCGCCCGGATAACGTTTGGGGTCATGTATGATAAGACCTGTCCAAACGATGTCGCTTTGCCACTTACTGCCAACCTGATAACGATGGTCAACGTCCGGGTCGCACAGATTTGGCAAAAAAACACATTTGGGCACATTAGCGTCTTTGTAGCTCTGCAGGAATTTTCCATCGTTGGTGGCCATCAGGATGTCAACTTTTTTTGCCGTCTCTATTCGGTTCCTCCGCAGGTCAGGCCATGGGTCACCATCCCAGCACACAAATACAGCATTCGGGGCGGCCAGTCGCATTTTTTCAATCGTCTGTGCATCGAGTACCCGCACAAGGTTCAGGTAGATTATGTCTGGCTGATAGCTTTTTATTTGTGTGGCCAGTAAGTCGTCCACCTTGTTTTTGTAGAAATACGCTCCTATAGTCCGGCTTTTGAACCGGCTTAATTCCTTAAGTGCATTGGGGTAGCTGAAATACCGCACATCGTGTCCGAGACGGATAAATCCCTTGCCTAATTTGACCGTCTGGTCGAGAAACATTTTGTGCGGTTTGTGTTCTAAAGCGGCCACCATCAAGATTCGTTTTGCACTCGCCATAGATATCAATCAGACAAAATACCAGCGGTTCCCTGTTACCTATTTGAATACATCGATTCGTAATACTTCTGATAATCGCCGGAGACGACGTTGGCCAGCCACTTGCGGTTTGCCAGATACCAGTCAATCGTCTTGGCAATCCCCTGTTCAAAAGATACCGAGGGACGCCAGTTTAACTGGTTGATTATTTTTGAAGCATCGATGGCGTATCGTCTGTCGTGGCCTAAGCGGTCGGTAACGTGTTTGATGAGTGATTCCGGTTTGCCTAAGCGACTAAGTATCAGCCGGACGACGTCGATATTGGCTTTCTCGTTGCAGCCGCCGATGTTGTAAATTTCTCCCGGTGGTGCGTCGGCAAGAACCTTCCAGATAGCGGTGCAATGGTCATAAGCATAAAGCCAGTCGCGAATTTGCATCCCATCGCCGTAAACCGGCAGTTGTTTGTTGTTCAGGGCGTTATTAATCATCAGCGGGATTAGCTTTTCCGGGAATTGATAAGAGCCATAGTTGTTCGAGCAGCGAGTGATATTATATTTGACGCCGAAAGTATGCCCGAATGCGCGGACGAGAAGGTCGGCGGAGGCCTTGCTGGCCGAATAAGGCGAGTTGGGGCTAAGCGGGGTATCCTCGGTAAACATACCTTCAGACCCAAGGGCGCCATAAACCTCGTCGGTCGAAATCTGGACGAACCGCTGGAGTTTTTTATCTCTTGCGGCCTCTAAAAGAGTCAATGTCCCCGTAACGTTGGTTTCGATGAAAATTTTCGGCTCGCTGATTGACCGGTCAACGTGGCTTTCCGCGGCGAAGTTAACAATCGAGTCAATCTTAAACTCGTCGATGATACGCCCAAGCAAATCAGCGTCACAGATATCGCCTTTTACGAATTTATGGTTCGGGTGATTTTCGAAGCCGGCGAGATTTTCAAGATTTCCGGCGTATGTGAGCTTGTCGAGATTGACCACGAAACAATTGGGTTGTTCGGAAAGAACCATTCGCACGAAATTGCTGCCGATAAAACCTGCGCCGCCTGTAACGAGCAATCTTCTCATATCCTTCGACTCCGCTCAGGACTGGGCCTGTTTAAGGAATTCCTCTAAAGCGACCTGCCAGGGTTTAATCGGGCCGCTGAGCAGGGGCCTGATTTTGCTGCAATCAAATTTACTGTTTAGTGGCCTGGCCGCTGCGGAAGGAAAATCGCTGGTTTTGCAGGCGGTCAGCCGCACGTCCAGGGCGAGCTTTTCGGCGATGAACTGCGCAACGTCGAATCGGCTGACGTATCCCTGGCTTGCGAAATGATAAATACCCGTCGGTTTTTTATGTATAAGGTCGCAAACGGCCTTGGCCGCCTCAGTTGTCGCTGTCGGCGAGCCAACCTGGTCATCGACAATCTTCATATCTTTTTGCCCGGCTTCGCCCGGTCCGCCGGAGTCGAGACCTCGCCAACTGGCGGGCTTCGCCGAGGCGAGTGTGAGGGCCTTTTGCAGAATTTTTTTTATGAAGTTATCGCCTTTCATCCCGTAAGTCCACTCGACCCGCATTATACAATGGCGACAGCGGTTTTCAACAAGCAGACGTTCGCCCGCCAGCTTGGTCCTGCCATAGGCGTTTATGGGGTGAGGAATGTCCTTTTCGGTATATGGCTTGTCGGAAGCGCCGTCGAAAACAAAATCGGTGCTTATGTGAAGTACCCAGGCGCCGGATTTTTTCGCGGAGGTTGCGAGCAGTCCTACGGCCTCGGCATTGACACGAAAGGCAAGCTCGGTTTCGGTCTCGGCCTTTTCAACGTTTGTGTACGCGGCACAATTGACTATCGTATGGGCCGGATGAATTACGCTCAGCAACTGGCGTTCGTTGGTCATATCGAATTCGGGCAGGTCGAACACTTCGAAATCCATACCCCGGCTTTTGCACTCCGCGGCGACATCAGTGCCTAACATCCCCTTGCCGCCGAGGATTATCACTTTATCAGGTGAATCACTCATTTATTTTCACCATATTTTGGTAGTTTGTCTTTCGGGATATCCTTTAGCCGGGGATAGTTGGTGTCTTTTTTTGACACTAATGGTGCAGTAACCGGCCAGGTGATTCCAATATCCGGGTCGTTCCATATTATGCCACCCTCGGTCGTCTGGTTGTAGTAGTCGGTGCATTTGTAGGAGAACAACGCGGTGTCGCTGAGGACACAAAAGCCGTGAGCAAAACCCGGCGGGATATACATCTGTTTGTGATTTTCCGCAGACAGCGTTTCGCCAAACCACTGTCCGAAAGTTGGCGAGCCGATGCGGATATCTACAGCCACGTCAAAAACCTCGCCGGATAGCGCCTGCACCAATTTGCCCTGCGAATGCGGATACTGGAAATGAAGACCTCGCAGGACGTTCTTTTCTGAAAATGAGATGTTATCCTGCACAAACGGCAGTTTCAAGCCCGCCTGCTCGTAACGTTTGCCGCGGAAGGTCTCTACAAACCAGCCGCGGGCGTCGCCGAAAACATCGGGTTCAATAATAAGCACGCCGGGAAGTTTTGTCTGCGTTACCTTCATTTAGCGGCGCTCATCCACAAGGGCAAGCAGGTATTGCCCATACCAGTTTTTGGCTAAGGGTTCGGCAAGTTTAATCAACTGTTTGACATCGATAAGGCCGAGATGAAACGCTATTTCTTCGGGGCATGCAATCATCAGGCCCTGTCTTTGCTGAACGGTCTGGACGAAATTGGCGGCCTGAAGCATCGATTCGGGCGTGCCCGTATCGAGCCAGGCGGTGCCGCGTCCTAACAATTCGACCTGCAGCTTGTTGTTTTTCCGATAAGCGTTGTTGAGGTCGGTAATTTCATACTCGCCCCTTGCCGAGGGTTTGATGGTCGCGGCAATGTCGCAGACCTGCGAGTCGTAGAAGTAAAGTCCTACGGCCGCGTAATTGGATTTCGGTTTTTGCGGTTTTTCCTCGATTGATATTACCCTGCCGGCTTTATCGAACTCGATGACGCCATATCGCTGTGGGTCTCTTACCCAGTAGCCGAAAATTGTCGCGCCAGCTTCATTGCTGACTGCTTTTTTTAGCGAATCTACAAGGCCGTGACCGTAGAAAATGTTGTCGCCGAGTATGAGACAGGCGGGGGAGCCGGCGAGAAATTTTTTGCCGATAATAAACGCCTGGGCGAGACCTTCGGGCCTTGGCTGTTCTGCGTATTCGAGCCGGATACCCCACTGCGAACCGTCGCCGAGGACCTTTTTATACATTGGCAGGTCGGCGGGCGTGCTGATAACCAGAATCTCTTTTATGCCCGCCAGCATCAGCGTAGTCAGCGGATAGTAAACCATCGGCTTATCATATATGGGGATAAGCTGCTTACTTATGGCCTTTGTGACGGGGTGCAGCCGCGTGCCGCTCCCGCCCGCTAAGATTATGCCTTTGTAACCCATATCGTTGTCTCCGCTTTAATGGAATACAACCGACCGCCGCCAGATCGTCTTACCTGACTGCGTCTAAGATAGCCAAAACCACATAAAAAACAAGCGAAAACCAATAGCGGATACCACAAGTTGTCGCAAGATATTATTTGATAAAAGATTATCAATAGCTTCCAATTAAGTGCATGATAATGCTCTTAATTTGCCTAACACAGTTAAACCTTCTAAACGTGACTTTATAGTTTCTCTTTTTCAAATTCCAAACCCCGCCCCTCGTCAGGGTCGCCCAATATAATATAAATGATATAAGGTGGTTTCTGGTTTCTTAAAATAAGCATATTGCTGTAAACTAATTCACCCTTCATCGAACCGAATCCCTCTAATTTTGTAAAAATAAAAGTTATATTCCAAGTGTCCAGTAATCCCTTTTCGCGTTCTAATTTCCACGTGCCTGAACCCGAACCACGGGCTTCTTTCGATGCAAAAAAATCCATACACATCGATGGGATATTGTTGACATCAAAAGATCCGTCTTCCCGTAATGTAATAGACGTTTCAGGCGATATCGAACCTTTTGTTTTGGTTGAGAAAATTCCCGTTTTCTCCTTTATCCTATAAACTCCAGCAAGGTTTTTTATCTCAGGCCTGTTTCTTGTCCGTGGAAGCTCTTCTGTAACAAAAATCATAAACATTACATAAAAGCTTCCGGCTATTGCCAGTAAAACCATTCCTAAACTGACGGCCAAAGAAATTCCGCCGATTAACTTG
>Ga0315294_10005779_pt1 | contig 13574 bp, 12 predicted proteins | sample YL17G13_40_MG_FD_203626 | JGI IMG/M metagenome (GOLD analysis project Ga0315294, IMG submission 203626) | Sediment microbial communities from Yellowstone Lake, YNP, Wyoming, USA - YL17G13_40 | ecosystem: Environmental > Aquatic > Freshwater > Lake > Sediment | place: USA: Wyoming | collected... | reverse complement strand
CTTGTGGCTAGGTCCCTCTGGGATGGCGTTGCCCATCCCAATCCCTCTGGGGAAGGCGTTGCCTCCCCAACGGGAAGGCAGAGCCTCGGGATGGCAGAGCCATCTGAAGACCGCCACGGCGGCCCGCAGGGCCTAGCCGCCCGCCTGTGGCGGGAATCTTGGTCTCGCTCGAGCACACCAAGACCCCTCGTCAACACGGCTAGGTCGCCACGCGACCGCCGTGGCGGCCCTTGGCCTAGCCACTTCGGGGTGACATAGTAACGAGGTTATGTTAGAGGCTCTAAGGGCGCTTCGCCGCGACTCATGACTTCCCCTCCCGGCGTCGCTTCTTCTGCGGAGGGTGCGGTCGCAGGGATGAACGGAACTATCGTCTTTCTTCCATCTCAGAAGGTGACTTCGTATAGCAGGCCGGTCGGCGCCAGGACCAGCGCGCGCTCGGGGTCTTCCACTCGGTCGAGTCGCAGGGCTTGTCTCGCCGCCAAGGCGCCGAGGCCGGCGCCGGCGATTACATCGCCGGGCCAGTGACGCCCATCAACCACGCGCCCTAAGGCCGCGAGGGAGGCGATGGTGTAGAGCACGATCTTGCGCCCTGGATAGTATTGCCCGAAGACCCCGGCCGCGGCAAAGGCGGTCGCCGCGTGACCCGAGGGAAATGAACTGTGCTGCGACGAGAACCAGACGAACTCCGCACCCGCGCCCTCCCCCGGCCTGCGGCGCGCGAAGGCGGCTTTGAGAACCTGCGAGTCTATGCCTGCGTATAGGACAGCCTCGGCGGCGCGGAGTGACGCGTGTTTCAAAGTTGGGTCGTCTCGCTGGTAGAGCAAAGCGCACAGGCCCAGGGCGACTCCCCCGTTGGCAAGCCTGCTCGATGCCGACGCAGTATCCGCCACCAATCCGCTTCCGACCGCGGATCTGATCCGGGCGTAGTAGTGTTCGTCATCGTTCAGCGAGACCCCGATCGCGGCGACCGACAGCCAGTCTTCACGCAGCCTGAACGGCGGGGTGCTGCCATACATCCGGCCGAGGTCAATCGGGATCAAACGCATGGCTGGCTTGCGGTCCTGTGCGGGGCGCGGGCAAGCGCTTTCCTCGGCGCGCCCGGGCCAGGTCGCCAGCGACATGAGCACCCCGCATGCCCACAACGCGCCAGATGTCCTGACGCGAAAGAGTCCCATCCCTGTCTCCTCCTATTGCCGCGCGGTGTGCCGGTTCCCGCGTTGACGGCCTTTTGCCAGGTGAGACCTGCTGACGCAGCCTCGCTGGACGCGAAAGGTTCCGCGGCGTGCGCGGCGCCGGCGCCAGCCATCAATGGGAGACTGGGCGGCTGCTCGGTGGTCGTCGCCAACTCTCAGCGGGGCGGCTGCTTCAGATGTGTGTCGAGAAACGCGAGCGCACCGGCAAAGATGTCTTCGCTGTACCGCTCCAAGTCGTGCCCGGCGCCAGGGACGCGCGCGAACTCGACCGGCGCTTCGGCTCTGCGAACGGCCGCGACGAAGCGATCCGATTGCTCGACCGGCACGAGATCGTCCTGGTCGCCGTGGCACACGAAGAAAGGGGTGGTGCTCCCCGGGGCGTAGCTGATTGGGCTCGCCCGCGCGAGGATCGCAGCGCGCTCGACCGCCGTTGAGCCCAAGAACTGCTCCAGCGACGCACGCAGGCTCGGCACCAACGCTGCGAGATCGAATGGGGTGGAAAAGCACAGCGCACACCGCACACCGCTCGCCGCGTGCGGACTCCCTCCTGCGCTCTCGAAGCGACCCGGCGTCAGCGCCAACATCGCCGCCAGATGCCCGCCCGCCGAGTGGCCCCACGCAGCGACGTAACGGGGATCGGCCCGGATCACGATCGCATGGGCTCGCAGCCACCGCACCGCAGCTTTGCAGTCCTCCAACGCTGCTGGAAAGAGGGCTTCCACGGAGAGGCGATAGTCCACCGAGGCGCACAGATAGCCGCGTGAAGCAACCCGGGCCGCAAGATCGCGGTAGTCCGCCTTGTCTCCCCCGTGCCATCCGCCCCCGTGGATGAAGACAACGGCCGGCAGCGGGGACTCCGTGCCGGCGGCGGGCCGGTAGAGATCGAGCCGCAGATCTCGCTCCCCAGCGCGGCCGAAGATGACATCGGTTGCCGCGACAACCGGGATGCTCCCTCCGGCGACTTCTACTGGCTTGAGGGCGAATGTATTGAACGTCATATTATCCGGCCGGCGCACCGTGCGCCCATAACCGCTCGGCCCATAGCGTCGGCGTGGGCCAAGCTGCCGCCCCCGCCGGAACGGATGAGTCCGCTGACGGCGGCCGTACCGTGAGCGCCCCATGGCTGCTGGGTTGCTTGTCGCCGGCTGCGCGCGGACGGGCAACTCGCGGCACTAGCGGCCTACGGCATCCACTTGCCACTGCCGTCCAGTTCTCCGGCAATGACCCGTTCGCGAAACTCGCGCGAGATGTGAGCGATGTAGATCTGCGGGATGCCGGTGCGATCCGAGCGGAAAATGCACAGGCTGCCGTCCTGGGAGAGGCATGGGTGCGGATGGCCGAACTCGTAGTGCTCTTGACTTGCACCCGGATGGCACAACGCAGCGAAGCGGCCCGTCGGCACGTGGACGAGTTGGAGGCCCTGGTCCGGCCAATTGGTATCAGCCACAATCCATTCCCCGTTCCAGGAAGCGCCGGAGTGCCAGAAATAGGGCCCTTCCACGAGCTTGCGCGGATCGGCGCCCTGTTCCGCGAGCCAGATGCATCTATGCGGCGGCTTGCCACATCCCTGCAACAGCAGTTGCCGCCCTAAGAGGGTGGCGTGCGCGTACATCTCCGGGCAGAAGTACTGAAGATCGTTGCCGTCCTCGTCCGTTATCCACTTGGCGCGGAGCTCGCCGACGTTCTCTATGACGCGCGAGCCGTCTGGCCGCGCAACCGTCCCCCATTCGACTGTGCCGCGTGCGACCACAAGTCGGGGGGCCGTGGGGTCGCACGCAAAGAGATGCCCCCCGACTTCAACCGCCGTGGTTTCCCCGGTGTCGAGCTCGACGCGAATGATGCCGACTGAGGGGTGCGCGCCGTAGAGGATGAACAGCCGACGCCCATTGGCGGATATGTGGAGATTGTGAACGAAACTGCCTTCGGGGCAGTGCCGCTCCAGCGAACACAACTCCTCGACGACGCCGCGGTCCACGTCGACAGCACACAACGTACGGCCCCACACGCAGTAAATCGTCTTGCCGTCGAGGGTCAGACGGGCGGCGGGGCGGCCGTAGTAGCCCCCATCTTCCGCGCGCTCGCCGCGTTCGGTCAACTGGAAGAGGTTCAGTCCGTCAGCGTCCACGCGGAACAGGTCCCACGGAGCAGTGCGGGCGGCAGCGCGCTGGCAAAACAGAAGCACCCGCTGGTTGTCCGGCGTGATGCAGGGCCAGTCATAGAGAAAGTGCGCGCTGGGAACCGGGTAGCCGGTGAGTTGAATGACCTTGACGCCGGTCTTGGGATCGACTCGTTGAATTCGCTCGCTCGCAAACGGCGCACGCAACATCGCCTGCATTCTCCTCAGCCGGGTGAAATGTGCGTCCTGCGCGCCGGTGGTCCGGCCCCGGCCGTGTCATCGGGATTCGCCGCGGCTTGGCACATGCAGTGACCTGCAGGCATTTGGATGATCACCCGAGCGGTGCCCGCTGGAGTGGCGCAGTCGGGGTCAGTCGCTTGCTGCACGGTGGTAGTGCCGCATAGCCGCTGCGTCGTCGCCCGCGATCGTCAACACGCTGTACGTGCTCATCAGCTCCTGGCTGGTGTTGACGAGCATGAGGCGCCGCGGCCCGATCCACTCGATGCCGTCATCATGGGTATGACCGTACACGTAAAGCCGGTAGTTGTGGGCCGGCAACTTCTCCTCGTAGTACGGATATTCCGCGTCGCTGATGCGGTGCGAGAACACGACACCCAGGGCCGGGTCGGGCCGCTGCAACTGCGCTTCCAGCCAGGCGCGGTAGGCAGGGAACACCAGGAACTCGTCCTCCCATCGCGTATCGAGGCACAGGTATCGGTGGCGGCCGAAATCGAACGCATAGTTGGCGAGGCCACAGTAGCGCTCGTAGATGCTGTCGGGAGCCCCAAACCGAGCGTTCTCCCCCCGGTCATGATTGCCCGGGGTCACGAATGTCGGAACGTCGAAGTGATCCAACAGTTGCAGAAACAGGCGGTACTGCTCCGGCGTGCTCTGGTCGGTCAGGTCCCCCGTGATGAGCACGAAGTCCACGCCCAGCCTGTTGATTTCAGAAGCCGTCCGCTTGAAAACCTGGTCTCGCAGCGGCGGATCCTGTCTGCCGATATGCACGTCGGTGACGTGGGCGAACGAGTACGTGTCCGGCCATTCCGCGACAACCTTGACCGCGCGCTCCGCCGTGTCGCTACGGCGGCCGGGATCGGCTCTGACGTACAGGTTGTAGAGACCGGGGCGCACAGTGCCGGCCACCGTCACCGGTACGGTGACCAGGCCCTCCTTCGGTTCGAGGGGCGGCTCTTGCCGGGAGTGCGTGGCAAGCATGGTTGCATCCGACCCCTGATAGAGCAACACCCTCATTTCCTCCACCGGCCGGTCGGCGCAGATGGTCACTTCGAAGCTATCCCCGGCTTTCACGATGGTGGGCACGGTCGATAGCGGCCGCATGATCAGGCCCAGGGTCCCATCAAGGTTGCGAGCCGAAGCGCCCAGGGACGCAATCGCAACGAGCACCACACAACAGGAAATGCGCAAACAGGGAAGACGTCTCATCATCGCAGGCTTCACCTCCTGGCCCGGACAATCACGGGTCGTACTCCGTGCACTCACAAAGAACATCTGGTTATCAGGCGCGAGTGAGCCGCTGCGGCTCTGGGGGCGGCGGCCCTGCTGCCGCGCTGTCGCCGCCGCCACCCCGCGTCACGCCGCGTATTGCTGCGCCAACTCCTGCGCCATGCGCGTCCATTCCCACATGCGGCGCGGTTCGTTGCGGCAGGTGTGGAGGTCTTTCATGATGATCTCGACCGCGCAGCCCCGCGTCTTCTCGAGCACATCGCGCAGGTGCGCCCGTGCGGCTTCGACCTCCCACGCTTCGCCGCCCAGGATCGCCGGGTTGGGCTTGTACGAAAACACGAGATCCTTGCCCACGGCTTCGGCGCCCATAGCCACATCCACCCATGGGCTCATGGAGATGCGGCGCAGGTTCGGAATATGCTTCCTGATGACGTCCACCTTGCGGTGCAGCGGCTCGCAGCAGCCATAGCCGGCGAGACCGAACCGCTGGAGGTAACGGCTTTCGTACTGCAATGCGAACTCCTCGTGCATCGCCGGAGAGACGACCGAGAAGATCTGCGTCGTCGCGTGCCCCCACATATCCTTGGCGCGCACGTGGGCGCCGTCGAAGTCCGGCTGCGGCAGTTCATCGGTGAAGCCCAGTCCGCCGGGGCCGACACCCACGTTACCGTTGTTCAACCCCAGCGCATTCCGCTGCTCCAGTTGGTCAAGCTGGCCAATCATGCCCTGGGTCATGCGCTCCAGCACGCGATGCATCCATGCGGGGCGATCCAGCATATCCACGAACGCCTGATCGAGCCCCCGCCACTGGATGAACTGATCGAAAATAGCAAACCAGAAGCCGCACTGGCCCCGTTTCTGCACCTTGAAGATGCCGTCGTAGAGATCGGAGTAGCGCTGGAAGACGTGCTCCGTCTCCTCCCGGTCCACGGTCACTTGAGGGAGCTGGATCTTGTCGACGTCCTGTTCCGACGTGATGACCGGTTCGAAATGCGCGGCGCCGAAGTAGTGATCGGGACGCACCGCGTTGACGTTCAGGCCCCATCCGCTATCGTGCACGACGATCGGCGAGTAGAAGATGTCCTCGACGACCATGTCACCGGGCATGTGCTCCCACTGGTAGAGCACGCGGCGGAGGTGCAGCTCCTGTCCGCGGTAGAAGCTGTCGGTGCACTGCGCTTCGCGGTCGTCGAGGGTCTCGTTCCAGGCGCCGTTCTGAAGCATCACCATCGGCCGCACCGGGTCGAGGCGATTGAGCCGCCGCCACAGTTCGGCCGTCTGCTCTTGCACGGGCAGCGAGGCTATCTCGGCGATCTGCTTCGCCACGTCGCGAACGAGCGTCTTCTCGTTTTCCAGCATGTCCATGCCCATAAGGTACGCCGCCGAACCGGCCGCGACCTGCATCATTTCTCCGCCGCCGATGCGCGTTTCGCCAGGTCGGCGGCCGCGATCCGGGTCAGAAGCATGGCCCCGTCGCCGCAGGCAGGACTTCGCCGAACCAGCCAGAATAACCCCCCGGCCTGGCTAATCGCCCCGGCCCGCCCAGTCCCCGCACGTCAGCATCCAAATCTCGCGTGCGCGCAGCGCCGGCGCGGCGGCGAGTATCGCATCAGGAGGCGAGCGTGAAGCTGCATCCAGCGTACACTATCAACGGCAAGGCCGTGCTCGGCACGTACGGCCGCACTGACCCGGAGGCATTGGCGCTCGTGAAGGAGACCGGGATGAACCTCGTGTTCGGCGGGGCCGAGCTGCTTGACACGCGCGGCGCCGCAGGCAAGTTCTGTCTCGACAACGGGATCAAGGTAATGTACTCCCTGACCGGGCACGTCTATGGCCGGCCGAGCCTAAGCGACGACATCAACGAGAGCCAGGCGGAGATCCCCATCCATGCGGGCGCGCCGCTTCCACCGCCGGGAGCTGTTCGGATCGAGGATGAACTCATCCGATACCGGGAAGCCACGCCTGCCGCGCTGGTCGGCTGCGAGCGCGGGAGCGAGGGCACGACCGCGGCGGCTCACCGCGCCGGGATCATCCTGTTGTGGCCCGAGCCACTCGCCGAGGAAGTCGCCAAAGCCCAGGCTTCGCCCAACCTCTTCGGCTACTACGTCCTCGACGACAGCCCCGGCAACGCGCTCTCCGCGCTTCGCGGCATGTACCGCACCGTCAAGCGCATAGACACCGGCAACCGCCCGCTGTGCGGCGGCTACAGCGGCGCCACCACGCTCCACAATTTCGCGCCGGACGCCGCTGACATCCTGATGCTGTATCACTACCCGATCTTGAAGACCGGCTACGAGCGAACGATGACGAGCTATGACACGCAGTGGATGCTCACCGAGGCTCGCAAGCGGGCTCCCGGCGTGCCATTCTTCGGCATCTACCAGGCGTTCTGGGGCGGGGACTGGAACAAGCAGGAGCCGCTGACCCCGGCCGAGTTGCGAGAGCAGATGGAAGACTTCGTGCGGGAGGGCGCGTCAGGACTCATCGCGTTCTACGTCAGCCCCGACGACGGGCCCCTGGGCGGCTGGAACCTGGACCGGGATCTGCGGCGAGCAGTCCGCGATGTGAACCATGAGATCCTCAGCACCGGCGGCCTGCGCGTGTCGCCGCAGCCGGACGAGATGGCGCAGGCGCGCTTCCAGCCGACGGGGTACTGGGTGCACCCGCGCGAGGTCCCCGGCATTGTGCCCGCGTGGCACGTCCTTGCCCCGTTTGACGATGCCGAACGCAAGAAGCTCGACGCGACGTTTCCCCCAGACCGAGAGATCAACCTTGACGCCAGCTACGCGGGCAAGGGACGAACGATTCGCTGGATGACGCACCGCACGGTCGGCGGCGCGATCGGCCTCGTCGAGCTGTACGGGGAAATGGAGCGCCTCTCCCACTGCGTGGCCTACGCGACGTGCACCGTGACAAGCCCGCGCGAGCGCGACGTGCAGATGCGGTTTTCGAGCGACGACGCCGCCATCGTGCTGTTCAACGGGCGACGGGTATGGCGGCACGACGGGCCGCGCGGCGTGCACTGGGATTCCGACGTAGTCCCGGTGAGGCTGGAAGCGGGTGAGACCCGCATTCTGGTGAAGGTCTACAACGGAACCGGGCAGTGGGGCTTTTTCATGCGCTTCACGGATGCGGACGGCAAGCCGCTGGCTAACCTCGGCTTCTCCCCGGCGCTCTAAGAGCCGCCAACCCGGATTATGCGTAGGCCCGCGATGATGTCATTCTGAGTGGCTAGGCCAGAGGCCGCCACGGCGGTCGCGCAGCGACCTAGCCGCGCCAGCGAAGGCTTGTCCCGAGCCCCTCGACTGCGCTCGGGGTAAACTCCGCGAGGGAGCGGAGCCGAAGGGGCTCACAATGACATCTTGCGGAGCCTTCTTGGCAGGCGGCGTGAATTGCGAGACGGCCTCAGGGGACCGGCCCCCACGTTTGTCTGCCCGGCCCGGGCTCGCCCGCCGGCCGTTGGGCGGGGTGGCGCCACAGTCGGCGTTTAGCGTCGCAGGGCGCTGCGCGGGCGCCAGGAGCAGGTGACGACGCCCTCGACCGCCAGGTCGCCGTTGGCGACGGGAATGGCGGCGTAGGCGGGGTTGTCTGATTGCAGGGTGATGCCATGCGGTGAGCGGCGCAAGCGCTTGAGCACCAGCTCCGGGCCCACGCGGGCGACGACGATGTCGCCGTCCTCGGCCCAGTGCTGGCGGCGGATGGCGACGTACTCGCCCTCGCGCAGGGTGGGCTCCATGGAATCGCCCTCGATGCGCAGGGCATAGTCGGCGTCATCGGCGAATGACTGGGGAAGACGCAGGACCCCTTCGTCGCGCTGGTCTATCTCGGACAGGGGGCCGGCGCGGATGTGGCCGAGCACGGGCAGGTTGATGACGCCGGAATCGGCTGCGAGGCGGCTGCTCTGGGCGCGATGGAGGGCGCGGTCGAGCTGGGTCTGGGCCGCCTCCTCGCGTACGGACTCGGGCTGCCCTTCCAGCAGGCGGGCGACCGGCAACCCCAGCACCTCGGCGATGCGCACGACCGTCGCCAGGGCGGGCGTCTTGGTGCCGCGGAAATAGGCGTGCAGCGCCTGCGGCGACACGGGAACGCGGTTGGCGACCTCAATGACGGTCAGCCCCGACTGGCGCACCGCCGCGCGCAGCTTGTCTCCGAGAAGGGCTTTGTTCAAAGGCATTACATTTTGATTCTACCATGAATGCAAAAATATTTTCGCAGTTTTTGCCGGTGCTATTGACAATGTGTAAGCCTCTGGTTTATACTAGCAACCACTGGGTTATTCGGGTGTAGCTGGAATCGCCGAGATGGCACGATGGAGCAGGCGGCTGGGCCTGCCCTATCGTGGGCCCGGAGCCGTTGGAGCGGCTCGGCAGGGCCGGCGAAGAGCATCGGCTGGGAGGAGGTAGCATGGCTAAGGAATCGCCGGCGCAGCGCAAGTGGTTGCTGGAGATGAGCTGGGAGGAAGTGGAGCTGGTCCGGGCGTTACGGGCACTGAGGTACGGACGGGTTATCGCCGTAATCCAGGATCGCCGCATGGTGCGACTGGAGACGATACAGCAGCGGGCGTTTGATTCCTAGGTCCCGCATTCGCCGAGCGAAGAACGCAGGCGAGTCATTTCCGCAGGGGAGCATCACAACCCCCTAGGCCCTTCGGGCCGGGGTGGCGGTCGTCAGTGACGACCTAGCCACGGGGGCGGCTGTGCTCCAATCGCGGAAGCGGCTCGCCTGTTGTTTTTCGCCGCGGCGCGCGATCTCGTTCCCCCTTTGTGCGAGGCACCAACGGAGGTCCTCATGATTACGGAGGTAATGCGGCAGGAGCTGGAGTCGCGGCTGCCGTCGTGGCTGGGGCTGCGGCGGTGCCCGTGGTGCAAGAACCGCACGCTCGTCATCCACACCGCGCACGAGCCATGGCGCACGCGGGTGGAGCGCGGTGTCACCATCATTCGCGGCACACCGTGGTTTCGCTGCGGCCACTGCGGCCAGGACGGAACCCTCGAGTTTCTGTACTACACGGCTTTTCCCGATGCGCCGGAGCCTCATGACATGGAGCAATTTCAGCGTTTGTTCTCCGGCGGCGTGTGGGACGAGGAGCGGCGCAAATGAAGCGGGCGCGGCGCGGCGATGTGAAGCATGCGAGGTGCGACGCCGTGGGCGCTGCGCCCGGAACGGCTTGCGCCGAGGCGATCGCCGATCGCCTGCTGCGCGATGCCCCCGGGGTCTATACGGCGCGCCAACTGCGCGACCGGGCGCGGCGGGAGACGCCGGTGAGCGGGCTGGCGCCGACGAGCGGCGAGCACGCGCTGGACGCGGAGGACTGGCTGACCCTGCACCGGCTGGGGGCGCTGCCGGCGAGGTTTCGGCTGAACATCCTGTACGACCGGCTGGATGACGGCGAGCGGCAGGTGATCATCCGCTGGCTGGACGGGGCGCGGCAGCGCGAGATCGCGGCGGAGCTGGGGGTGTCGCAGCAGTGGGTTTCCAAGATTTTCGCGCGAGCGGTTGTAAAGTGCCGCGATTCGTGCGCGTTATATGAGGGCAGCGCACTGGAGGGGGAGTTCTGGTCGCTGGTGCGCGATGTTGAGAAGTCTATTTACCGGCGGCCGGAGCGGGTGTGGCGGCACCAGCGCGCGCCGGACCGGGCGCTGGTGCGCAGCCTGGGGGACAAGGGCGAGGGGTTCCTGTTCTTTGTGAATCTACCGTGAAACGACACTAACCGCAGAGACCGCAGAGGGCGCAGAGAGGGAAAACGGCACTTGGCCGCCGATCCGCCTTCGCCAAGGCTACGGCGGACAAGTTGACGCGGATGAACGCCGATGCTTGCGTGAGCAGCGTCGAAGGGAACGCCGATTTCGCGGATGGGATTAACCGCTGAGAGCGCAGAGAACGCAGAGCACAGGCAGGGACCTAGCCGCACTCTTGCGTTCTCGAAAAAAGTGGGGATAGAGCCGCGGATGAACGCCGATGCTTGCCCGTCCGCCAGAGGCGGGTAAACCTCTGGCGGGGACGCGGATAAGTTGGCAGCCGGGGGCGGCTGCCCTACCATACGAAGTGCGGAGGATAACTTGAGGCCGGGACGCAATCACCGCTGGGAGCAGGCAATTCCCCTGCTGCTGGCAGGCATGAGCAAGGACAAGGTCGCGCGGGAGGTGGGCGTGCGGCCGGACACCATCGAAGCCTGGGAGCGCGACCCCGACTTCTGCCGCCGGCGCCAGGAGCACCTGGAGGCCAACTTCTCGCTCGCCGCGCAGGTGCTGCGCAACTCCTCCCTGCGGGCGGTGGAGAAGCTGTTGGAGCGGGTCGAGGAAAGCGACGTCAGCGCGGCGGTGCACGTGCTCAAGGCGGTCGGCCTTTACTGCGAGCGGGCGGCGGGCAAGCTGAACCATGACCACGGCGGAGAGATTGTCATCCGATGGGACGACGGAGACGCGGTCCTGCCCGCCCGCGCGCCGGATGCTGACCGTCCCGTACCACCCGTTTACAGCGCAGCGGAAGTTTCATGATTCCCCGGCGCGGTTTCGCCTGCTGGTGGCGGGGCGGCGCTTCGGCAAGACGAAGGCCGCGGTCAACGAGGTCATCCGCGCGGCCATCCGTAAGCCCGGGTCGCTCAACTGGTGGGTGGCGCCAACGTTCTCGATAACGCGCAAGGGGTGGCGCGAGCTGTTCGCCTTTCTGCCGCAGGAGATCATCGCCAACGTGTCGCGCACGGAGGTGATGGTCGAGCTGGTGAACAGGTCGAGCATCTGGTTCAAGTCCGCCGACAACCCCGACTCGCTGCTGAGCGAGGGGCTGGATTTCGTGGTCGTGGACGAGGCGGCGCGTGTGAGCGAGGAGGCATGGGGCCGCGCCCTGCGCCCCGCTCTGAGCGACAAGCTCGGCCGCGCCGCCTTCACCACCACGCCGGCGGGCAAGAACTGGTTGTACCGACTGTGGCTGCGCGGGCAGGATCCGCTGGACGGCGAGGTCGCGAGCTGGCGCTTCACGACCGGCGATAACCCGTACATCCCGCGCGGGGAGATCGCGGCCGCGCGCAAGGGGATGGTGGAGCGCTACTTCCGCCAGGAGTACCTGGCGGCGTTCGAGGATGACGTGGGGGCGGTGTTTCCGCAGGCGCGGCGGCAGGCGACGGGCGCATTCGAGGAGCCGCGCGGGCAAGCCCACCCCGGCGGGCAAGAGTGCGTGGTCGGGGTTGACTGGGGCAAGCACCAGGACGCGAGCGTGTTCGTGGTGCTCGATGTCGCGCGCAACACGGTGATCGCGCTCGACCGGCAGTTGCAGGTGGATTATCTGCTGCAAATGGGGCGCCTGGGGGCGCTGGTGGAGCGGTGGCGGCCGCGGATCGTAGTGGCGGAGATGAACGCGGCGGGCGACCCGCTGGTGGAGCAACTGCGGCGCGATCTGCCATGCCCGGTCGAAGGCTTCCTCACCACGGCGACCAGCAAGCGGCAGTTGATCGATGCGCTGGCGCTGGCGATCGAGCGGGGGGATTTGACGTATCCCGACGCGCCCGAGTTGATCGGCGAACTCGAGGCGTTTCGCTACGAGCTGACGGCGGCGGGGAATGTGCGGTACGCCGCGCCGAGTGAGCGGTATCACGACGATTGCGTGATGGCATTGGCGTTAGCGTGGCACGCGGCGGCGCATACGCGCCCGCCGGCGGTGCGGTGGTTGGGGTGCTGACGGAGCCGCGCCGGGGTGTAGATAGACATAGGACTCAGAAACGGGGGTAGCGCGCAGTACAGCAAACTGCTATACTACGGAGGCGACATAGGGTGCCGCCATGCGCCAGGCGCTGTCGTTCGGCGTTGCAGGCCAGGAGGGAATCTGCATGGGCGTGTATTCCGAGTACCTGGACGGGAATCTTAGCTTCCCGGCGCTGATCGCGGAACGCAAGAAGCAGCTCCGCAGAATACAGGAGTTGCGGGGCGGCAGAGACATATTGGTGTACGCGGCCGACGTGGCAAAGGCTGGGGCGCCGATCCAGATCGCGTACGACGACCTGCTACCGATCAAGGATCAGCTTGCCAACCTTACCGGAGACTCGCTAGATTTCCTGATAGAGACCCCGGGCGGCTCCGGCGAGGTTGCCGAGGACATAGTCCACCTCGTGCGCCAGAAGTACCAGGATGTCGCAATCTTCGTGCCTGGGATGGCAAAGAGCGCGGGTACGATAATTGCGATGTCGGCCGACGAAATCCTTATGGAGGCTGGATCCGCGCTGGGACCTATTGACGCTCAGATCACGCAACGAGGCAAGACGTTCTCTGCTGGCGCGCTGCTTGAGGGTATGGAGAAGATCAAGCGGGAAGTGGAGGAGACAAACAGTCTCAACCGCGCTTATATTCCCATCCTACAAAACATTTCGCCAGGCGAGCTGCAGTCCGCCGAGAATGCGCTGAACTTCGCCAAGGTACTCGTCACCGACTGGCTGGCACGGTACAAATTCAGGCAATGGAAAGAGCACTCCAGTACCGGCAGGCCAGTTACTGACGACGAAAAGAAGCAGCGAGCGAGTGAGATTGCCAAGGAGTTGTGCAACCACAGCCGCTGGCTGACACACAACAAATCGATAAGAATCGACGATCTGCAAGTCATGCGCCTAAGGGTCACCGACTATTCGGAGAACAAGGACTTGGGTGATGCCGTGCGTCGGTATCACACGCTGCTCCAGATGACTTTCGACACGAACATGTATAAGCTGTTCGAGACGCCAGATTCCCAGATATACCGGTTTCTCGTGCCGGCCGGTACCCCGGTTCCTCAGCCGCAGGCAGCGGATACCGCTGCCATGAACGTCCCGTGCG
>Ga0315294_10005767_pt1 | contig 13591 bp, 12 predicted proteins | sample YL17G13_40_MG_FD_203626 | JGI IMG/M metagenome (GOLD analysis project Ga0315294, IMG submission 203626) | Sediment microbial communities from Yellowstone Lake, YNP, Wyoming, USA - YL17G13_40 | ecosystem: Environmental > Aquatic > Freshwater > Lake > Sediment | place: USA: Wyoming | collected... | reverse complement strand
CCTGCGTCCCGGCGGCAAGGAGGCGGCGTCGGACTACAACAGCCTCGGCAACATCCGCGTGCTCGCCGGGAACGAGGACGGAGCCCTCCTGAGCTACCGCGAGGCCCTGCGGTGCGAGGCGGGATCCATCGAAGCGGCGTCCAACGCCGTTCGCCTTCTGCTCCGGCGGCATCGCCGCGCCGAGGCGCGCGAGATCGTGCAGGCGCTGCTGTCGGCCAAGCCGGACGATCCCGAGGCGCTGGCGATGGCTCGCGCGGTCGGGATCGCGCCGGCGAGGCGGGCGCCATGAAGATCCTGGACCGGTACCTCCTCCGCGAGACGCTGGTGCCGCTGCTGGCCGGGCTCGGGCTGTTCCTCTTCGTCCTGCTCCTGGACAAGTTCGTCGACATGCTGGACCTGGTCCTCAACCGCGGGGTGCAGGCTTCCGTGGTCGTGCGCCTGCTCGTGTGCTTCCTTCCGTCCGTCCTCGCGGTCTCCCTGCCGATGGCGGTTCTTCTGGCTGCGGTCCTCGCCTTCGGCCGGCTCGCGCACGACCGGGAGCTGATGGCGATGAAGGGGGCTGGGCTAAGCCTGGGCCGGCTCGCGGCGCCGCTCGGAGGGCTGGGCCTCGTGCTGAGCCTGGTCCTCCTCGTGTTCAACGGCACGGCCATTCCGGCCGCGACGACCCAGTACAAGAGGATCCTGCTCACGATCGTGCGCCAGCGGGCGAGCGTGGCCTTCAAGGAGCGCGTGTTCATCCGCGAGTTCGACCGTTACCTCCTCTACTTCCAGAAGAAGACGCGCGCGGGGAACCTCGAGGACGTGACGATCGTCGAGAGCCCTTCGACGAACGACACGCCGGCGCGGATCATCCTGGCGCGGCAGGGGGTCCTGCTCGTGGACCCTAAAGGGTTCCGGGTGACGCTCCAGCTCGAGGACGGGCTCATGGACCAGCCGGCGGACATGCAGGCCGAGCATTTGACGCGCATCGACTTCAAGTCGTATGCGGTCAACCTCGACATCCATGACGTCCTGAGGGGAGACCAGCTCTTCGTGAAGGGCCTCGACGAGCTGGGCTACGGCGAGCTCCTGCGCAGGATGCGGGAACTGCGCGGGGTCCGGCAGATGCGGCGCGACTACGAGATGGCGTTTCACCAGAAGATCGCGCTCGCCTTCGCGCCGCTCTTCGTCATCCTGATCGGGGCGCCCCTGGGTTCGCTCGCCCGCCGCGGCGGCGGGGTGGGGGTGCTGGTGAGCCTGGCCGTGGTCTTCGTCTACTACATCATCCTGACCATGGGGCAGGGACTCTCGCAGAAGGGGACGCTGGAGCCCTGGGTCGGCATGTGGATGCCCAACGCGTTCCTCGCGGCGGCGGGGCTCGCGGCCTTCGGCGTGGCGGCGCGCGACGTGCGGTGGTTCCGGTGGGGACGATGAAGCCCGGACGGCCGAGGATCATCATGCGGTACCTCCACACGAGCTTCGTGCGGAACTTCCTGCTGGCCCTCGCCGGGCTGACGATCCTGATCCTGATCGGGAACCTCTTCGACGAGCTGGCCCGGCTGACCCGGCAGAATCCGCCGGCCTGGGCGGTTGCGTCCTACTTCGTCCTGCGGGTTCCGTACCTGCTGGCGCAGGCGATGCCGCTGGCGGTGCTGATCGGCACCCTGTTCACCCTGACGGCCATGCTCCGGTCGCACGAGCTGATCGCCATGCGCGCGGGCGGGGTCGACCAGTGGGCGCTGGCGCTGCCCATCCTGGTCCCCGCCCTGGTCGTGAGCCTGGGGATGATCGTCTTCGACGAGACCGTGGTGCCGTGGGCGAACTCGCGAAGCTCGATGATAAAGCGCGTCTACATCAGGAAGCAGCCTCGCGCCGAGTTCTTCATCGCCAAGCGGGCCGCCGTGTGGACCGCGGACGGCAAGCTTGTCTATGCGTTGTGGGCCAACGGCGAGGAGGGCCTCATGCACCGCGTCACGATCGCCGAGCTATACGGCCGCAAACTGCTCGGGCGGGTCGACGCCGAGACCGCGCGGCCCGACCGCGGGGCCTGGACGCTCACGAACGCGCTCGTCTGCCGCTGGCGCAAGGACGACATGGACGCGCGATTCGTCCGCCACGCGGTCTACCCCCTCCGGGAAACGATGGGGAGCTTCCTCCAGACCGAGCGGGAACTCAAGGAGCAGTCCATGGCGGAACTGCGCGAGACGATGCGGAAGCTCAGGCAGGCGGGCCGGGACTACAGCTCCGAGCGCGTGTTCTACCACCTCAAGTGGGCGTTCCCGTTCGCGAGCGTCATCGTCGCCCTGCTCGCGCTCGGCATATCGTTCACGTTCCAGACCAACCCGCGCGAAGGCGTGGCGGCCTCCGTCACCGTCGCGGTCGGCGCGGCCCTGCTCTACATCGTCCTGGTGCAGTTCGGACAGGTGCTCGGCATCGGGGGAGTCCTGCCCCCGGTCATCTCGATGTGGATGGCCAACGTCGTCTTCCTGGTCGCCGGCGTCGTTCTCCTGTGGCGCGCCTGGCGCTGGTAAACGTCCGTCCTACTTGGCGGCCGCGGGCTTCTCCGCCTGAACCATCGGCATAACGTACGTGATGGTCGAGTGCGCGCGGTAGATCTCGAGAATGGGGACCCGCTCCAGATTCGCCGCGGCCGCCGCCCGCGCCATCGCCGGGTACACGCGCATGATCCCGAGCCAGACGGACAGCTTCGTCCGGAACGGGAACTCGGCCACCAGGCACTTCTCCTTCGGCAGGTCCTTGTAGGTTATCTCGGCCGGTAGTTTCCTCACCTTGTCCCGGTCGTTCGGGGAGACGATCAGCCCGACGTGGGCCCGCAGGTCAGCCGTCTTCACCTCGCGGGGGTTGTCGAGGAATATCCCGCAGCCGGCCTCCGGCACGATGCCCACCGACTTGGCGGATGCTTCGGCCGCCTTCAGCGTGGCGGGGGTCTGGCTGTAACTGCCCTTCTGGATCTGGAGCATGAGGGAGAAGGGCCCGACCTCGCGCTCGGCGACGGTGACGGGGCTGAAGAGACCGGCGTAGCCGAGATAACCGAGGACGACGACGAGCACGAGGAGGACGACGACGAGCGTGGTCCGTCCCCCGCCGCCCTTCCGGGGAGCCTGAGCGACCTTCGTGGCCTTTCTGGCCTTCCTGGACCGTCTGACTGCCATCGAGCACCTCCTGTGGGTTATTGGTCTCCCTGATTATCCTCCGATTCAGCCCGTCAGGCTAGCTCCCTGTCGCCGCCTTCACTAGTCCGAAGAATCCGCCCTTCCGGCCGGTGTTGATGCTCCAGCAAACGGGCGGGGACTGGTAGCCGTCCCGGTAGTTGCCCTGTCCCTGGTCGTAGTACCCCCAGGAGGCGTACTCGCCCACGGCCGCCAGCATGTTGTTGCTCGGCCGGTCGAATCCGTAGTGATCGTCCTCGTTGAAGATGACGGGCACGCCGCGGTAGCCGGGCACCTGCCGGGTCTGCCGGACCATCTCGGCGATCCGGGCGGGATCCTCCACCCCGTTCCCGTGCAGGAGCAGGAAGTCCGCGGCCCGGACCACGGACTCGTCGGGAATCGTGTTTCCCCCGTAGCTGGTGGAAACGAGCAGGCGGCGGCCGTCCTTCGTCCTGGCCTGCGCGCGCCCTATCAGCTCGTGGATCCGGCGGGGCTGGAGGATCGTATGCTCGTAGCGCACGTTGCATTCGTTGTTGATCTCGAGCAGGACGTGCTCGTACCCGCGGCTGAAGATCCAGTCCACGGTTTCGTCCACCGCCCGCACGACCGCGGACTCGTCCGCGATCCGCTCGTCCTGGCCGAAGTAGAACACGCCCAGGATGACGGCCATGCCGAGCTCGTCCGCCCGGTCGAGGATCCGGGCCAGCCGGCCGAGGTACTCGATCCGGAGCCCGCCCTCTGCCGTGATCGCGGAGTTGTGCCAGGGCTGGACGATGTCGTAGACGCCGTGCGGCATCCCGCCCTGGAGGTTCACCGTGAAGGCGAGAAGCCCGTTCTTCCGCCATTCCGGCATGGCTGCCACGAACTCGTCGGTGTTCCGTTCGGGATCCCAGGAACCCGAGTCGGGGTACTTCCACATCGCCCTGGTCGCGGGGTTCAGATCGTCGAAGATGCCCTGGACCAGGCGGGCATTCATGAGCAGGCCTTCGATCCGGAGGCCGTTCCACGTGCGGCCCTGGTACGTCGGGGCGCCGTTTAGCCAGAACTCGCTGCCCCGGATCGAGACGCGGGTGCGGCGGTTCACCGTGCTCACCGGAGCGCGGCCAGCACGGCGGTGACGGTGACGGCCGAGCCGAGCGTGGTCCAGAAAACGGCGGTAGACGCGAGCGCCGGGGCGCGCCTGAACTCGATCGCGAGGATGACCGAGTTCACGGCGCACGGGAAGCCCGCGGCGGCGATCAGCATGGGAGCGAGCGGTGGTTCGATCGAGAGGATCCGGACCAGCGCGAACCCGATGAGCGGCGCGACGACGAGGCGGAGCCCGGCGATGATCCCGAGCTCGCGGCTGAGGCGGTGGGGCCGGGCCGTCGCGAGCTGGGCACCGAGCGTCACGAGCGCGAGGGGCACGAGGCCCGCCCCGAGCGTGGACATGGCGACGGCGACCGGGCCCGGAAGACACCCGGGATGACCCCGCACGAGGAGGGCGGCCGGGACGGCCCAGAGGACGGGCTGACGCACGAGCAGCGCCAAGGCCGCCGCGGGGCTGGCGCGCCCGCGTCCGGCGAGGAAGATCCCGAGGGTGAAGAAGAGGACGTTCTCCATCGCGAGGATGACCGCCTGGACCTCGACTCCGGCGGGACCGAACGCGAGCCCGGCCGCCGGAATGCCGAAATTCCCGCTGTTGGTGAAGGCGGCGCCGATCGAGACCGTGGGCCGCACGTCCGCGCGGAGGCGGGCCAGCCGGGCGGCGAGGGCCGCGAGGGCGAGCAGAACGGCCACGAGGGCCGTCCAGAAGAGCGCGATGCGCCCCATGCCGGCGGCGTCGAGGCCGGACTCGATGAACTTGACGAACATGAGGGCGGGCACGAACGCGTAGAGGTTCAACTTGCCCATCGTGTCGGCATCAAGGCGGAAGGCGCGTCCGAGCGCCGCCCCCACTCCGATCACGAGAAAGATCGGCACGAGCACGGTCCACAGGATGTCGAGGAAGAGGTTCATGGGGACGTGCGACGCGCCCGGGCGCTCAGCCGGAGGATTGGTCCGGGATCGGGAGCTCTCGGACCGTCCCGAACCGCTCGAGGGCCGGCCGGCACTTGGCCGGATCGCCCACAAAGACCAGGATCAGCTTGTCGGGGTGAAGGTGGGCCTTCGCGACCCGGAGGATGTCGGCCTTGGTCGCGGCGAGAACCCCCTCCCGCTCGCGCATGAGCCAGTCGGCAGGAAGGCCGCTGTATTCGTACCAGGCGGCGCGCCATGCGACGCTCCACGCGGACTGGAACTCGAAGGCGAGCCCGTGGTCGAGCTGGTCCTTGGCCAGCTTGACCTCGTCGTCCGCCGCTTCCCGGGCGCGCAGGTCCTTCACGTGGCCCAGGATCGCGGGGAGGGCTTCGTCCAGGGTCTCGTACTTGGTCCCGCACCCGATCGTGAAGGTGCCGGGGACCAGGGCGCGTGGCTGGATTCTGCTCCAGACCGAGTAGGCGAGCCCGCGCTTGGTCCGGATGTCGCGGAAGAGGCGGCTGTTGAAGGTTCCGTTGCCGAGGACCATGTCCAGGAGCTTGAGCGGACAGTGGTCGGGGTGGTCCAGCTCGATCGAGAGGTGGCCGATCCGGATGTTGGCCTGCCCGATCTCGCGCGGCACGAGGTAGATGCCGGGCGGCAGGGCACCACCGGGCTCGGGCACCGGGGCGGGCGTCGCCGGTCCCGGGTTCCAGTCGCCGAGGAAGCGTTCGAGATCCCGGAGGAGGGCAGCCGTCTCGAAGCTCCCCGCCACCGTCATGATCGCGGTCTCGGGCCGGCAGAAGGCCCGGTGGAGCGAGACCATCTCGTCGCGGGTGACCGCCTTCGCCTGCGCGGCGGTGCCCAGCCGTCCCCACGGGCTCGAAGGGCCGTAAACCGCGCGGCGGAACTGGAGGCTCGCGACCTGCTGGGGGTTGTCCCAGCGCCTCTGGATCATCTCGAGCTCCTGCAGGCGCGTGAGCTCGACCTTCTCCGGCGGGAACGCGGGCTCCCGGAGGACCGAGGCCATGAGTTCGAGCTCCCGCGGGAGGTGCCGCGCGAGCGTCCACCCGTAGAGGCTGAACTGGTCGTCGTCCATCCCCGTGTCGATGGACGAGCCCATCGAGTCCATCTCCTCGTCGAGCGCGTCCCCGGGCAGCAAACGGCTTCCGCCGAGCCGCATCGCGGTGGCGGTCATGGACCCCAGCCCGGCGCGGTCGGCGGGGTCGTGGATCGTGCCCGCCCGGAAGAGGATTCCCAGGTTCACGACCGGGAGCGAGTGGTCCTCGACCGCGTGAACGACGATGCCGTTGCGCAGGACGTGGCGAGTGGCCTCGCGCGGCTTCACTTCCAGCCGGGGGAACTTGAGTTTCCGTGGATCTGTCATGCGTCCGGGTGCTCCGGAAGCAGGGGATCGATGGAGGCAGCAGGGACAGCCGGGGTGGAGGCCGGAGATCCCGTGGGCAGAAGCGTTATCACGCTGCGCCGGCGAGGTACCAGGTATTCGCGCGCGACCCGAAGAACGTCGTCCGGGGTCAGCTTGCGCAGGTCTCCGACCCAGCGCAGCCGCGTCCGCCAGTCGCCGAGCGTGGCCTGCGCGCCCGCGAGCTCGGCGGCCATGAAGGTGTTGTCCTGCAACTGCTGGAACCTCTGGGCCTCGAGCAGGTTTGCGACCTTGGTGACTTCCCGCGGCGAGACGCCGTCCCGCGTGACCGTCTCGATCTCCTCGTAGGCGGCCGCTTCGCACTCGGCGGGCGTGTGCGGAGCGCGGGGCCACGCCATGATCGTCAGCAGGTTCGGGTAGCGCTCGCCCGGGAACTCGGTGAACGCCGCCGCCGAGACCGCGACCCGGCGCTTCTTGACCAGCCCCGCGTGCAGGCGCGAGCTCAGGCCGTTGCCGAGGACGGACGAGAGCGCGTCGAGCGCGGCCTTGTCAGGGTGCCCCCAGGTCGGGATCGGCCAGGCGACCGCGAGGGCGGGGTTCGCCTGCATGTGGATGACCGCCCGGCGCTCGCCATTCTGCTCGGGCTCCACGGTCACGACCGGCCGCGCCGGCTCCCCGGGAACCTTCCAGCCCGAGAACTCGCGCTCGATGAGCTTGAAGGTGTCCTTGCCGATGGCGCCGACCGCGGCGATGACGGCCCGGTCCGGGCGGTAGCGGGACCGGAAGAACCCCTCGAGGTCGGTGCGCGTCATCCGCTGGAGGTCCGAGAGCCATCCGACGACGGGGATGCGGTACGGGTGCGCGGTGAACGCCAGCACGCCCAGCTCCTCGTAGAGCCGCCACTGCGGGCTGTCGCGGCCGATGCGGAGCTCCTCGATGACGACGTTCCGCTCGCGATAGAACTGGCGCAGGATGGGCATCCGGACCCGGGCGCCCTCCATCGCGGTCCAGAGCCGGACCCGGTTCGAGGGCAGGGCGATGATATAGCAGGTCATGTCCTGGCTCGTGAACGCATTGAGCCATTGGCCGCCGTGGCGGGCATAGACCGCGTCGAACTCGTTGGGCTCCACCAGTTTCTCGGCTTGCGCCTCGACCCGGTCGAAGCGCTTCTTGAGCCGCTCGAGCCTGCCGGCGTCGGCGGCGGGGCCCCGGGCCCGCTCGGCCATCATCGCGCCATCCATCTCGTCGAGCTTCCTGAGCAGGGGCCGTTCCTTCCGCCAGCTCTTCGTGCCCACGGCCTCGGTGCCTTTGAAAGCCATGTGCTCGTAAAGGTGCGCGATGCCCGTCCGGCCGTCGGGCTCGTCCACGGCGCCAACGCCGAAGGCAAAAGCGAAGTGGACGGTGGCCACGCCCTCGCGCGGGATCAGGAGCACGGTGAGCCCGTTCTTGAGCTTCCGCTCGACGACGGTGTCGGCGAAGGACTGCAATTCGGCAGTGAGCGCGGTTGTGGTCATCTTCCGGCCGCCTCCGCGGCCGCAAGCGCGCGGGTCGGATCCGGCAGTTTCATCCGACCCGACAGCACCTTCGCCAGGGCCTCGATCAGGCGCACGACATTCTCCAGCCGGCTCGAATGGCCCATGAGCCCCACCCGCCAGATCAGACCCTTGAGCTCGCCGAGCCCTCCGCCGATCTCGATTCCGTGCTCGACGAGCAGGGCCTTTCGTACCGCCGCCTCGTCCACGCCGTCCGGCACCGTCACGGCGTTCAGGGATGCGAGCCGGTGTCCCTCCTCCGCCCAGGGCTTGAGCCCGAGAGCTCCCAGCCCGGCCCAGAGGGCGGCCGAGTTGCGGGCGTGACGCTGCCACCGGGCCTCGAGTCCCTCCTCGAGGACGATCCGGAGTCCCTCGTGCAGGCCGTAGAGGGCCGATATCGGGGCGGTGTGATGGTACACGCGGTCGGTTCCCCAGTACCTCGCGAGCTGGGTGAGATCGAGGTACCAAGACTGGATCGAGTTCGGATTCGACGGCGGGGGGACGACTCCCGGGAACAGGGGACCCGCGGCCGCCCGCACCTTGAGCGCCGCGAGGGCCCGGGCCGAGAGCGTCAGCGGAGCAAGTCCCGGCGGAACCGACAGGCACTTCTGGGTGCCGCTGTAAACGATGTCGGCGCCCCAGCCGTCGGTGTCGACGGGCACGCCGCCGAGCGACGTGACCGTGTCCACGAGGAGCAGGGCGCCGTGGTCGTGCGCGAGAGCGGCGAGTCCTTCGATGGGCTGGCACGCCCCCGTCGAAGTCTCGGCATGGACGACGGCGAGCAGGCGGACCGGCCCGCGGTCGAGCGCCGGCCCGAAGTCGGAGGGGTCGAAGACGCGGCCCCACGGCTTGACGACGCGCTCCACCTGCGCGCCGTACTTGTATGCGACCTCGGTCATCCTAGTTCCGAACACGCCGTTCACGCCGACGACGACCCGGTCGCCGGGAGCAAGGAAGTTGACGAAAGCCGCTTCCATTCCCGCGCTTCCGGTTCCCGAGATCGGAAGGGCGAAGTCGTTGGAGGTGCGGAAGACGGACCTCAGCATGGCCTTGACGCCGTCCATGAGCTTCAGGAACTCGGGGTCGAGGTGCCCGATCACGGGTCGCGCCTGTGCCGCCAGCACTCTCTGGTCCACGTTGCTGGGGCCGGGCCCGAGGAGGAGGCGGGCGGGCGGGGCGAAAGGCGCTTCGGTCACAAGCCGCATTGTAGGACCGCGTGCGGCTTCAGGCAAGCGTGTTATACAATAGCGCCCGATGCCGACTTCCCCCCGGATACTGCCGGCCGTGATTGCATTGACCCTGTCTGCGCCCGCGGCTTGGGCGCTCGAAGGGGCGCCGCCTTTCGAGGTGGTGCCGGCGGGCCGGTCGGTCCCCGAGCTCAACGGCGAGGTGTTCCTGTTCCCCGACGCCGGAATGGGGGGAGGCTACCTGCACGGCCCGGGAGAACGGTCCATGCGGGCGAAGTCCTACTTCATGGCTCCCTTCGGGGTGCGCTACGGGCTGTGGAAGACCCTCGAGGCGTGGGGTGCCGTCCCTCTCGTCTGGGGCTCGTCGCCCCAGCAATACGTGGACGCGCGGACGGAAGGGACGCCGACCTACCGGGCGACCCTGAGCGGGTTCGACGGTTCCGATGCCGTCGTGGGCCTTCGCCTGGAGCCCTGGTCCTCGGACGACGAAGAGCTGGCCGCGGTGCTTACCGTCGGACTCGTGGCTCCGCTCGGCACCAACGTCTGGCAGAACTCCCGGTACGGCTTCGTGAACGGTCCCGTCGTGCCGGATTTCGCTTCGGGGGACGGCGCGTGGAAGATCCTGACCGCGGTCGAGGGAATCCGGGACACGGAGGAAACCAGAGTCTCGGTGCTGGTCGGCTACCTGCGCAAGCTGGAGCAGGAGGCGACTGCCATCGAGCCGCCGGCATCGACCATCAAGGTGACCCTGCCCTCGCCCGTGGTGGGCTGGGTGCGGCCCGCCTGGAAGATGACCGAGGACACGTGGCTCACGGCGCGCGTGGACGGATTCTGGGCCCACCGCGGGTCGATCGCGACCTCGGGAGCGTATAGTTCGACTCCCGAAGCCCTGCCCGCCTTGCTCGATTCTTATGGGAGCCTGATCGACGGGAGCTGGGGGATCTGGGCCGGGATCGGGATGCGCGAGGCCCTCTCCGACACCGCGGCGGCGTCGCTGGAGGTCTGCCTCCCCGTGCTGGAACGAAACCTCTACCGTCTCTGGCGCCTCGTGGGCGCGGTGACGTGGAGCTGGAAGCCCTGAGGGTAGCGCAGGACGCGCAATGACCCGCGAAGACCTGCTATCCCTTTTCCGTGAGGCCTGCGGCGCCCGGGACTACCTCAAGGCGCTCCAGGCCTGCCGGGACCTGATTGCGCTCAACGGCCGTGACGCCGTCGCCTGGCGCAACATGGCCGGCATTTACTTCGCGCTGGGGCAGGATGCGGAGGCGCTCGAGACGAACCGGCATGCGATCGACCTCGATCCGAAGGACCCGTACGCGCACTACAACTTCGGCGCGATCGCGGCCCGGCAGGGGAAATACGACGACGCCATCAGGTGGTTCAACAAGGTGGTCGAACTGGCTCCCGGGATCGGCGACGGATACCTCGGACTGGCGACGACGTATCTCAGGACCGGCGACACCGGCAACGCCGTCTTCAACTTCTCCCAGGCCTATCAGCGCGCTCCGGACAATCCCGAGGTGGCCAGGGGATTCGGGCTCGCGCTGATGGAGATCGGCCAGCTCCCGAAGGCGGAGTATTACCTCCGCGAGGCCCTGGAGAAGATCCCGGACTGGCCGGAGGTGCACATGGAGCTCGGCGAGGTCCTGCGGCGGCTGGGCGAGGACCGCAGCGCGGTCGAGGAGCTCCTCAAGGGACTCCGGGTCAAGCACCGGCCCGAAGGGCTCGTGTCGCTGTCCCTCGTTCACCTCAAGTACAAGGAACCCCGCAAGGCCGTCCCGCACCTGCGCCGCGCGCTCCAGCTCGCGCCGAACTACGCGCCCGCGTACCACGTGCTCGGGCTGGCGCTCGCCGCCGGGAGGGACTGGCCCGGCGCCGTCGCCCAGTTCGAGCGCGCGTACACGCTCGCCCCCGACAACATGGACTACGTTATCGATCTGGCGGACGCCCTGGTGAACGCCGGGCTGGACGTGGAGCGCGCGTACCGGCTCGCGGCGGCGGTCCAGATCAAGGACTCCGCCAATCCCCGCGCCAACGACGTGGCCGGCTGGTGCCTGTTCCGGCTGGGCAAGCCGAAGGAGGCGCACCAGGAACTCGAGAGAGCCCGGGCACTGATCGAGGTGAAGGGGACCCGCGAGCCTTCGGACGCGGTCATCTACGAGCACCTGGCGGAGGTCTACACCGCCTTCAAGGACGGCATGATGGCGCGCGAGATGTACGCGCGGGCGATCGAGGCGGATCCTTCCCGGCGCGAGGAATGGGTGCGACGGGGCCAGGCCGCTTGAAGGCGCCGTGACCCCGGCCTGACATCGTGGTAAGGTAGGGGGGCTCACATGACGGACATGCCGGCGGTCGAAATCGTACTCGACGCGAAGGCCGAACTCGGCGAAGGAGCCATCTGGAGTTCCCGCGCCGGCCTGCTCTACTGGATTGATATCGATCCCGGGCTCGTGCACGTCTACGACCCGGCCAAGGGCCGCGACCGCACCCTCGAGCTGGGCCAGCCGGTCGGCACGATCGTCCCCCGTGCGAAGGGCGGCGCCATGGTGGCCCTGCGCGACGGATTCGCCGCGCTCGACCTCGAGTCCGGGAAGCTGACGTTCATCGCCGACCCCGAGAAGGAACTCAAGGGGAACCGGTTCAACGACGGCAAGTGCGACCCGGCCGGCAGGTTCTGGGCGGGCACGCTCGGCAGGGACCCGGGCGCCCTCTACCGGCTGGACCGTGACCTCTCCGTGCACCGCATGTTCGGCGACGTCAAGTGCTCGAACGGCATCGCGTGGAGCATCGACTGCAAGGCCATGTATTTCATCGATACGCCGACCGGGTACGTGGAGGCGTGGGACTACGACGACGCGACGGGCGCGGTCGCGAATCGCCGGGTTTGCATCAGGGTGCCTAAGGAGAACGGGCATCCGGACGGCTGTACCCTCGACGCCGACGGGAACCTCTGGGTCGCGCACTGGGACGGCTGGAACGTGACGTGCTACGATCCCAGGAATGGTAAACAGCTCCGCCAGGTCCGCCTCCCGGTTTCGAAGGTGACGTCGGTCGCGTTCGGCGGGCCCGGCCTCGACGTCCTGTTCATCACTTCGGCCCGGACGGGGCTTTCGGCGGACGAGCTCAAGAAACAGCCGCTGGCCGGCGGGCTGTTCAAGTGCAAGCCCGGAGTCAAGGGGCTTCCGGCCCCTGAGTTCGGCGGATGAGCGACGCGGAGCCCCGCTTCAAGGGCCAGGTCGCGGTCGTCACCGGCGGGGGCGACGGCATGGGGAAGGCGATCGCGAAGCGGCTGGCTTCGGAGGGGGCCCGCGTCGCGCTCTTCGACATCAACCCGGACGCGATGGAGAAGGCCCAGATCGAGCTCAGGCAGGCCGGCGTCGGGGCCCTCTCCGTCAAGTGCGACGTCACGCACGAGGAATCCGTGCGGGGGGCGTTCGAGCGGATCATGGTGGTCGGCAAGCGGATCGACATCGTGGTCAACTGCGCCGGGATACCCGGTCCGACGGCCACCAAGATCGCGGACTACTCGCTCAAGGACTGGAAGCACGTGCTCGACGTGAACCTCACCGGATCCTTCCTGGTCGCCAAGCACTGCATCCCGCTCATGCTCCAGAACGACTACGGCCGGCTCCTGCTCTTGTCCTCGATCGGGGGCAAGGAAGGCAACCCCGGGATGGCCGGATACGTCGCGAGCAAGGCGGGCGTGATGGGACTGGTCAAGGGCCTGGGCAAGGAATACGCCGAGACCGGCGTGCGCGTGAACGGGCTCGCCCCGGCCGTCGTGCAAACCCGCCTGCTGGATGCCGTCAAGCCGGAACAGCTCAAGTACATGGTGGACAAGATCCCGATGAAGCGCGTGGGCACCGTGGAAGAGATCGCCGCCATCGCGGCCTGGATCGTCTCGAGGGAGTGCTCCTTCACCACCGGCTTCACCTTCGACGCCTCCGGGGGCCGCGCCACCTACTGAATCGAGCGCCCCATGACTCCGCGCGAGAGGTTCCTGGCCGCGCTCGACCGCAAGCCGCTGACCGGACGCGTGCCCAACTTCGAGCTCGTCTTCTTCCTCACCATGGAGGCCTTCGGCAAGGTCCATCCGAGCCAGCGTCACTACGCGCAGTGGGACCAGATGGAGGAGAAGGAGCGGGAACTCCACCGGCGCGAGATGGCTTCGATATACGTCATGACCGCGGAGAAGTACGAGCACAACGCCATACTCCTGCATCCGAATCCCTGGCGCGAGGACGAGGTGTTCCGGCTCATCGACCTCGTCGGCGAGATCGGGGGGGGCCGGTACGCCCTGCTCCTGCACGGCGATGCGACGCTGAGCATTCCGACCGGGGAGGA
>Ga0315294_10005766_pt1 | contig 13592 bp, 12 predicted proteins | sample YL17G13_40_MG_FD_203626 | JGI IMG/M metagenome (GOLD analysis project Ga0315294, IMG submission 203626) | Sediment microbial communities from Yellowstone Lake, YNP, Wyoming, USA - YL17G13_40 | ecosystem: Environmental > Aquatic > Freshwater > Lake > Sediment | place: USA: Wyoming | collected... | reverse complement strand
GCAAAGTGGATTGTCCTAGATTATATTAAGGTTTCCGCTTTTTGAGGAGGGGTCAATTTGGACGAATTTTGTCCACTCGTTTTTGCAGTAGATTCATTAATGCTGGAATTGCAATTATTGATTCATGGCAACAGCCAACTACTCCCCTAAAATTAATGAAGACCAGAATGGACATCCATCCTGGCCTTCTTGATCCAGATCTAAAACCGGTTACGGACCGGTGGTAATGGCGGTCCAGCCGGCCACGATGTTCTGCATTGCTAGTGAGAAGGAATCGAAGCTGGTCGGGAAGTGCAGGTTGCCGTAGGCGCTTTCCGGCAGCAGTTTGGCAGCCACATCGGCGGGTAGCACGACGTCACTGCGGGTGGGATGGGCGTAGCCTTGCGCCAGCATGATCTGGCCCTCATCTGACATCAGGAAGTCCTGTTCGAGCTTGGCAGCATTCGGGTGCGGGGCAACGGCACTGATGTACTCGGCGAAGAGCATGCCGACGGTGGCATCCTGCGGGATGATCACCTCGAGCGGCAGGCCGGTCGCGTCACGTTTGGCGAAACCGTCGAAATCATAGACAATCGAGATCGGGCATTCGCCCTTCTGGACGGAGGAGACGTTCAGAACCACGCCCTGGCGCCAGTTACCGCTATCGCGCAGCTCCTTGAAAAAGTCCAGGCCGGGTTGAACGTTGCTCTCGTCACCGCCGTGAGCATAGGCGGCCGCCAGCACAGACCCTGTCGCGTAGGTGGACTTGTTCGGGTCGCGGCTGCAAACCTTGTCGAGATATTCGGGTTTCAGGAGGTCGTCCCAGGTCTGGGGAGGATTCGGGACCAGGTCGGTGTTGACCAGGAAGCTGATCGCTCCCCAGTAGGCGGCGACCCAGAGTCCATTGGCATCCTTGAAGTTGGCCGGGATCTTGTCCCAGGAGGTGTTGAAGTAGGGCATGGCCAGGTTGTTTTCGATCAGCGGGGCGACGAAATCGAAACCGATATCGGCCACATCCATCACCGGGGCGTCCTTCTCGGCCAGCAGGCGGGTGATTTGTTCGGCGCTGGTCATATCGGTGTCGGTATGGACGACGCCGTAGCGTTGCTCGATTGTCGTCCAAATGGCGCCCAGGTTGACCCAGTCATTCGTCATACCGTAACTGACGATCTCTCCTTCCGCCAAAGCGCCGGCAATCTTGGCGGCTTCAGGATCTACCGTCGGGATGGCTGTAGGCGGGATGGCAGTGGGCGGGACGGCAGTGGGCGGGACGGCAGTGGGCGGGACGGCTGTGGGAGCGGGCCCGCAACTGGTGAGTTGAATCGCGAGCAAGGCGATCAAAACAAGAAGCGTAACGATCTTTTTCATTTTCTTTCTCTCCTTTTCTTCTGTTACCACCCGAATGGGCGGTTTTTCATGGGAATGGATCAAGCTTTGTGATTCACTGTCTGGATATATGTGTGGTCTCTTGTCCTCCTTTGCTGGTCACCCAGATTATCAGTAGTGAAGTGACCCAGGCTACAACAAAACTGATAACCGCCAGGGCGCTGGCCTGGCGACCGTCCTGACGTGTAAACTCGACCAGGTAGATCGGGAAGGTTTTGAAGCGCGTGCCGACCAGCAGATTGGTCAGGGTGTATTCGGAGAATACGGTCGAAAATACCAGCAGGCAGCCGCTGATGATCCCCGGCATGATATTGGGGACGATCACCCGAACCAGGATGTTCCAGCCATTGGCACCCAGGCTCTGGGCAGCTTCGGTCAGGACCCGGAAATCGATCGCCTCCAATGCGTTGACCACCGGGCGGTACATGAACGGCAGCGAGAGCACCATGCAGGCCGCGATCAGGATGGCTGGATGATTGATGATCGGGAGGGGAATCTTGGAATAAAAACGGATCAAAGCCAGTGCAAGGACGACCCCGGGTATCCCGAAAGAAAAGGTCGTGACCATCTCGATGATGGGTTTACTTTTCGGCACCCGTAGTTTCATCCAATAAGTGGTCGGCGTCACCAGAACCAACAGGCCCAGCATGGTCGCAAAAGAGGCCAGGAAGGAGTTCTTAAGGGTCAGCCCGAAGGCGCGTTGTGAAGTGACCGCCTTCCACCAGTCCAGTGTGAATCCTTCCGGCCAGATCGTCCTGTCCCAGCGGATGGAGATCGAGAACATGAACGTGGCGATGACCGGCACGATCATAAAAAGAAGGAATAGGGTGATGACGATGGGGCGCCAGACCGCTCGGGTTTTCATCTTGTCGCCCTCCTGGCCCGGTTGGAAAGCCAGGTGTAACCCAGCACACATGCAATCATGATGAGCAAAGAAATAATTGAAAGGGCGTCGGCAAGCTCGGGCGCTAGCTGCACTTCGCCACGGATCAGGGCCGCGATTCGGATCGTGATCAAATCCACATCGGAACCAGTCAGAGTCCAGGCAGTTGCATATGCCCCAAACGAATTCGCAAAGAGCAGCAAGAACCCGCTTAAGAGTGATGGTAAAAGGATCGGCAGCGCCACCCGCGCCCAGTACTGGAAGGTGGATGCGCCCAGGTTTAAGGCGGCTTCGTGCCATTCGCGTTTCAGTCCGTGGAGGGAGGGGATGATCAACAGGATCATCAGTGGCAATTGGAAATACAAATAAGCAATCGTCAGGCCGGAAGCAGAGTAGATCCGGAAATGCGGGTAGAGTTGGATGCCGATTTCCTTGAGCAGCAGGGTGATGATGCCGGTCGATCCCAGGATTACGATAAAAGCAAAAGCGAGCGGAGCGCCCCCGAAGTTGGTGGTCACATCTGAGAGTGCCGTGAGCGCATTTTGCAGGAACTTGTTTTTGGTTGTGATGATGGCATAGGCGACCAGGGTGCCGAAGATCACGCCAAGGAACGCAGTCGCGGCGGAAATCTTAAAGGTGGTTACGAAGGATCTCAGGAAGAGTGGTTCCATGGCCTGACGGTAGAACTCAAATGTAAACCGACCATCGTTCGTAAAGCTGGACCGGATAGTGGTGAGGATAGGCAGGAACTCGAAAGCCAGGCCAAAAATAAAGAAGGGCATCAGACCCAGCCAGGCTACCCAGAAGTTGTTTGACTTCTTAGAACGTTGCATGGCGGGAACAGTGATCGGCATTTTCGTCAGTATCATGAAAGAGAAAGATGCAGGCCATCAATGGCCAATTGTACCTCTCCACCATAATGAGCACGGATCTGTCCGATCAAGTCGACAGCCAGTGCCGGAGGATAACAATGCGTGACCACCAGGGATTTCACTCCTGCCCGGCTGGCGAGCAACCCCAGGCTTTCGGCGTTAAGGTGATCTTCTGTTTCCCAACCAGTGGGGAAGGAACATTCGCTAATCAACAAGTCCGCTCCATCTGCCAATTCCGCCAACTCGCCTTGCGGAGTGGCATCCCCAGAATATACCATCGAGTGTCCTGCCACCTCCAATCGATAAGCCACGCTTTCCGGGGTGTGACTGGTTGGTGCAGATAGAATCCTGATTTTTTCAATCGAAAACTCATCCCGACGAACAGGATGGAAACACAATTCATATTCCAGCGGGACGAGATCGGGGTAGAGTTGATACATGCGCTGGAGGAAATCCTCGATGCCGGTGCAACTGGTGATCGGAAAGGGCCTGGTGCGTCTTGCGCAGGGAGCGTAATTAAAAACGAGCAACAGGGTGGCCAGGTCCAGGGTGTGATCGGGGTGGAAGTGGGTCAGCAGGAGCTGGTCGAGCTGGTCGTATGAGATCCCGGCCTGCTCCAGCCGGCTGAGGGTCCCCGGGCCAATGTCGAACAGCAACCGCCTCCCATCGGCAATGACGACCAAACCGGCAGGCGAATGCTGCTTGACGGGGATGGCGGTGCCGGCTCCGAGAAGGAAGATGTCCATGATAGGTGAGGAATTACTGAGATTCGGCGCGCATGCGGGAAAGTACTGTTATTATAAAAAATTATAACAATAGATAATATGAAAGTCAATGATACATATAATATTGCTAAGCAAATAAGCATTAAATGATATAAAAAACGAAACGTAACATCATATATTATGTTTCGTTTTTTATGTTCTTCCCTGGTCTACCTGTCGATCCTGGTGGCTAAGGGTAGGATACTCGCGCCACACCAAATTTATCGCAGCCTGCGGATGAGCCACGAAAGACATATGGCTCGGTTTTGCTCCAGGAGGCATATTCATTCAGCACGCGCTGAAAAGCCGCTTCCGCCGCCTGTGTATTCCATCCCAGAATGGCAACCGTGCCGCCTGCTCCACCGCCGGTAATCTTGGCTCCCAACAGTTCCCGGGATTTCTCTTCCCGCACCAGTTCAACAATCTTGTCGGTGGCTGTAGAGCCCAGCCCACACTCGCTGTAACCGAGATGCGCAAGAAACATCAACTCTCCCAGGAGGGTACATGTGTTGGTATCCATTGTTGGCGATGGATTGGAAAGCAAACTGAAAAAAGCATTTACGCGCCAGTTTTCTTCCACGGCATAACGCGTAGCAGCCCGGACCGGATAGACGACCTCACGACGAACCGGGGTGAAAGGATCAAGATGGGTGGAGTATAACCGGGTGAACTTATCGCCAGAAATGGTCTCGGGGAGTCTTCGTTCGTAAAGCATGTGGAATAAGGAAGGAGAAAGATTTGCCAGATAACCATTCCATTTTGGATCCACCCAGCGGGAAATGGCACCACTCTCATCCAGTTTAGTCTCCAAATTTTCCCAATCACACAGGAAACGGTAGCCCATAAAGGTGGCTGCACGAGCAGATTCATACTCGATCCCTGCCACAGAATGGCGCACGCCGGAATCGATCCCCCACAGGCGCAGGCTTGCCGGCAACTTAACCAAGGGACGGGGCAGGCAGGGCTGGCATAACATGGGAACGAAGTAATCCTCGTCCCCCATAATCACCGTCAATTGATCCATGATGCCGCAGGCGGACTGGGTCAGGGCGATCTCCACCCATTGGGTCCATTCTGCCAGCTCCACGCCTTTGACCGGGATGCCAAACATTTCCGCCATGGCTTTCATGGGGGCAACTTCCAGGGCGGCAGACGAACTGACCCCTTTGCCAAGCGGCACGTCCGATTCCAGATAAAGAGAAAAACCGTGCATCACCTTCGCCGGGAGTTTTTTTATCAGAAAATACAAATCCCCAACAATATATGCACACCAGGAGCGCTTTGGATCTTCGTTAACCCAGGTTCGTACCTCTTCCAGTGGTCTTTCGCGGCCATTTTCCATCAGCTCCCCCAGTGAGAACTCAATGAGTTCACTCCAGCCCAGGGCTTTGACCGCGGGGTTGTAAAAACGAACTATCTGGTCCGGGCGAGGCTGGATGGCCACCAGGGTGGCTTCCCGTATGGTTGTCTCGAAGACGAGGCCGCCGGTATAGTCGTCGTTGCCGCCCATCAGGTCCAGCCGGCCGGGGGTGCGGTTGATCAAGATCTCCTGGCCTTTTTGGAAGTACCCTTTTTCAACCAATTTTCGAATGTCCTGTTCGAATTTAGCCAGATCGGGATATTGCCCCGCCAATCGATTGAACGCTTGATCCATTTTTGTTGCTCCTGGGAGGGATATAGAATGCCAGAATTCAGTGGAAATAGTGCATTTATTGTGACATTTTTCATTCTAACATTTATGAAACAAATAGTCAAACGTAACAAAACGAAACAAAAAATATTGACATACAAAACAAGCGGTGTATAATAAACTCATTGAGAGATCCCATTTTTACAGAATATTCCCTCACTTCCCTGATCGTCGGTGCCAGGTTCAAAACCTTCCCGCTGCTGCTGGTTGAATTTCCCTGCATCAAAGGGAACATCGCGTCCGCCTTTTCGGTGATCTCCTTTACGATCGTCTGGCTGGTTTCGATCCTGATCCTGTGGGCGGGAAGCAAGGGGCAGATGGCAAGAACTGAATCGATTTAAGCTCAACAATAGATGAGGATAAATTTATGGCCTATCTGGAATTAAAAGGCGTCAACAAGATATTCGCTGGGGTCGTAGCAGTCCACGATTTCAACCTGGATATCGAGAAGGGATCGCTCGTTTCGTTCCTAGGACCTTCCGGATGCGGTAAGACCACCACCCTGAGGTTGATCGCTGGCTTTGAACAGCTGGACAGTGGTACGATCCGGCTGGATGGAAGCGATATCGTCCCCGTACTTCCCAATCGCCGCGACATCGGCATGGTTTTCCAGTCCTATGCCTTATTCCCGAATATGACGGTACGCGAAAATGTCGCTTTCGGTCTGCGCATGAAAAAAACCCCCAAAGCCGACGTTGATAAACACGTTGACAGGGTGCTCGAAATGGTGCGTTTGCAGGATACGGCCAAGCGCTTCCCACACCAGCTCTCGGGCGGACAACAGCAGCGCATCGCCCTGGCGCGTGCCCTGGCTGTCCAGCCGCGCGTCCTGCTCCTGGATGAACCCCTTTCTGCCCTGGACGCTGAAGTACGGGTCGTCTTGCGCGGGGAGATCCGCCGCATCCAATCCGAGCTGGCCATTACCACCGTGTACGTCACCCACGACCAGGAAGAGGCATTGTCGATTTCGGACAAGGTGGTGGTGATGAACAAGGGTTTCATCGAGCAGGTCGGGATGCCAGAAGAGATCTACCGGGCACCCAGATCGCGCTTCGTTGCCACTTTCATCGGCACCGCCAACCAGTTCCTGGGGAAAACTTCCGGAAAGAACAAAGTCCTCTACAATAACGTCGAGCTGCTGACCAGAAGCCTGAAGGGTTTCGAGGAGGGGCAGGCGGTGGTTGTCCTAGTCCGACCGGAGAACATCCAGGTCCAGGCCAATGAACCTCAACAGAAGAACTGGAACGTTGTCCCTGGCGTGGTCGAGACGATCACCTTCCACGGCGCGATCACCCGCCTGGGCGTCAATGTCAACAGCCAGCGCGTGGTGGCTGACATCACGGTCGCCAATACCCAGCCGGTTTCCCTGAACCAGAAGATCTGGCTCCTGTTCCCACCGGATGCCTGCCAGGTAATGGCGGCCGAAGAATGATTTTCATTTTTCTTGGGCAAGGGAAATTCGCTTACCATCCTGTCAATTCGTAGCAGGCCTGGATCGAAGCCCGACCCTGGTCTGCCTCTGCCTTGAACTGCGTACGGATTGGCCTTGTTCTAATTTATTCTGCACTAGAGTCATCAAATCAACAGAGGAGAAAATCATGCCTGTGACAGGTGAGTCGATACGTTTTTCGAGGTTGTTTTCGGAAGGGAAGAATGCGGTCATCGTAGCGGTGGATCACGGCCTTTATTTTGGTCCGTTGCCGGGAATGATCGATCTGCCTTCGGTCATTGAAAAGGTTGCTGGAGCGGATGCCATCCTGATGGCGCCCGGGATGCCAGCCCACTGCCAGTCGATCTTCTCGAAGCGCGGCGCCCCAGCCTGCATCATTCGCCTGAACTGGGGTTCCAATTACGCGGCCATGTGGAACTACAAACATTCGCACAGCGTCCCGATGGTCTCGGTGGCGGACGCAGTGGCGCAAGGTGCCGACCTGGTCATAGGCAGCCTAAGTCTGAAGAACCCGGAAGAGGCCGAAGATGCCCACAACGTGGAAGTCTTCTCCAATTGTGTGGCACAGGCACACGCTCTCGGTATCCCGCTGATCGGCGAGGTCTACCCGACGGGCGGCGACGACTACCAACCCGAAGACCTGCAGGACGAGATCTTCGTCGGTTGCCGTATCATCGCCGAGTTGGGTGCCGACCTGGTCAAGACTTTCTACACCGGCAAGCGCTTCAACGAGATCACCGCCGCTACGCCCGTCCCAGTGCTGGCCCTGGGTGCCAAGAAGCTCCCCAAGGAAAGCGATGCCCTCAAGCTGGCGGCCATTTCGGTAGAAGCTGGAGCGCGCGGCATTGTCTATGGACGGAACGTGATCCAGTCAAAGGATCCTATCCGTTTGCTGGATGCCCTGAAGGAAGTCGTCAAAGAATTCCAGGCGCCAGATAAGGTCGCAGCCAAGTACAAACTGGATTGAGATGGAATTACTTCTTGCAATAGATGCTGGAACAACCTCGGTTAAAGCCGGGTTATTCTCACCCGACGGTCGCTGTCTGGGCGTGGGGCGCCAGGAATATCAGCTCGAAATTCCTGCTGCTGACCGTGCCCAGCTCGATCCCGAAGTGTACTGGCAGGCCTGCTTAAAAACTGTTCGTACAGCGATCGAGCAGTCTGGCGCGAAACCCGAACAGGTGAAAGCCCTGGCCGTTTCCAGCCAGGGAGAAACCACAATCACGATGGATGCACAAGGAAAGGTGATCTATCCGGCACTGGTTTGGCTGGACAACCGAGCCAACGACCAGGCGGCTTTCCTGGCGGACCGATTCGGCAGGGAAGTCTATTCCCGGACCGGTATCCCGGAGATTGTGCCAACCTGGCCGGCGTGCAAGATTTTGTGGATCCGCCAGAATGAGCCGGAAGTCTTTGCCCGCGCTCACAAGTTTGTGCTCGTTCAGGATTACCTGATTTACCGGTTGACGGGCAGGATTGTCACCGACGGGTCAATCTCCTGCACCACGTTAAACTATGATCTTACTAAAAATATCTGGTGGAAAGATATTCAGGATGCAATAGGAATTAAAGTTGAACAACTGCCCGAGATCGTTCCTCCCGGGACAAATGTGGGGCAGCTCACCAAAGAGGCCGCGCAGCAACTGGGGTTATCCTCGAAGACATTTGTGATCAGCGGGGGTATGGATCAGGCGGTTGGCGCCATCGGAGCGGGAAACTTCAAGCCTGGAATCGTCTCGGAATCGACCGGGGCGGCTCTGGCTATCCAGGCCACCATCTCCGACCCGTTGATAGACCAGTCGAAAGTCGTGCCGGTTTATTATCACAGCGTACCGGGGCAATACCTCTTTGTTCCCGTTTGCCCGACCGCGGGAATGGCGTTCAAATGGCTCCGGGATGTCTTCTTCCAGGATGAGATAAAGAAGGCTGGGAAAGGAAACGCCGACGTTTACGACCGGTTGACCGAGCTGGCTCAATCGGTCCCGGCCGGGTCGGACGGGTTGGTCATGCTGCCGCATCTGATGGGCGCCTTCAGCCCGGAGCCTAACTTGCAGGCGCGCGGCTCGTTCACCGGGTTCACCCTCAGCCACACCCGCGCCCATTTTGTGCGTGCCTTGCTGGAGGGGGTGGCGTTCATGCTGCGACGCAACCTGGAGACCATCGAGCGGACCGGCATGGAAATCCGGGAGATTCGCTCCACCGGGGGCGGCGCGCGCAGCCATTTGTGGAATCAGATCAAGGCCAACGTCTGTAACCGTCCAGTTGTGACGCTTGCAAATGAGGAAACCGGTCTGCTGGGCGACGCCATTCTGGCGGGCGTTGCGATCGGTATGTTCCATTCGATTGAAGAAGGCTGCCAGTCGATGGTGGCTGTGAAGGAAAGCATTCAGCCTGATGGCGATGCTGAGGTATACGTACAACCGTATCGCATGTATTGCGATCTGGATCGTCAACTCTCCGGCTATTTCAAGCAGAGCTATTCCAAAGGCGAATAGAAATAGAAACGCCTGTTTACTTGATCAATGAAAGGATGACTGAAATGACAATCAAACCGAAAGTGGGCGTCCTGGTAATGGCCTTACTCGAAGATGATTACAACAAAACGGCGCACGTCCGGCCGATGGCTCAAAAAGTGGCTGATAAGATCGGTGGAATCATCGGAAAATATTCCGAGACCGTTTGCCCTCCGCTTGTCGAAGAGGAGAACCAGGCCGAAGCCGCCGCGCAGATGTTCAATGCCGCCGGCGTCGATTTGATCATTGCAGTCGAGGTAGCCTACACCAAAGGTGTGGTTCCCACGCGCTGTTTCCTGAGCACAACTGCCCCCGTCCTGGTCTGGAATGCCCAGCAGATCGAGTTCCTGCCGGAGAACGCCGATTTCGATCTGATCATGCTGAACTCGGGTATGGCGGGCGTCCCGGAAATGACCTCCGCGCTTTTGCGCTTGGGTCGCCCATTCTGGATGGTTAGTTCGATGATGGACGATCCGGAAGGACACAGGCAGTTGGCTGAGTACATCGACACGGCTAGGATTATCCGACGGCTCAAGTCGGCCCGTATCGCTGTCTTCGGTCACGCCTTCGAGGGCATGACCGACCTGATGATGGACCAGCTCAGTCTGCGGCAGTTCGTCGGCCCGATGTGCTGGCCGGTGGAGCCCGAGAAGGTTTCGGTTGCCATGGGCCAGGTTTCCGATGATGAGGTCAAGGCGCTGGTCAAGAAGGAAACCAGCCGCTACAAGATCGATATGGATGCAGCCCTGTTCGAGCGCTCCTGCAGCCTGGCGCTTGCCCTGGAGAAGGTCACCCGCGACGGCAAATTTGACGCCGTGGCTTCCTTCGACCAAGTCTGGCTGACCGATGCACGCGTCGGCATCATCCCGGCCTACGCCACCGGCCGCCTATGCGAGCTCGGCATCCCCTGCTCAACCGAGGCAGATCTCACCACGGTGACCGCCATGCTGATCCTACAGGAGCTGGCTGGGAAGGCCACCTTCCTGGAGAACTATGTGATCGATTTCAAGCGGGACGCGATGATCCTATCGCACGACGGCCACGGCAACCCTGCCCTGGCCGCCAAGCCGGCGGACGTTACCCTCAAACACAGCATTTACTACCAGGGCGTGAACGGTTTCGGTGCCAGTTTCGAGTATGCCTACGCCCCCGGGCCGGTGACCAACTTGGCATTGGTCAACGTGGGTGGTCGCTGGCGGCTCAATGTCTCTGAGGGCGAGTCGATCGCCATCAAACCCCGCCCGGTGGCCGCTCCGCAGATGCTTTTTAAACCCAAGAACCTGAATATCAAGGATTGGTGCGACGTCTGGTGCAAGGCCGGTTCACCCCATCACATGGCACTGGCCTACGGGCACCTGTCGAGGCAGATCAAGATCTACGCAGAAATGCAGGGACTGGAAGTGGTTGAGATATAAAAGAAGCGGACCGGCATGGGCTATGTCGTGTAAAATGAATGAAATGTGGGAATCCTGTTGATGGAGAACTAAGCCATGGAAGATTTGAGTGCCGCCGAGCGAAGGTCGCAGATCGCCCAAATGGTGTTGGAGAACGGGAAAGTGCTGGTTGCCAGCCTGGTTGAGCAGTTCCAGGTGACCGAAACGTCCATCCGCCGCGACTTAACCCTGCTGGAAGCCAGCAGCCGCCTGAAGCGCATCCATGGTGGAGCCATTCCCATCCCCGGCAGTTCGCGCACCGATTCGTTCGCCGAAAAGAAGGAATTGCACATCAAGGCCAAGGAACGGATCGGCAAGGTGGCAGCCAGGATGATCAATCCCAAGGACATCCTTCTGTTGGACTCGGGAACCACCATCCTGCAGGTCATTCGCCATGTCCCGTCGGCCTTGCGCAGCAGCAACAGGATCACCCTAGTCACCAACTCGCAGCCGATTGCGCAGGAAGTGCTCACCTGGCCCTCTCCAAACCTGACCATCCTGGGCGGTTTGTACCTGCCGGACTACCAGGCCACTGTCGGTCCCCAGACGCTGGCCCAGCTGCAGGAATTGACCGCTGATAAGGTTTTTCTTGGGACCGACGGTTTGACCCTGGGCAGTGGTGCCACCACTGCCAATATCTTTATGGCAGAAGTAGATCGGATGATGGTCGAGCGCTCCCGCCAGGTGATCCTGGTGACCGACAGCTGCAAGATTGGACGGGTCGGCTTCGTCCCGGTGAAGCCCGTGAATGCGTTCCACACGCTCATCACCGATACGAATGCCCCGCCCGACATCATCCAGGCGATCCGCGAGATGGGAGTGGAAGTCATCCTGGTTTGAAAAGGCCGCGAGCAGGTCTGCAGGCCGCGGCTATGTAGAAAAAGAGTCGTGTTCTTTTCGGGACCTTATGTCTGAGGAGGAAGCCAGTCGGCTCTCTCCTCAGGATAGTCTATGCAAGCTGGCGTAAGAACTGAAAAGGAGAACCTATTCATGTACAGGGGCGTCAAGATCACCCCGCCATTTTTCGAGATTGGCCCCAAGGCTTATCTCTACGGCAAGGAGGTACTCAAACTTGCCAGGCATGCTGACAGGATGAGCGTCAAATACCACATCCAGATCATCTTCACGCCGCAGTACGTCGACATCCCGCTCCTGGCACGGGCTACGAAAAACCTGCTGGTCTTTGCCCAGCACATGGATTCCTTGCCGGTGGGCCGGGGCATCGGCTCCGTCCTGCCGGAGGCGGTCGAGGCTGCCGGGGCGGTGGGCGTCCTACTCAACCATGCCGAGAAGAAGCTGTCCCTGGAGGAGCTAGAGCGCACCATCCGGCGAGCCGACGAGGTCGGCCTGGCCTCTATGGCGTGCGCCGACAATCTGGATGAGGCGGCTGTGGTCGCCCGCATGCGGCCCAACATCATCATTGCCGAGTCGCCCGACCAGATCGGGGTTGGCAAACGCGCCGCGAACGATCGCCAGACCATCGCCGAGATCAACGAGACTGTCTGGGCGATCGACCCCGAGATCCGCGTGCTGCACGGCGCCGGGATCAGTTGTGGGCAGGATGTGTACGATATCATCTCCGCCGGCGCCCAGGCGGCCGGTTCTACCAGTGGCATCCTCAAGGCAAACGACCCTTTTGCCATGCTCGAGGAAATGATCTGTTCCGCGCGGGCTGCATGGGACAAAATATATTAGTTTTTTGGAGGCTTTGCAATGGCTGTTTATCACGAGACTTTCAAGATCCAGTCGGATCGCAGACCCACCTTCGATGATGTGACCGACCGGGTGCAGGCGGCGTTGAAAAACTCTGGCCTCAAGAACGGCATCCTTTTGGTTTTCTCCCAGCATACCACCTGCAGCGTCCTGATCCAGGAGGCCTCGGACGATACCAACTACTGGGGCACCGAGTTGCTCCTGCAGGACCTAGTTAATGTGCTCGAGAAGATCATCCCCACCTGCCGGACCGAGGGCCAGTACCTGCACCCGGGGCCAAAACACATCCAGGCGGCTGCTGGACGGAATGAACTGCCCTCCTGGTCGCTCAACACCGACGCCCACCTGCGCTCGGTCCTGATGGGCCGCTCGCAGTCCATCCCGGTCGTGGACGGAAAGATGGAACTGGGTGAGTTCGGGCGGATCTACTTCGCTGACTTCGATCAGGTGCGGGCGCGTGAGCGCACCGTTCGGGTTCAGATCGTCGGGGAATAGGTACTTTTAAGTCCGGCTATTTTGACCCCTGTAGTGCCAAACTTCGCGGAATACGACCCCCACACTTTCGAAGTCCCAAGGACTTCGGAAGTGTTTTTAAAATCCTCCGCCGACTCGATTCGAATCCTTTGCCGACTCGATTTAATCCTCTGCGTACTTGTTTTGCGGCGGGATGCGTGGGGAACAGTTTTTAATCTCCCGCCTTTGTTTTTTGGTATCATATCCTCATGGACGCGCAAAACATCCCCATCTCGCTCCACTCCCGCGTCCTGGTGGAACTGGTGGACTCCTCCGGCGAAGCCGAGCGGCGGGAGTTCATCCTCGTGACTACGAAGCAGGCGGATTTCAAGTCCGGGCTGCTGGACGAGAATACGCCCCTCGGCCGCGCCCTGATGGGAAATTGCGCCGGGGAGA
>Ga0315294_10005764_pt1 | contig 13594 bp, 13 predicted proteins | sample YL17G13_40_MG_FD_203626 | JGI IMG/M metagenome (GOLD analysis project Ga0315294, IMG submission 203626) | Sediment microbial communities from Yellowstone Lake, YNP, Wyoming, USA - YL17G13_40 | ecosystem: Environmental > Aquatic > Freshwater > Lake > Sediment | place: USA: Wyoming | collected... | reverse complement strand
AACAGCAGTGAAGGACAAGGTCGCCTACATAGCCGTAGGAGAGCCAATCGGTGATACCCGGATGATCACCTACGCTGACCTGTACAGAGATGTGAACAAGTTAGCCAACGGCTTGAAGAGCCTGGGTGTCAAGATGGGCGACAGAGTCTCCATCTACATGCCCATGATACCGGAGCTGCCCATAGCCATGCTGGCCTGTGCCAAGATTGGAGCCATCCACAGCGTGGTCTTCTCAGGCTTCAGCGCTGGAGCCTATGCGACTAGGGTGCAAGACGGCGAGTCAGTTGTATCGATCACCGTGGATGGATTCTGGAGGCGCGGAAAAGTCGTACCGCTGAAGGAAGGGGCTGATGAGGCGCTCCAAACCTGTCCCACCGTCAAACACCAGATCGTTTATAAGAGGTGCGGAAACGAGGTCAAATGGAATCCGCGAGACATCTGGTGGCATGACTTGTTGAAGGGTAAGTCAGAAGAGTGCGAATGTGAGAAGCTGGATCCCGAGCACAGGCTGTACATCCTTTACACCTCAGGAACCACAGGCAAGCCCAAGGGCATTGAGCATGCCCATGGTGGTTACTGCGTGGGAACACCCCAGACCCTGCACTGGGTATTCGACCTGAAGCCAAACGATGTGTGGTGGTGCACGGCGGATATAGGATGGGTCACCGGTCACAGCTACATCGTGTATGCTCCGCTAATGCTTGGCGTTACCAGCATAATATACGAGGGATCTCCTGACTTTCCGGACTTCTCAAGATGGTGGTCAATCATAGAGGAGCACAAGGTGTCAGTCATATACACCGCGCCCACCGCCATAAGGATGTTCATGAAAGCTGGGGAAAAGTGGTCGGACAAGCACAACTTGAAGAGTCTCCGGCTGCTGGGCACTGTGGGCGAGCCCATCAACCCCGAGGCCTGGATGTGGTACAGAAAGCATATCGGCAGGGACGAACTCCAGATTATGGACACCTGGTGGCAGACCGAAACCGGCACCTTTATCAACTCGCCGCTGCCCATAACGCCGCTCAAGCCGGGCTCCTGTACATTCCCACTGCCTGGATACAATGCGGAGGTCTGGGACGAGGATGGAAAACAGGTACCCACTGGCCAGGGTGGAAACGTGGTGATCATGACGCCCTATCCAACCATGCTCAGGGCCTTCTACAAGGACCCAGCCAGATACATGAAGACCTACTGGGAGTACTACTGGAAGGTGGCTCCGGGAGTGTACAATGCCGGGGACAAGGGCAGGATAGACGCCGACGGCTACTTCTTCATCCAGGGCAGGGTTGACGATGTGCTGAAGGTGGCGGGCCATAGACTAGGCAACTCCGAGGTCGAATCCGCGGCTGTGAGCCATCCGGCGGTGGCCGAGGCAGCAGTCATCGGCAAGCCCGACGAGGTCAAGGGCGAGGTAATAATTGTCTTCGCTATCCTCAGGGGAGGATTCCAGCCATCTGAGGAGCTTAAGAAGGATATTACCAAGCATATAAGGAACACCTTGGGTCCTATTGCAATACCGGAGCAGGTACATTTCGTCAATGATGTACCCAAGACCAGGTCAGGCAAGATCATGCGCCGGGTCATCAAGGCCAAGGCCATGGGCCTGCCGGTGGGAGATATCTCCACTCTGATGAATCCAGAGGCAGTAGACGGGATCCCGAAGATAGTCTGATCGGGATCTCGCATTTTTTTCCCTTCATTTTATTTTTGAATGAATACCCCGCAGCTTGCAACTTGGGGCTTATTACCGGTATGAAGTTAAATGCCTCCGAATCATATCCTGGTACTCCGGCATGAAAAGTTCCCCGCCAGATTTGGAATACTCTAGACCTCTAAAAACAGCCGCAGGAGTGCCATCTCCTGCTTCACCCATCAGCATGTTGGCCATCCCGGCGATCTCGTCCACGACAGCTTCTAAAGTTATTTCTAGAGCCTTACCATGAATATCTCTTTCGCCACGCCAGTCGCGCAAGGCGCCAATGCCAGACCAGCCCACAGCAACGCCCGCCACACCGCAGCGAAACGGCCTCCCGCAAGTATCTGTAATAATTACAGCGCAGTTTTTGCTCAGCTCCTTGCGAATTCTATCTGCACTGGCCTTTGGATTCACAGGCAAGAGGAGAATTCGATCTTCTCCAACGTTGGACTGATCGATGCCCGCATTGATGCCGATATGCCCGAACTTAGTTGCTACCAAGAGAAACGGATTATCAATCAATACTTGCTCTGATTCGTCCAGCACTGCTTGAACAAAACTGGGGTCCTTGCCCAAAGACTTGGCTATCTCTTTTGCTCTATCACTAGGTTCGTAATCCTTGAGTTCTCTAAAGCGCCTTTCAGATTTGGCAACCACCGTACTGGCAATGCAGAGGACATCACCGTCCTGAAGCTCGAAGAGAGATTCAATTAGGGAGGCGAGATCATCACCCTCCCCGATCACAGGTAAGCCTCGGACCAGGAATCCCTGTATCTGAGGCATCGTGTTTTCCTGATTCAATCTAACCGCCTGTCTCGAAGTAATATGGCAAGATCTACTTCAAAGCTCAACGAGCTCAACGTATGCTGCAGCATCTCCGAGCTCCTCCTGTATCCTCAGAAGCTGGTTGTACTTTGCCGTTCTCTCGCTACGGGCTGGGGCCCCAGTCTTCAGCAGTTCCACGCCTAAGGCAACGGCCACATCGGCCAGAGCAGAATCCTCTGTCTCAGCAGATCTGTGGCTGGCCATAATCTTGAATCCTGCCCGGAAGGCCATCCTAGCTGTATCAAAAGCCTCCGAGACAGAGCCGATTTGGTTGAGTTTGAGCAGTAGAGCATTGCTGGAATGCATTTCTATCCCCTTCTTCAACCTCAACGGATTGGTCACGTAAATGTCATCTCCCACGATGATAGTATCGGGAAGCCTGGCGGTGATCTTGGCGAAATCCTCGTAGGCTTCTTCCTCTAATGGATCTTCCAGCAGGATGATGGGGTAGGTAGCCACAAGATCGGCATAATAATCTATCATCTCTTCGGGGGAGAGGTTCTTTCCATCAATATAATATGTGCCATCCTTATAGAAGCTTGAAGCAGCCGGATCTAGGCCGATCTTGATCTCTTCGCCGTAGCCAGTTATATCTAGAGCGCCTAGGATTGCATCCAAGGCATCACTGGTCTTGGATAGTGGCGGAGCATATCCTCCCTCAAAGCCCACGTTGGTGGCACCAACACCGTATCTGCCCTGGAGAATCTTGCCCAAAGCATGATAGGTTTCTACGGCCATGCGCAGGCCCTCGCTGAAAGCTTTTGCGCCAATGGGCTCAATCATGAACTCCTGGATAGAGAGCTCATTTCCGGCATGTTTGCCTCCATTAAGGACATTGAAGGATGGAACAGGTAACCTGGACGCGCTGACGCCTCCAAGATATCTGTAGAGCGGCATACCCAAAGACGAGGCAGCAGCCTTAGCTACACCAAGAGATACTCCCAAGATAGCATTAGCACCCAGATTTGCTTTGTTCGGGGTGCCATCCAGTTCTATCATCCGCTTATCGATTTCACATTGAGCCAAGACATTCATTCCAATTACCTTTGGAGCTATCACTTCATTGACGTTCTTGACAGCCTTTAGCACGCCCTTGCCACCGTATCTATCCCCACCATCGCGTAGCTCCAGAGCCTCGTGAACGCCTGTGGAAGCCCCGCTGGGAACTGCAGCCCTGCCGAACCCAGAGCATGTCCAAACATCGACCTCGACCGTCGGATTTCCTCGTGAGTCTAAGATCTCCCTGGCCTGAATCTTCTCGATTTCCAAAGACATATTCAAATCTCCTCAAATTTTTTAAATATGTAAACCACTACAGCGATCGTACACTGCGAAAAGAGCAAGCCATCCATTGTAGCGGCATTGAGCCTCTTTGAAGTTCTGATGGGTTGGTTCTCCCATAGAAGACGTTGATCACCGCTCAAAATGGCGCTTGCCAATTTAACCAGAGCGTTTGAATGCTGATGTCCTGCCAGTATCATCCCTACCCTACCATTTTCTTGGTAGTGGTCATCAGCCTCATTGGCAGTTTGAGCATCTCGCCCAGGCGGACCTCATCGCCTAAAAAACAAGCTGAGATAGGTATATCGAGTAATAAGAGTTTCCATTATTCAAGCAGGCCGAAGGATTGATCATTAATAATAGCATGATCAAGTCTACAGGAGGGGCTTTATGGTCGAAGGCACTAAGAAAAGATGTATTTTCTGCGATATTGCGGAAGGGAAGGCACCTTGTTATAAGATCTATGAGGACGAACTTTCATTAGCCATACTCGATATCAACCCATTCTCAAAAGGGCACTGTCTTGTCATTCCCAAGAGGCACGTACCATGGTGGCATGAGCTTTCTGAAGAGGAGAATGCCAGTCTCTTCAGGGCGGCAAAGATCGTGGCCGACAAGATGATGAAGGCCTTGACCCCCGACTTCGTCTGCATGTACGCCCGCGGCAGGAGAATACCTCATACCCACATCTTCCTGGTTCCTACTTACAGCGGAGACGTGCTGGATAGATTTTTCAATGCTCTGGAGTTATTCCAGGAATCGCCACCCAAGCTCGCAGCTTTGCGAGAGATAAATTCAATGGAAGACGTGGCCAAGCTTATTAGGAAGACGGATTAAGAAGGAAACGAATGTCTCTGCCAGAAAAGTCATTAAGGGGCTGAACCCCTCCCCATCTTATTCAAACGAATTCCTCCATTACTTCATTTTTAGAATTACAAGTGCGCCTGCCACAAATAGAATAGCACTATAGCCAAATCCCACACCTGGGGCGAACGAGGTCCACAAGAATCCTACCATAATACTGGAAACGAGATCTCCCAGACCATTGATCGTGGCCAGCACGCCATAACCAGTACCTCGCAAATCATCTGGCAGAAGGTCTGCGGCCATGGCACCCTCCAGCGCATCCTCCGCCGCAATGAAGACGCCACCCAGGGCGAAGAGCAGTCCTAAATACCACACGGATGGCACGGCCACAATCCAACCGAGGGCCATCACTGCGGCGAGTGCATAGCCTGCAGCCAACAGGCCCCTCTTGCCCACTCTGTCTGCCATGGCACCTATCGGGAAAGACATCCCAGCGTACAGAATGTTATGTACTACATACAGGAGGATGGCAGTCTGACCGGCAGCCGTCGCGCCCATGGTGGGCGTGAGAATCTCTGCAGCACGCAATGTTAGCAGACTGTGAGCAAAATCGCCGATACCAAACAGTCCAACTCCAATCAAATAAAATCGGAATTTTAGGGGCATAGCCTTTACGGAGGAGACAAGGCTCTTCTTGTTAATCAGCCCTTTAGACCGCTCCTTGACCAGGGTTAAAAATGAGATGGCAGATAGTATTCCTGGTATCAAAGTTAGCAAGAAGATCTGGCGATATATCTCCTGGGTTGCCTCATGGCCTGCAAGCATAGTCAGCAGGATCAATGCCAAGGCCGGACCGAGCACAGCCCCTAAGGTGTCACCCATTCGATGGAACCCAAAAGCTCGTCCTCGTGCCTCTGGTGAAACTGAGTCCGCAAGCATGGCGTCCCTCACAGGCCCTCTTACACCACGGCCCAGCCAGCCAGCGGAGCGAACTAATAGCACTTGTGGCCAGGTGTTGGCGAAGGCGAAGAGACCGGTTGTCAGGCCGGTCAAGAAATATCCCGTGACAGCAATAGCCTTCCGCCTGCCGACACGATCGCTGAACCAGCCTGCACCGAGTTTCACAAAAGAGGAGCTAGCATCAGATACCCCTTCGATAATACCCAGCGCAGAGGCAGGAGCACCTATAGAGATCAGAAAGAGCGGCAGGATAGCTGTAGCCATCTCGTGGCCTGCATCGCTCAAGAAGCTGGACAGCGCCATGCCCAAGATATTGCGATTGAGCCAGCGTGCCTTTTCAGGAGCCTCTCCTTTTATTGCGACCTTCACTCTACCGCGACCTGCGATATCCCAAAATTGGTTGAAGGTTGTTCTCAAAAGGAGTTTATGTACCGCTCAATCTCCCAGGGATGGACAAAAGTGTTGTACGCCTCCCATTCCATCATGCCCAATCTCATGATGTTATCAAAGACATGCTCACCTAGGGCTTCACGTATCACCTTGTCTCCCTCCAAGAAGTCCAGTGCCTCCTTCAGGTTGGCGGGCAAGGTCTCAATCCCCAAAGATTTCCGTTCAGCTTCGGAGAGATCATAGACGTTGAGGTCTACAGGTTCTCCTGGATCGACGCTTCTGCGTATGCCGTCCAGTCCCGCGGCCAGGATGGCAGCAAATGCTAAGTAAGGATTACAGGTGGGGTCTGGAGAGCGAAACTCCAGGCGGGTAGAGAGACCTCGTCCTGCCGGTACTCTTATGAGCGATGATCGATTCGGCCCGGACCAGCTTATATAAACTGGAGCCTCAAAGCCCGAGACCAGGCGCTTATAGGAGTTGATGAGGGGATTGGCCACGGCGGTTATAGCGCTGGCGTGCTCGATCAAACCGCCTACGAAGAACCTGGCCAGGTCGCTGATGTTCATGAGCCCCTGAGGATCTAAGAAAGCATTCTCTTCACCTCGGAAAAGGGAGATGTTGACGTGCATACCAGTTCCCGCCGTGCCGTAGATGGGCTTGGGCATGAAGGTAGCACGCAGACCTTCTCGCATGGCGATGGTCTTGGTCACGTACTTGAAGGTAACTACTTTATCCGCATTCTTGAGAGCGTCGTCGTAGACAAAGTCAATCTCGTGCTGGCCGCGGGCCACCTCGTGATGGGACGCCTCAACGGTGAAGCCCATCTCGGTCAAGGCCCTGATGATCTCTCTCCTGACATCCTCGGCCAGATCCACAGGGCCCAGGTCGAAGTAGCCTCCAAAGTCGTGCGGCGTGGTCGCAGAGCCGCCGTTCTGCTTCTCAAAGAGGAAGAACTCCAGCTCAGGGCCGACATTCATGGCGTATCCCATATCCTTGGCCAGTTCAAGCTGCCGTTTCAGGACAAACCTGGGGTCTCCCTCAAAGGGTTTTCCATTGGGATGATGAACATCGCAGATGAACCTCGCTTCGTTGGCTCCATCTTGCGATCTCCAAGGCAGAGTAGCAAAGGTGGACACATCCGGCCTCAAAACCATGTCCGATTCTTGAATCCGCGCAAAGCCTTCAATCGAGGAACCATCAAAAGCTATGCCGTTCTGTAACGCTTTTCCCAGTCGATTGACGGGGATAGCAACATTTTTTACTATGCCCTGGACGTCCGTGAACTGTAACCTTATAGTCTCAACGTTCTTCTCTTGGACTGTCTTAAGCACCTGGTCATCTGAGTACATATTTGCTTGCACCTACCGTTCTTTCTTTCGCTCTTTGTCCAGTAGGTGTCATCAGCCCTTTGGGCAGTTTAGGCTCGTGCCTGGGCGGACCCCATCGCCTGAGATGCACCTATGCTCTGCGAGTTGAGTTATAATAATTTCCGTTGCGTCCGAGAGATTGCCGATTCTCACCGGAATATTTTAATCTGAAGTAACTAACTACATGAGGCCGGTGGTGATGGAGTCCACCCTAAACCGCCTCATGGCTGATGACTCCTGGTTAGGAGGAGCATCATGCCAGACATAAAGGCCCTTATCCGATATATCGAAGAGCGAAGGATTAAAGAGAATGGCCGTAGCGGTTACTTCTTCGTAAGAGAACTCCCGCCGACTATCCGGGACACCTTTTTTGCCCTGGCTTGCCTCAAAATGCTAAAGGCAGACTCACCAGATGACGAGATTATCCGTTTCCTATCCGAGTACGACAATTTCGATTTTAACGGGGCTTACTACGCCATGAAGTGCTTAAAGTGGGCTGGGGCGAAGGTTGATTTTCAAGGTGGAAAGCTCTGGTGGTGCTACAATGGAGATGAGCAGCAAACGCCCTGCGCCATTCCTGCTACACCCCTCATCCGCTATTTCAAATATGAAATGTACGGAAGGTATGGTTCAAGCATATTTTCGTCGTCTTTAAGCTCAGTTCTTAAGCGCATTGAGCTGGGTGCTGACAATATAGGTAGCGGTTTGGTCAACTCGACCCTCGCTCTTCTCGATATGGGCGGCCGCCAGGATGTCATGAGCACTTACATGGCCCTAGAGATTCTGAAAGCTATGGAAAAGAGAGGCTATCCCATCACCTTGTCTTCCTCTTATATCGAACAGATCTCAGCTTTCTTGAAACAATGTACTGCCAGAAAGGGATATGTGGGAAATCCCACTGCCAGCTCAGTGACCCTTGAGAGCACATATGCAGGTCACCGGATCGCACAATATGTTAAAATTCCTGATCCCTTAGGCATTGCATCTTTCATAGACTCCCTTCAGAATGAGAATGGCGGTTTTAGAGGGTCACAGTTCGGCGGCATATCTACCCTGGAATCGTGTTATCTGGCCATGAGCACCATCTCTGATATCTCCTGTGAGGAACATGACTGCCTGCAATGAGGATGAAGATACTTATTTCGACAAGGTCCTGCAATCCGCCCTTCACCATGGCAGACGGGAGAAGAGGATCGAGATGGTCTATATTCTGGGAGAACTGCGTGACACCCGTGCCTTGGATGCACTCAAAACTATCATGACCGAGGATGATCCATATTTGGTCTCCGAGGCTGTAGGGGCTATAGGAAAGATCGGCGGACCTGAAGCTATGGAGCAGCTTCAGATCATGATGCATCATCCGTCTTTTATGGTGAGGGGGGTAGTGGCCCTAGCAGTTGGTGAGATGGATCATCCGAAAAGAGATGAACTGCTAAACCAACTGCTAAAGGATAGCAGCCCCTATGTGGCAAACTGTGCCTATCTTGTTTTGAATTACAATAATGGTATGTGTTTAGCTCCCCAAGAATCGTTCGATTGATGTTGGTTTTGATCAATGAAGGCATGATGGCCAACAACTTGCGCCAGATTGAAAAACAATATCTATAGCCTAAGTCACTTGAAATTAGCTCTCTGGCTCCTGCCATGGGAGACATCACGAAATGGGTTTACTGATGCTTATTTTTGTAAGCTAAACACATACCCTGGGTTTAACATCGATATCCTGGACGAAGATGCCAACCCAGTTGTCCCCGGCACAGGAGGCAATATTGTCAGCAACACACCCTGGCCGTCCATGCTCAGGGCCTTCTACAGGGACCCCGAGAGGTACAAGAAAGAGTACTGGCAGATGTACTGGGAGATTCGGCCCGGCACATACCTGGCTGGCGACAAGGCCACCAAGGACAAGGATGGATACTTCTTCATCCAGGGCAGGATCGACGATGTGCTGAAGGTGGCCGGACACAGGATCTCCAATGCTGAGGTCGAGTCCGCACTGGTCAGCCATCCCAAGGTGGCTGAGGCAGCGGTCATCGGCAAGCCAGACGAGGTCAAGGGCGAGGTCATCGTGGCCTTCGTCATCCTCAGAACAGGAAACCAGGAGAGTGAGGATCTCAAGAAAGAGCTGGCCAAGCACGTGAGAACCGTTCTGGGACCTGTGGCATATCCGGAGGCGGTCTTCTTCGTCAAGGACGTTCCCAAGACCAGGTCCGGAAAGATCATGCGCCGCGTCATCAAGGCCAAGGCCCTGGGCAACCCCACGGGTGATCTGTCGGCTCTCGCCAATCCAGATGCAGTTGAGGCCATCCCGCTCATCAAGTGAGCGGGCTGTCATCTTTTTTTCATTTCATTTTTCGTCATCGTCTTTGGCTCATTAAATTATTTTAAAATGAATGCCCCGCTGCTTGCTGCTTGGGCGCGCCGCCGTTTGACTTCATCCAAAAACTATTTCGTGTGGTATGCCAATAGCCAGCTACGGCTTAAGGAGTTAAATATGGCTAACGGAAGGCGTAGCGCTATTTCAAAGAATAAAGAAGCGACCCTGAGCTTAGAAGCCGCGCTTTGGATGGCAGCGGATAAGCTACGAAATAACATGGATGCAGCAGAGTATAAGCACGTCGTCCTCGGCCTTATTTTTCTCAAATATATTTCTGATGCCTTCCAAGAAAGACATGAACAATTGCTAAAAGAAGAAGATCAAGGAGCAGATCCAGAGCATCCGGACGAGTATCTTTCGGAAAATATCTTGTGGGTGCCAAAAGAGGCCCGCTGGTCCTATCTCAAAGCCAATGCCAGGCAGCCGAAGATAGGAAAGCTCGTAGATGACGCCATGGTGGCCATTGAACACGAAAACAAATCGCTCAAAGGAGTTTTGCCAAAGGATTACGCCAGGCCCGGCCTGGACATGCAAGCTCTCAGCGGCCTGATCGATCTCATCAGCAATATTGAACTAAGGGATAAAGAAACTGGATCAACTGATTTTCTTGGCGATGCATACGAGTATTTCCTAGAACAATTCGCTTCCGCAGAAGGAAAGAAAGGCGGACAATTCTATACTCCGAGTTGCGTGGTAAAAATTCTTGTTGAGATGCTCGCTCCTTTTAAAGGCCGTGTTTATGATCCATGTTGCGGTTCCGGCAGCATGTTCGTTAAGAGCGACAAATTTGTAAGAGCCCATGAAGGGAATAGAAGAGATATAAGTGTGTATGGCCAGGAGTCGAACTATACCACCTGGCGTCTGGCCAAGATGAACCTGGCCATCAGAGGAATAGAGGGCAATCTAGGAGCGGAGCATGCAGATAGTTTTCGCCGTGACCTGCACAAGGATTTAAAGGCAGATTACATCCTGGCTAATCCACCCTTCAATAGCAGTGAATGGGGTGGCGGAGAGCTAAAAAATGATGTTCGCTGGAAGTATGGCATTCCTCCGGCGGGAAATGCTAATTTTGCCTGGGTGCAGCATTTCATTTACCATTTGGCACCCAATGGTTTGGCCGGCTTTGTCCTTGCCAACGGCTCCATGTCTTCCAGCCAGTCTAGCGAGGGCGAGATTCGCAGGAACATAATCGAAGCTGATCTTGTGGATTGCATGGTAGCCCTGCCGGGCCAGCTCTTTTACTCTACTCAAATTCCCGCTTGCCTCTGGTTCCTGGCCAGAAACAAACGAGATAGCCGATTCAGAGATAGACAAGGAGAGACTCTCTTCATTAATGCTAGGAAGCTGGGGTACTTGGTAGACCGAGTGCATCGGTTGCTGACCGATGAAGAGATAGCGAGAATTGCCGGGACCTACCATGCCTGGCGAGGTGATGCAGGCGCAGGGAAATACGAGAATGTGTCTGGTTTTTGCAAGAGCACGACAATCGAGAAGATCCGCGGGAGCGGCTATGTTCTAACGCCGGGACGCTATGTCGGGCCTGAGGCTGTGAAGGAAGACAGCGAGCCTTTCGAGGAGAAGATGCGAAGGCTGACGGCCAGGCTTAGCGAGCAGTTCCAGGAATCAGAGCGATTGGAAGCGGAGATTCGGACTAACCTGAAGAGGCTGGGGTATGACATCTGAGGGACGGTTGGTTGAGCTTCCGACTGGTTATGCTGCTATTCTGGCCAGCCTGAAGGATCAGATCAGAGCCGCCAGGCTGAAGGCAGGGCTGGCGGTCAATCGTGAGCTAGTATTGCTGTACTGGAGAATAGGCAGGCAGGTCCTTGAGCAGCAGATGGAGGACGGATGGGGCTCCAAGGTGATCGAGCGGCTGGCCCAGGACCTCCGGCGGGAGTTCCCGGAGATGAGGGGCCTATCCCCTCGCAACCTGAAGTACATGAGGGCTTTTGCTGAGGCATATCCTGAGGAGCAAATTGTGCAGCAAGCTGCTGCACAAATACCCTGGTTCCACAACTGCGTTATCCTGGATAAGGTGAAGAATCCAGTTGCCAGGGATTTCTACATCCGGAGCACGATCTCACATGGTTGGAGCAGGAATATCCTGGTCCACCAGATTGAGAGCGGCCTTTACCAGCGGCAGGGGCGAGCGCAGGTCAACTTTGACCGGACGCTGCCTTCTCCGCAGTCTGAGCTTGCCTGTCAGATTCTCAAAGATCCTTACAACTTCGATTTCCTAACTCTGGGCAAGGAGGCGCAGGAGCGGGATTTAGAGGCAGCCTTGCTAAATCATCTGCGGGAGTTTTTGCTGGAGATAGGGGTAGGATTCGCCTTTGTAGGAAGCCAGTATCACCTGGAGGTTGGAGACCAGGACTTTTATATTGATCTCCTATTTTATCATCTGAATCTGCGCTGCTATGTGGTTATCGACCTTAAGATATCTGACTTTCAGCCTGAGTTTGCGGGCAAGATGAACTTCTATCTCTCGGCAGTGGACGACCTCTTGAGGCGTGCAGAAGATGGGCCATCGATTGGGATTGTGCTCTGCAAGGGGAAGAACCGGGTAATCGTCGAGTATGCATTGAGGGACACCAATAAGCCAATGGGGGTAGCAGAATATCAGATCTCATCGGCGCTGCCGGAGAATCTCAAGGGGAGTTTGCCTACTATTGAAGAGCTGGAAGCGGAGCTTGAAGACGCCGGGGGAGATGAGAGATGAACGGGTCGATCCGGCGGGGAATTTTTTAAACTGAAGAGACATGCACCATGAACGAGACCCTGGAAGCTATGGCGCGCGCGCCCTTCAAGTCCTGGTTCATAGACTTCGACCCCGTGAGCGCACGGGCGGAGGGGCGGGCACCAGCGAGCATGAACGCGGAGACGGCGGAGCTGTTTCCTGATGGATTCGAGGAGACGGAGCGAGGAATGGTGCCGAGGGGATGTGTAATAAAATCTCTTGATGAAATTGCAGATTTCCTAAATGGGTTAGCAATGCAGAAATTTTCTCCAGAAGACGAAGACTTCTTGCCAGTTATCAAGATAGCGGAACTCCATCGGGTCAACACTATGGGCAGTGATCATGCAAGTCCAAATATCGATTTTCGCAAAGCTGCAAGGATAAATTTAGGGACTAAAATATGATTCCAACAAAATACGAACGACATTTTCTATATTTTGATAGATCGGTATTGGCTCAGTACCGAGCTTCGCCTCACCTCTATAACCTAAAGGAAGATGATATGGGCGGCGTTCTAGAGACTGCATCAGATGATGAAAATATCGATGAAGATCTGTCTGAAGATCCATATGTTAGAGTACGTTTTGGATTTAGACGACATGCAAATAATTGCGTTTGTTTGGCAGCATTACGTTATGACGTACAGGAATTACCAGAAAAGGATCTCTTCATATGGCGCGGAAATATGCTCGATGACCCAAAATTCGCTCAGAATGATCCTGCCTTTGAGCGTTGGGTCAGTCGATACGTGGAAGGTTCTTGGGAGGTTGAAGATGGTCCTCGGGTCCAGATAGATAGGCTTGTGAAATTAATCAGGGCGCTAACACACCAGACTCTGGGAAGGCCCTTCTTTCGATTTGAAGAAAACACTTTGATAAATTACCCTGTAACAGAAAACGCCGATGCTTACGATAAAGCTCATTTGGAACTATATCGCCTGATAATAGATGGCCTAGACAAAGAGACATTAGGTCTTCTTGCAGATAAGCTAAAAATTTCTCTTTCCAATCCCAAAAAGACCCTAAATAGTCTAAAACCTTAACTCCGCATCGTGTAGGGAATATGTTTAGTCCAAGCTTAGCCTCTATATCTTTAATTTTTTTGGGAACTTCCATAACTCTTCCAAGCTCTCCGAAATTGATATGATATAC
>Ga0315294_10005763_pt1 | contig 13595 bp, 10 predicted proteins | sample YL17G13_40_MG_FD_203626 | JGI IMG/M metagenome (GOLD analysis project Ga0315294, IMG submission 203626) | Sediment microbial communities from Yellowstone Lake, YNP, Wyoming, USA - YL17G13_40 | ecosystem: Environmental > Aquatic > Freshwater > Lake > Sediment | place: USA: Wyoming | collected... | reverse complement strand
CCCGCTCTTGATAAACCAGGTATGGCTGATGAGCTTGTTTCTGTGAACTTTGACCAGGTGGATATTCGCACCGTTTTGAAGACCATCGGAGATATAACCGGTATTAACTTTGTTGTGGATGAAAATGTTCACGGCACCGTCACTGTGATGTCGCCCACCAAGATTCGTCTCGGTGAGGTTTATCGGGTATTAGAGTCGATTTTGGAAGTGCAGGGGTATGCCGCTGTGCCGGCTGGAGGTTTTGTCAAAATAGTCCCGAAGGCGGAGGCTGCAAAGGGCAACTTGCAGGTCCGTGTCGGCAGTGACCCCTCACTAATCCCTCAAAATGATTCTATTGTCACCCAGATTATTCCATTGAATTACGCCAATGCAGCGGAAGTCGGTCAAATTATCCAGTCCCTTTTGGATACCGGCTCACAGATGGCGACCTACCCAACGACAAATTCGATTGTCATTACAGGCACATCTTCAAACATACATCACATTGCTATGATTATTCAAAAGCTCGATGTGCCCGGCTCGAAAGAACAGGTTACCGTGATGGGCCTGCAGTATGCTTCTGCGCAGGTCCTCAGCGAGCAAATAACCGGCATAATGGAGAAAAGTAAAGGCGCCTCCGCGCAGGCTGCTCGCACCCGCAGCACCGCTCAGACTGAGACGGGTATGAAAATTTTGCCCGATATGAGGACAAATTCTCTTATTGTCGTTGCCAATGCCCAGGACACGGAGACGATTAGACGATTGGTAGAGCAGCTTGATGTTCAGCGACCTGTTGGGACAACTAATGTTCACGTGGTGTACCTTAAAAACGCGCAGGCCAAAGAAGTTGCCCAGTCCCTCACGGCCGCCCTGACGAATTTGAGAATTGCCGGTGCACTTGAGACCACCCAGCCCGTTCAGGTTACTGCTGACGAAGGCACCAACGCCCTTATAATCGCCGCCTCAGCCCAGGATTTTGAGGTTATTGCCCAGATTGTAGAAAAGCTGGATATTGTCCGTGAGCAGGTCCTGGTTGAGATGCTCATTATGGAGGTAAGTGAGGATGCCTTAAAGGAAATAGGCATTGACTGGGCTACTCTCGACCAGGCGGTCGAGGGCAGTGTTCGGGGCTTTGCTGGCACAAATTTTGGCCTGCGGGTTGACCCTATTGCTGGAGACCTTGAGGGTCTGACCGTTGGCGTATGGAAAAAAAGCGGTTCGACCACCATATACGGGACAGTGCTCCACGCCCTCGAGAAGCTGTCCGGCGTAAACATACTCTCGACACCCCACATTCTTACCTCTAACCATCATAAGGCCAAGATAGTTGTTGGTGAAAACAGGCCCTTTGTTATGCAGTCAAGAATTACCGAGACAGACCCTGCTACTCCTACTGCGATTAAAACCTACGAATACAAGGATGTCGGCATCAGTCTGGAGATAACGCCGCACATCAGTCAGGGCGGACTTGTCCGGCTTGAGATTAATAGTGAGTTCACGAAACTTATTGAAGATGTCACCAGTTCTTCTTTTACAGATACACCCACAACTGCCAAACGACAGGCGCAGACTGTTGTTTCTATGAATAGCGGCTCAACCGTTGTAATCGGCGGTCTTATCCGAGATGACAAGGTTACTATCGAGAAGAAAGTTCCACTCGTGAGCGATGTCCCTTTGGTTGGCAATTTATTTAAATTCAAGAGAGACCGGCTGCAGAAGACGAATTTGCTTATATTTATAACCCCGCACGTTATGGGCAGCCAAAAGGATTTGGAGCAGATAACAGACGAAAAAAAGAAGGAAATGGAGCCGGCGATGGAAGACCTCGAAAAAAAGACGAGGTGAACCGGCAATTGAGAGATTTTATGCTGGCTTCGAGGAGGCCGCCTGGTGGATACAGAACTGGATAGACAAGTTGCAGGGCAGATACAAAGCGGAACGCCAAACGCAGGAAAGGACGCCTGGGAGACCAACCGGTATTTGGAAACCATATCGCCGGAGCATTTGAATCCGGAGCTGGTAAGGAAACTGCCGCTTGAGTTTCTAAAAAACCAGTGTGCTATTCCTCTGGTCCTGGAAAATGGACAGGTTGCAGTTGCCCTGGCGGATCCGCTCAATGTAGAAGCTTATGATGCGGTTGCCGGCATCCTGGCCCAGCCGTGCGCGAGGGTCATCTGCCCCGCCTCTGAAATAGAAAAGGCAATAAGCCGTTGCTATTATCAAAATACCTCTGTTACCGGTGATAACGAAAACCCCGACGTACAGGAGTTGCCGGCCAATGCTGATGATATTGCCGGAACAGGCGCTCAGACCCACGCTGAGGACCTGCTGAACATCGCCAACAAAGCGCCGGTTATAAAATTGGTCAACAAAATCTTCTTTCAGGCGGTGCACAGCCGGGCAAGCGATATTCACATTGAGCCGTATGAAAATGAAGCGAGAATACGCTTCCGAGTCGATGGGGTCTTGCACGACGTTCTTACTTTGCCTAAGCAGCAGGTTCCGGCGCTTCTGTCGCGATTGAAAATTATGGCAAATCTTAATATCGCGGAGCGCAGATTGCCGCAGGATGGTCAAAGCCGGATTAAAATAGGCCAGGACCTCGTTGATATTCGCGTCTCCGTTATTCCAACGCTGGGCGGCGAACGCGCGGTGCTCCGGCTGCTGGATAAAGGCCGCGGCGAATTCGGTTTGAGCCAGATAGGGTTTTCACCCCAGATGCTTGGTCGGTTCAGGAATTTAATTAAAGTTCCTCATGGCATAATTCTGCTCACAGGTCCTACGGGCAGCGGCAAGACGACCACTCTGTATGCGGCCATCAACGAGCTTAACTGCGAGGAGCGGAACATCCTTACCGTTGAGGACCCGATTGAGTATCAACTGCCCGGCGTTGGGCAAATGCAGGTCAAGCCCAAAATAAATCTTACGTTCGCCAACTGCCTCCGTCACATTCTCAGGCAGGACCCTGATGTGATTATGATAGGAGAGATTCGCGACCTCGAAACCGCTCAGATTGCTATTCAGTCATCTCTTACCGGCCATCTGGTTCTAAGCACCCTGCATACCAACGATTCAGCTTCAGCCGTGACCCGGCTGATTGATATGGGTATTGAGCCATATCTGATTTCATCGTCGGTCATCGCGGTTATGGCACAGCGGCTTTTGCGGATTATCTGTCCGCAGTGCAAAGCACCGTATAAGCCGGAGCACGAAATAATTTCGCTGTGGAATGAAACCGGAAAGGCCTCGGTAATTGAAGGGCAGTTCCATAAGGGGCTCGGCTGTGAGAACTGTCTCCAGACCGGCTACTTGGGAAGGACAGGAATTTTCGAACTGTTGGTCATTGATGACGATATCAGGGAGCTAATAGGTAAACGGCTCCCTGCACATATTATAAAGCAGGCAGCCATTGAAAAGGGTATGACCACTTTGCGAGAGGATGGGTTACATAAGGCGCTGGCCGGCCAGACTACGCTTGAAGAGGTCTGCAGGGTCACGCAGGATACGGTGCAAATAGAGTGGCACGGGCTTCCAGCCCGTGAAGACACGGCCAAGATGGCCGTGCCACATTGAGGGTAACTGAACATGTCGGTAGTTGAATACAATTTGTTGACTGACAGGCCGCTGTCAACTCGCCGATTAGATAAAAAGGTCGAGCGTCGAGCATCGAGCATCGAGCATCGAGCCGACATTTTTAGAAGAGCTGGCGCCAGGGATATTTGCGTACTTACGCGTCAGTTGGCGACTCTGTTACACGCCGGTATGCCGCTTGTGCCTGCTTTGTCGGCGCTGGTCGAACAGATGCAGGGAAGTAGTCTTGCTCATATTATGGAGGAGGTTCGTGACAGTGTCAATGCAGGCAGCACGTTTGCCGGTGCGCTTGGCAAACATCCTCGCATTTTTTCAAATCTGTTCGTCAATATGGTAGCTGCAGGCGAGACCAGCGGAACCCTCGAAGAGGTCCTGCTTCGGCTGGCAGAAATGCTGGACAAACGCGCCCATCTCGCAGGCAAAGTCAAGTCCGTTATTGCTTATCCGCTTATGCTGGCTGTCGTTGCAGTCGGAGTGGTGATGTTTCTTCTGTCCTTTGTGGTGCCAAGCATAACGCAGATTTTTCTTGAAATCAATCGCCAGCTTCCCTGGCCCACAACACTGCTTATCTCAACAAGCGCATTTATAAAAACATATCTATTGGTAATTATCGCCGCGGTTTGCGTGGCGGTCTTTGGAATCGGCGCCTGGGTCAGAACCGAGGAAGGCAGGATTATATGGGACCGTTCCAAACTAAGGATGCCTCTTTTCGGCAAACTTTTTCTCAAGTTGGAAATAGCTCGCCTGTCCCGAACTCTGGGCATACTCCTTGCCAGCGGTATCCCTGTGCTTAGTGCCCTGGAGATTGCAAAGGGTGTCGTTCAAAACACGTTCCTCGTCGGCGCTCTGAGTTCTGTAAAGGACTTGGTTAGCAAAGGTGATAATATCGCAGATGCAGTAAGGAGAACCGGATTATTTCCGCCTATTGTGTTTCACATAATAGCAACAGGTCAAATCAGCGGCGACATTGAAGGCGGTCTCTTAAGCATTGCCGATATGTACGATGGTGAGGTGGAGATGACAGCTAAAATGCTGACCTCGCTGCTTGAGCCGGCCATAGTTCTCGCAATGGGAGCTGTTGTTGGTTTTATAGTGCTGGCAATTTTACTTCCGATATTTGAAATAAATCAAGTTCTGTGACGGGGTCCCGGCAAGTCGGGATAACACTATGAAAGAAAAAAAACGCCATCGAGTATCGAGCATCGAGCATCGAGCATTCACGCTCATTGAGCTTATGATTGTGGTCGTGATTTTGGGCCTTCTGGCCACCATAATTGTGCCGAGGATACTAAATAGGCCCGAACAGGCCCGCAGAATGAAAGCCAAAGTCGATATACGCAATATCGAGTCTGCGCTGGCCTTGTTTAAGACCGACACAGGCCGTTTCCCCACCACGTCCGAAGGTCTTGAGGCCCTCGTTACAAACCCGGGAATAAAAGGTTATAACAGCGACCGCTATCTCGATAAAGTGCCTTTGGACTCCTGGCGTAACAAATACATTTACATCTCTCCGGGCGTGCATAACAAAGACTACGACCTGGAATCTTACGGCAAAGATGGTGAGGACGGCGGCGCAGAAGATGACGCCGACATCGAGAGCTGGAATCTTGATTAGGTAAGGTTATGAAATCGAGCATCGAGTACCGAGCATCGAGCCCACGGGCGTTTACTTTCGTAGAGGTTGTTGTGGCTCTGGCGATTGTCTCAATTTCGCTCCTGGCGTTGATTAAGCTCCATCTCGTTAGTATTCGTTTGGCCGATACAGCACGGATAACTTCTAAAGCCGTCTTTTTGGCGGACCAGAAAATTGCAGAGACGCTCGCTCTCGGCTATCCGAAAGAAGGAGCTAATTGCGGTACCGTGGAAGAGAACGCCTTATGTCTGTATTGGCAGACCGAAGTTAAACCACTGCAACTGCCTCAACTGGCGCAGGCAGGCATTGCCGGTTTGCGGGAAATATCCGTTGATGTGAGCTGGGAACAAGGTGCCGGCCAAAAACATATCCGGATGTCAACTTACGTTGCTGACAGGAAATTGCAATGAATAAGAAGCTACCTCAAAACACAAAATGTCATTCCGAGCGAAGCGAGGAATCTATTATTTGCGCTGGTCAAACTCCTTTATGCCAACAAATCGAGACCAAGGGTGACAGTTTTGAGATAATTACTAATAGCCCCGGCAAAGGCGGTTTTACACTGGTTGAGCTTCTTGTGGCTCTGGCGATAATCGTTACCATTGTGACGATGGTATATGGTAGCTATTTTGCAACATCAAAATCAACTCAGCTTTGCAATGCCGGAATAGCTGTCCTTCGGCAGGAGCGCAAAATCCTCGAGCAGATGGCTCAGCAGGTGCGCTGCTCCTATGCCGACGCCAACCAGGCGTCTGCGAATACGGCAGCAGTGCCCCATAAGAAAGAGGCGATGCCTGAGAATATAATCAACTATTTTCAAGGCGACCCGGATAACCCAGGCGGCGAAATCCTGCGTATGGTAACTACGCACGGGATTTTTGTCGGGCAGCAGGAAGACGGTTTGTTTGATGTCACTTACAAATTTGATAGAAGCACAGCCACGCTTTCTTTATATCAGACAAGATTTGTCGGCAAAGTTAAGGATATCGCCGAAAAGAGAAATTGGCGGCCACTCGCCGAAAATGTTGAATCGGTCGAATTAGCGTTTTTCGATGGAGAGCAGTGGCTGCCTAAATGGGATTTCGAGCAGAAGCGAAAACTGCCGTATGCGGTAAAAATTAGCATCACCTGTAAAGACGAAAATGATAAGCAATACTGCTATGGCACTGTTGCGGATATATGTTGCCGGAATAACCAGGGTAGTGTCGGGCCGCCTGAGACATTGGCGGCAGTTGAGGAACAATGAGAGCCAGGCGAACAAAAGCGAAACAAAAGGGATTTGTAGTTGTTCTTGTCTTGTCGATGGTCGGCCTGCTGGCGGTTTTGCAGCTCGGCTTTAACTATAAGTCTCGCACCAATCTGCTTGCCGCTGGCGATTTCCAGAAATCCCAGCAGGCGCTCAACTGCGCAAAAGCAGGACTCAATGTTGCCGTTGCAGCAGTCAGAAATAACGAGGACATTATCACAAACAAGAAGCTGGCGAGTCTGTTTTCGGACGAGACCTCTTTTCCTGTCGGTGAGGGAAACTGCTCCGTAACTATTACCGATGAAGCCGGCAAGCTGAATGTCAACCTGCTGGCGGATAGAGACGGCAAACCAGACCGAGCCAGAATAGACCAATTACTGCGGCTCATTGACCTGCTGAATCAGCAGGAGCCGGGCTTGTCCAATATCGGTTATGGCTTTGTGCCTGCAATTATTGATTGGACGGATACTGATGACCAGGTTGTCTGTCTTCCCTTTGTAAAGGGCGAAAATTTAGGTGCGGAGTCGGATTATTACGCAGGTCTTAAACCGCCTTACCGGTGCAGGAATAAACCTTTTGACACAACTGAAGGGCTTCTGCTGCTCAAAGGCATAACTCCGGAGGTTTTCAATCGCATACGTGATTATGTAACGGTTAATGGCGATGGAAAGGTCAGCATCAATTCTGCTCCGAAACTCGTAATCGAGAGTTTGTCACAGGAGCTGAACCCGGCTTTGGCTCAAATCATAATTGACCGGCGAAAAATCAAGTCCTTTGACAGTATTATGGAGCTGCGTGATGTCCCCGGGATGACGGATGGGCTTTATTATTCCATCAGAGATATGGTTACAGTCAGCCCGGCAGACCAATACTATCTTGTAACATCACGCGGTAATGTTGACCCCGTTAGAAGAACGGCTTTCTTTTCTAACGGGGTTAACCGCACAAGCTGCACGATATCGGCGGTACTGAGGAAAAATATGCAGACCAAAAATGTTGATGTGATTTTATACAAAGAGCTTTAACGATGTATGGTGAAGGGATTTGAGGATGCTGTGCAGAAAATCGTCATTGCGAGCGAAGCGAAGCAATCTCAAGAGCAACTTGAGGAAAGATAATGATTAGGCGATGTATCGGCATAGATATTGGCCCATCCTATTTACGTGCGGTGCAAATCTCCCGCACAGGCGAGCAGTTCCACATCGAAAAAGTCTTTAGCTCGCAGACCCGCCGCAGCACGGACTCGCCGCCGGAAATACTGCGGTCTCTGACAGGTCGGCTTGGTTTTGACCGGCGCGCCGATGTAGCGATTTCGGTGCTGAATGATGCCGTTTTCTTTAAGAATTTGGAAACCGATTTTGCAACCCTCGAGCAAATCCGGGCAGGAAACTTCTCTGTGCTGGAGCATGATTTTCCGATACAGCCGGATGAAATTGTCGCCCAGGTTTGTTCCTATCGCCGGTTACCGCCGGGTGAAAAATGGTCCGTTCTCGTCGCCGCAACAACCAGAGCATCGCTATGCGAAGGGCTGAAAATCTTAAGCGCAGCAAAAATGCATCCGCGTTTGGTGGAATCGCCGATTTTTGCAATTCACGCTGCGGCTGTGGTCAATCATCCTGAAATTATGACAGGACAGGCCGTCATCGCATACATAGATGAATGTCACCTTATTCTGGCGGTTACTCATGACGGCAATATCTTGATTGTCAGGAATGTTCCGATTGTTGCCAATGCCGACAGCAGCAGCGGTTCGCTCCAGGAGAGAACTGCCGGCATTCTGTCACGCGAAGCGCAGGTAAGCTGGCAGAGAGTATTTGGGACCGACATTGGGCAGGAAATCAAAATCTACCTCGTAACCGCAGGCGATTCTGAATATCTGCAATCGCTCATCGAAGAAAACCTGCATTGTCAGACGACCGTTGTTGACTCCTATGCAAGGGTAAAAACTGCCGCCGACTGCAAAGCGGATTTCCCGATATGTGTGGCCGAAGGTCTGGCTTTGCGAGTATTGGCGCCCCAACTAACTAAAGGTATCAACTTTCTCCAGGCCGCTTCCGCCGATATAAAACCAAAATTAAACCTCAGGAAAGAGCTTATAACTTGTGCAGCGCTTGTTGGTGCGATTGTTGTATTCTGGCTGTTTGGACTGTTTGTGCGATTGTATCTTCTGGAAGCGGATTATGCCCGCATAAAAAACCAGATTAGAGATGTTTTCCAGACTACACTGCCGCAGGAAAAAAACATTGTAAATCCCCTTGTCCAGTTAGAGCAGAAGCTCCAATCTTTCCGAAAGGATTACCAGCTTTTTGCCTCTTTCCATCCAGCCGCCCTGGGGCCGCTCGAAGTTCTGCACAGCATAAGTGTTACCGCCCCTTCGCAGGCAAATCTGAAGGTCGATGACCTGTTGATAGGTGCTGATACCATTAGCATAAAAGGCACTTGTAACTCATTTGAATCGGTATATGAGTGGCAGCGGCTTTTGCGTGATGTGCAGGGCTTTAGAAGTGTTGATGTGCAAAATGTGCAGACAGCGCCCAAAAGCGGCGTTGTGCGTTTTACCATAGTGCTGTCTTCGGCCTTGTCCTCTTCAATAACGGAGCAAAAATGATGCAATTGACGCCAAGAGAAAAATTATTAGCCCTCGCTCTGGCAGTTTTCGTAGCGGTTTGGTCGCTGTTTGCCTTTGCAGTCAACCCTGCTGTTGACAGGATAGAAACACTCGGTCGGCTTATCCCCGAAAAGCAGGACGAGCTTCGCAAACTCAGTGACGGGAGCAAAGAATACGTCTTTCTCCGTGATACTCTCGACCTGTTACGCACAAAAGTAGCTTCACAGCAAAATGGCTTTGAACTGTTACCTTTCCTGGAGACGCTGGTTCGAGAGTCCGGCCTCGAAAAAAAGGTTGCGGCGATGAAGCAGCAGATAGTACCGCTCGACCCCCAGTACTATGAGACAATTGTCGAAGTAAGACTCCAGAATTTGACACTGAGTCAGCTTCTTGATTTCCTGTGCAAGGCGGAATCCTCTGAGGTCTTGGTAAAAACCAAAACCCTTCACGTCACAAGGAATCTGACAAACCCAAACCATCTCGATTCCACGGTTGAGATACATAGCGCCAAATTGGCTTCTGGCCAAGTCGCCCGGATGTGATTTTATATCCCCAAACTCACCACCCAGCTCCGCTTGTAAATGAGTTCCATTATTATTTAAGAATGCTTGTGTGAGCGGCGTCGAACATTCTTACCCCACCAGTGTCAAGCTGGACTATCAGACCCTTTTCGGGGTCGATTCCAATACAGTTGCCGCTAAATTTCGTGCCATTGAAAACCAGCGCTACTCTGTGGCCCAGCTGCACACTTAGCTTGCGCCACCGCTCTGTTACTTTTTTGCTTGCTTGGGCTGCTGTTTCGAGCCAACAGTCTAACACGGTCAGCAATCTTTTTGCCAGTAAAATCCGGTCGCACACCATTTCGCTTTCGATGTCGATGCTTGTCACAATCGGTCGCAATTCGGGCGGGAAGCAATCTTGTGTTTGGTGGCAGTTTATTCCTATCCCGATGATGTAAGTATTGCTGGTCCTGTCTTTTTTTGATTCGAGCAAAATCCCGGCTACCTTTTTGCCGTTCAGGATTATATCGTTTGGCCATTTGATTTTTGTTGATTTGCCGATGGTCTCGGCGACCGCTACGGCGCAGGTAAGAGACAGCAGCTCGCCATTCAACTTGCAATCCGTTAAGAGGATTGAACAAAGGATGCTCTCTGAGCGTCCGCTGTGCCACCTGCTTCCGGCCCTGCCTCTGCCTGCGGTTTGCTCTTCGGCGAAAACCACCAGCCCGTCGTTTCCTTTGTTTTTGGCGTATTCAGCGGCGATGTCGTTGGTGCTTGATGTGCGGCTATAGACGAGGATTTTTCTGCCGATGCGTTTGGTTTTTAGATTTGCTTTTATTTGCTCAGCGTCCAGCGGGATAGTTTGCGGCATAATATTTGGTTACTCAAACTGTCGGTGTTAACTAGAACTAACAACTAAAAACTAACCACTAACGACTCTCAAACTGGCCGTTTTGTCTCAAAACGGCCAGTTTGAGTTACCTGTCAAGTCCTATGTCAACGGCTGCTGCTGAGTGAGTGATTGCACCTACAGCAATTCTATCGACGCCACATTCGGCAATGGCTGAAACGTTGTTTAACGTTATATTGCCCGAGGCCTCCAGTAATGGTTTTTTGTCTTTGCCGCACATTTGATTTCGCATTTCGACAGCGTGTTTTAGCTGCCATTGGCCCATATTATCGAGCAGCACGATGTCGATGCCCGGAATCTCTAATACGTAGTTAAGCTGGTCATCGACATGGTCAACCTCAATGGCAATGAATTTAGCGTCCTTTACCTTTCTGGCCTCACAAACTATTTTTCGCAGTTTCTCCTGGAAGTTTCTGCCCAGCTCTGCCAGGTGGTTGTCTTTAATCAGAATTCCGTCATACAGTCCGATACGGTGATTGTGTCCGCCGCCGCAGCGAACCGCGTATTTTTCGAGGATTCGCCAGCCGGGTAATGTCTTTCTTGTATCGTAGATTTTTGCCTTTGTTCCCTGAACAGCCCGGACGTATTTGTTTGTCGTTGTGGCTATCCCGCTGAGCCGCTGCAGGAAGTTGAGCATGACTCGCTCGGCGCTGAGCATAGCACGCAGTGGGCCTTCGATAGTAGCCAGTTTGCATCCTACATGGGCGGACTGGCCATCGTTCACGTGGACTTTTAACCTCAGTCTCCCGTCATATTGTTTGAGGATTTCTCTGGTAACATCCATTCCGCAAACGATTATTTCCTCTCGTGAGACGATGTTTGCCCTGGCAATAGTATCCTTTTTGAACAGAAGCTGGGTTGTCATATCGCCTTGTCCGAGGTCTTCTTCGATTGCCATTCGGATAAGCGGCATCGCTTTTGCAAGGTTAAGTTTCTTCATTTTTTCCCTTTTTACTTAAAAGTTTCAACGCATTAGGCGCAAAAAAAATAAAAAACAACAAAGACTATTCAGAAGTTTTTTCTTCTGGGTTTTTTGTGCCTTTTCGTGGCTATTCTTTTCTTCTCTGCCACCAAGACACGAAGTTACAAATTTCCTGATTTCTGATTCCCTGATATTCTTCTTCCTGATACTCTGATTCTCTGGTGTCCTTTTACCTGTGTTTTTTGTGCCTTTTTGTGGCTAAAAAATCTCTTTTCTTTCTCCGTGAGCTGACCAGGACCAATTCCGGCAGCTCTTTCAGTTCTCGCAGTTGGTCGCGCAGAAAAGCCGCCCGCTCAAAATCAAGTGTCTGGGCCGCTTCAAGCATTTCCTGCTCAATCGCAGAAGCCAGCTCAACCTTGTCATATTCGGTATCGCCGAAACGGACGGCCTCGCGGGCGGTCTGCCTTGCTTTAAACAAATCCGACAAACTTCTGCGGATTTCCTTCTTTATCGTCTCAGGCGTAATGTTATGGTCTTTATTGTATTTCGTCTGAATTTTACGGCGCCTGTTTGTTTCGTCAATAGCTTTTTGCATAGATTCTGTAACCGTGTCGGCATATAAAAAGACCGTGGCGTTGATGTTTCGAGCGGTTCTGCCGATTATCTGTATCAGTGAAGTCTGGCTTCGCAAGAACCCCTCCTTGTCTGCATCGAGAATTGCTGCTGCGGAGACTTCCGGCAAATCCAGCCCTTCGCGCAGCAGGTTCACCCCCACCAGGACATCGAAGTTGCCGGTGCGTAAATCCCGCAATATATCGATTCTTTCGAGGGTCTCGATTTCGCTGTGTAGATACCGGCACTTAAAGCCCTTTTTGGTAATGTAACTTGACAGGTCTTCAGCCATCTTTTTCGTCAGGGTTGTAACCAGCACCCGCTCTTTGGCTTTGACTCGTTTTTCGATTTCACCCAGAAGGTGTGGAATCTGGTTGCGGGCCGGATACACGAAGATTTCAGGGTCTAAAAGTCCTGTCGGCCTGATAATTTGCTCAACAACCTCATTATTGCATTTTTCCATCTCGAATGTCGCGGGTGTCGCGGAGACAAAAATGACATTGGCCCAATTCTCCTGAAATTCCTCGAATCGCAGCGGCCTGTTATCCAGCGCGCTGGGCAGCCGGAAGCCGTGCTCTACCAGGACCTCTTTTCTGCTTCTGTCGCCGGCCCACATTGCCCTTATTTGCGGGATGGTAGCGTGGGATTCATCGATGAATAAAAGAAAATCCTTTGGAAAATAATCAATCAGTGTATAAGGTCTGGCGCCAGGCGGCAGGCCGGCTAAATGTCTGGAGTAGTTTTCAATTCCGCTGCAATAGCCGACCTCCTGCATCATTTCAATATCATACATCGTTCTGGCCTGGAGCCGCTGGGCCTCTAACAATTTTCCTTCCTGCCGAAATTGTTGCAGGCGCTCTTTTAGCTCGGCCTTTATGTTTTCTACCGCCGAACCAATTCTTTCGCCGGGCATAATGTAGTGCTGAGCCGGATATATAAAAACCTGCTCTTCAGCGGCGAGTATTTCCGCCGATACCGGGTTTATGTAACTTATTTGTTCTATTCTATCGCCGAAGAATTCGACGCGAATCGCGAAAGACTCGTAAGAAGGATACAGTTCCACCACGTCCCCGCGGACCCTGAATGTCCCTCTCTGAAACTCGATATCGTTTCTGGCGTATTGGATGTCTGCTAATCTGCCTAAAAGCTCATTTCTGTCCACGGTATCGCCCCTGCGGATGGCTACCACGCTGGCCTTATAATCTTCAGGCGACCCCAGCCCGAAAATGCACGAGACCGATGCGACAATAATGCAGTCGTTTCTTGTGGATAAGCTCGTAGTAGTGGAAAGCCGCAGCCGGTCGAGGTCGGCATTTTTGGAGGCGTCTTTTTCTATATATATATCTCGCTGCGGAATATACGCTTCCGGCTGATAGTAATCGTAGTAGCTGACAAAATACTCGACCGCGTTTTCAGGGAAAAGCTCTCTGAATTCTTCATAGAGTTGGGCGGCCAGCGTTTTATTGTGGGATATAACGAGGACCGGCGAATCCTGCTGGGCTATGACGTTGGCCATAGTGAACGTTTTGCCGCTGCCCGTAACGCCCATAAGCGTTTGGAATGTCTTTCCTGCGTGCAGGTCTTCTACAAGCCG
>Ga0315294_10005760_pt1 | contig 13598 bp, 12 predicted proteins | sample YL17G13_40_MG_FD_203626 | JGI IMG/M metagenome (GOLD analysis project Ga0315294, IMG submission 203626) | Sediment microbial communities from Yellowstone Lake, YNP, Wyoming, USA - YL17G13_40 | ecosystem: Environmental > Aquatic > Freshwater > Lake > Sediment | place: USA: Wyoming | collected... | reverse complement strand
AACTTAAGGTGAAATATTTATGGCAAAAGAAAAAATAAATGCACTTATAGACGGTGGTCACGCAACAGCAGGTCCGCCATTAGGACCAAAATTAGGACCTTTAGGTATCAATATCCAGAAATTGATAGGTGACATTAATACTGCAACCAAATCATTTGAAGGGATCAAGGTTCCAGTAGATATTATTGTTGACAAAGATTCAAAAACATGGACAATTGAGATTGGTACACCTTCTGCATCACAACTTATTTTCAAAGAGATGAAACTGCCAAAAGGTGGCGGTGGAATTTCGACAAAAGAAGTGAAACCAAAAGCTGGAGCGAAGAAAGAAGCAGCAAAACCTGGCGAAGCAAAGCCAGAAGAAGCAAAACCAGAAGAAAAGAAAGAAAAGAAGAAAGAAGAACCCAAAGCAGAAGAAGCTCCAGCAGAAGTAGCAGCTCCCAAAGTTCTTGATAAAGCTGCAGCAATTGTCGGAAATGCTTCAAGAGATATCATAATCAAAATCGCTAAATTGAAAATGAAAGATATGGGAACTCGAACATTGACTGGCGCGGTTAAGACAGTGATTGGCACATGTCTTAGTTCATGTATAAAAGTTGATGGTAAAGATCCAAGAGAAGCGCAGAAAGATGTCGATGCAGGACTTTGGGACGAAGATATCAAAACAAATAAGTAAACTTTATAAACCCTTTTTTGTTTTTACAATAAAGCGAACGTGGTAAATCCACATAACCACTTAGGTGGGAGCTATGGATACTCAAAAGATTTTAGAAGCTCTCAAAAAGCTTAAAGAAGGAAAGAAGAGAAACTTCAAACAGGCTATAGATTTTGCTATAGTCCTGAAAGAAGTAAATTTGAATAGTCCAGAAGGTAAAATAGACGAATTCTTTGTCTTGCCAGTAAACAGAGAAAAGAAAGTTAAGATATGTGCCTTTGTCGACAAAGATATTAGTACTGATGCAAGAAATGTTTTTGATAAAGCAATAACAAAAGAAGAGTTCGGAAAATATGCCGGAAACAAGAAAGATATCAAATCTTTAGCAAGAGAGTATGATTATTTTATTGCTCAGGCAACAATTATGACTGATGTTGCAGCAACATTCGGTAAAGTTCTTGGACCAAAAGGCAAGATGCCAAATCCAAAAGCAGGATGTGTTATCCCACCGAAAGCAGACCTAAATTCTATTAATAGAAGACTTCAAAACACGGTTAGAATCAGAACTAACAAACAACCTGTAATAAGCGTTATGGTTGGATCAGAAGATTCAAAAGATGAAGACTTGGAAAAAAATATCTTAGCTGTTTTTGAGTTCGTAAAGAAAAAACTCCCCAGGGCAGACCAGCAACTCAAGAAAGCATATGTCAAGATGACAATGTCTGAGCCAGTATTCATAGGTGTATAATCATGGCTTTATTAACCAAAAAACTACCAGAATGGAAAGAAAGGCAAATAAAAGAATTTGCTGAGAAAATAAAATCAGCAAAAACAATTGGTTTGGTAGATATAAAAGGAATGCCAGCTTCACAACTTCACCAGATTAGATCAAAACTTAGAGATAGTATTGGGATTCATGTTGTCAAGAAAACTATCATAAAGTTTGCAATGGAGCATGTGAAACATTCAAAAAAGAATATGGCCGAAATCGAAGCAAAAATTCCAGAAATGCCAGCGTTGATAATTTCAGATCTTGATCCGTTCAAAATGTCAAAATTATTTATAGAGAACAAAGCACCAGCATTTGCAAAACCTGGACAGCTTGCACCAGAAGACATAGCAATCCAAGAAGGACCAACACCGTTTACACCAGGTCCGATGATTGCTGAACTTGGTGCAATAGGAATCAAAGTCAAGGTAGATGCAGGTAAACTTGTTGTGCAGCAAAGAACAGTCGTGGCCAAAAAGGGCGAACCAATAAAACCGGCAGTTGCAGACTTGCTTGTTAAATTGAACATTCAACCAATGGAAGTTCGATTAAGTTTGGCAGGCGCATGGTCTGAAGAAAAAGTCTATGGTGCAGACGTATTAAACTTCAATCTAGAAGAACTCATGGCTGAATTGAATAAGGCAGCATCAGATACATTCATGCTTTCACTTGGATTACCATATCCAACAAAAGAAAATATTTCAATATTGGTATCAAAAACATACCGTGAAGCCAAATCATTAGCAATGGAACGCGGGATAATAGTGAAAGAATTGATGGGAGAATTACTTGCAAAGGCAATAGCCCAAGCAAATGCTCTCGAATCAATAATTCCAAAATAGAAAGGTGGTTAAAAAAATGGAACAACTTTATGCAGCTTTGTTGCTTCACAAAGCAGGACACAAGATAACTGAAGCAAATATGAAAAAGGTCTTAGAAGCGGCCGGAGCAAAGGCTGAGGAAGGACAGATTAAAGCAGTAGTTGCAGCACTCGACGGCGCAAACATAGATGAAATCATATCAAAAGCTTCAGCAATGGCAGCAGCACCAGCACATGCAGGCGCAGCACCAGCACACGAAAAGAAAGAAGAGAAGAAAGAAGAAAAGAAAGTGTCTGAAGAAGAAGCAGCAGCAGGCTTAGGCGCACTATTTGGTTAATATGACTAACGCTTTATTTTATTTTTAGAGAATCTTTTTCTTAGATTTGTCTACTGACAGTGTGAACTTTGTCCTACACCTTGACATGTCAAACCAGAACAGCAATCATTTGTTGAACTACAAAATTCACCCAATGCAGCACATGCATTACATGTTCCGTCAGTTGAATCGTAATATTTTTTGAAACATCTAGTATACACTTTATCACAGCAATCACTGTTTATATTACAAACATCATCCGTTCTTTTACAAGAGTCTGTTTGCATTGCACCTTGGGCAGAAGCATTCTTTGTTAAATTTCCACTGCTACTCCAATAATTCTGTGTTATATCAAAGCCCTTGCCACTTGTAGTTAAAATGTAAATTATGAAAACAGTCACAACTACTACAGCAATTATGACCAAAACAACAGATGTTATTGGTAGACCCTGGCCTTTATTCATTTGTTAATTAACAAATCGCAATCTTTTAATTCTTTCTTTTAATTGGTTAATAAAAGGATATCATGTGATGTTATGGCCACTGATAAAGAGCTAAAGAAAATAAAAAGGCATGAGTTCAAGGAGAACTTTGCCAAGTTTTACCCTGTTGAAGTTATTAAGAAGATGGGTTTTGATAGATACATCTGCAAAAAATGTGGCCGTGGCTTTTGGAGCACAAAGAAAAGAGAATTCTGCGGAGAACCTACATGCGGAGACGGTTATACTTTTATAGGTAAAAAAATAATGCGTGAAATTGGTTACAAAGAAAGTTATGATTTACTTGTAAAAACTTTCAAGAAGTGGGGTTACAAACCATTGAAACGTTATCCTGTTGTATCTAGATGGTATGAAGGCCATAATTTTGTTGAAGCTGGGATAAATGATTTCCAACCATTTGTAGTCAGCGGCCAGGTTCCGCCACCAGCACCTGCTGTTTTAGAGGATCAGTTCTGTTTGAGATTTAATGACATAGAAAATGTAGGCTTGACTGGCAGACATTATACTGGGTTTATAATGATGGGTCAGCATGTTTTCAATACACCAGAAAAGTATGTTTATTTCAAAGATGAAGGAGTTCAACAGCTTGTTGAATATTTTGTAAAAACACTTAAGCTTCCCAAAGATGATTTAATCTTACATGAAGATGTATGGGTCGGTGGTGGGAATTTTGGCCCATGTATTGAATTCTTTTCACACGGTATGGAATTAGGGAATCAAGTCTATATTCAATATGAACAAACACCAGAAGGATATCGAGAACTTCAAACAAGAGTAATTGATATGGGCACGGGCGCAGAACGCCTAGTTTGGTTCTCATCAGGAGAGATAATGTCATATGATGTCGTGTTCCCTGAAGTTATGAAATATCTTTACAAGCAAACCAAGATAAAAAAGAATAAAGAGGTTTGGAAGAAATTTGCACAGTACTCAGCAATTATTGATGCTGAAGAAGAAGATGTGAATAAGGCATTTAAGGAAATTGCAACCAAAATAGGAATCGATGCAGTTGAGTTAAGAAGAGAAATATTACCGACAGCTGCACTTTATTCTATTGCAGACCATACCAGAGCACTGCTTGTGGCAGTACATGATGGAGAGTTACCAAGCAATGTTGGTGGCGGTTACAATCTTAGAAATATTTTGAGAAGATGTTTCTCGCTTATTGATATGTACCAGTTCAATATAGATCTAAATGAAGTTATAAGATTACATATTAAAGAATTTGGGAGATGGTACAAGGATCTAAAAGAAGAAACAGTGATATTTGATGTAATAAAAATAGAGAAGGAACGTTATTTAGAAACAGTATCCAAAACTAAACAAATAATTGAAAAGATGGCCTCTTCTGGAGAACTATCAAATGTTGAAACATTATTAAAATTATATGAATCAAATGGGATAACACCGGAACTGATAAAACAGCTTAGACCAGAGATTGAATTATCATCCAAATTTTATTCAAAACTTGAAGATCTCAAAAGACCAGCACAAAAACACGAAGGCGGAATTAATGTTTCTGGCATACAGAAAACTATTCTTGGTTTCAGAGAAGAATCGAATAAAATGTCTTTCAAGGCAAAAGTGATAGCACAGATAGAAAATTTCTTAGTTTTGGACAAAACATATTTCTATCCTAAGATGGGTGGACAAGACTGGGATTTAGGAAAAATAGAGGATATCCCACTTAAATCAGTTCAGATGCAGGATGGCGTTGTGTTGCATGAGTTGTCAAAGAGCAAAAAATTCGAATTAGGCCAAGATGTTTCATGTGAAATTGATAAAGAACGAAGGAAACAATTGACAATCACACACAGTGCAGTGCACATAGTTGGTGCTGCAACAAGAAAAGTTCTTGGAACGCACATAAACCAAGCAGGAAGCGAGAAAACAATTGATAAAGGGAAGATTGACATAACTCATTACAAAGCATTAACTTTTGAAGAATTCCAGCAAATAGAAAAAGTAGCTAACCAAATGGTCAAAAAAGGTATAGAGGCAGAAAGCAAAATCATTCCTCGTGGCGAAGCAGAGAAGAAGTATGGTATGAGGATCTATCAAGGTGGGGCAGTTCCTGGAAAAGACATCAGGATAATTGCTTTTGGAAATGATGTTCAAGCATGTGGCGGAACGCATGTTGAAAATACAAAAGATATAAAATTCATTAAGCTTATTAGCAGTGAAAGGGTTAAAGATGGAGTAGTGAGGATTGAGCTCATGGTCGGAGACAAAGCGCTTGAAAAAGCACAAGAAAACGAAAAGATATTAAAACAAGTTGCAGACCTTTGGAATGTTTCGTATAAGGAAGTACCAAAAACTGCAGAACGATTCTTTGAAGAATGGAAAGACCAGCGTAAGAAAGTTAAGGAATTAACAGAAGGTCTAGCGCGAGAATTGATAGATACGAAATTGAAAACAGAAAATATTGCACATATAAAACTTCCAGTGTCTGATTTCTCCATGCTTATTAAAATAGCAGATGAAGCAGCGAAAGAGCACAAAGAAAAAGCAATCTTGCTTGTAGGCGAAAACTTTGCATACGGAATTTCAAATCACTCTGAGATAGATATCAAAAAAGAATTGCACAAAATCTGTGAAAAAGTAGAAGGCGACGAGAAAAAGGCCCGCGGTTTCCAGCTCAAAAAATGATAGACATCCAGCTTATCATAAGCTTAATTGTGGCCTCGATGGTTTATGGTAATATTACCTTGATAGTCGCAGGTGAACTTCTAAAAGCACCTTTTTTTATAACGTTATTTTCTGTTGTGATGATATGGACAGCAGTTTATCTACTGATATTTGTTTTATTTATGGAACAGATATTAGGATTTTTTTCAAGATTCAAATTTTTCAAAAGTTGGTTAGACAAAGCAAGAAATAAAGCAAATGAATTCAGACACCATCATGTGATACTCGGAATTTTTATAGCAACAATTATACCATTCCCACCATTTGGTCTAAATTGTGGTTCAGTAGTTGGTTTAACGCTAGGGCTCAGTAAACTCAAAACAATGTTGACAGTTTGGTTAACTAATTTGTTGCAGTTCTTTATATTTTATGTTATACTAACATACTTTATTTAATCACAATCGCTGGCTTTGCTGGCATTGCAGAAGAAGCTTTCTGTTCAGAACTTTTTGTGGATGATTCAATTATTATTTTGCAGTCAAATTCCTTTTCTAAGTACTGTTTCGCTTCATTGAATATGATTAATTCTTTTTTCTCTCCAAATATTACCTTTGGAATCTTGTTTGTGTCAGCAGTTATCTTTGTAAGAATCTTTGTAATTTCCCCACTTTTAGTTCTCAAGAATTCATCCTTTGTTAAGACTGACATTATTGATTTCATATCGCGTTTACCAATTGAGATAAATTCTTTTGCTGTTTTCAATACAGTATTTTTCCATTCAGGTGCAACTATTATTTTAATTAGAGATGGTTTTTTGCCTACAAGCTTTATAATTTCATATATGTCTGTTATTGTGTTCATCACAAGATTCTCTGATTCTTCTATGTCAGGCTTTATTAGTTTTTCATCAGATTCAGGCCATTTCTCTAATGAGACAAATGTCTTCTTTCCAAGCATGCTCCATAATTCTTCAGCAATATGTGGTATCATTGGTGCAAGAAGCTTTGTCCATTTTTCAGCAATCAATTTATTTATAGCACCAATTTCTTTCTTTTGGATTCTACTTTCTAGATGTTTGTATGCATTAGGTATATCATAAAGAACAGTTGTTGCATATGCTCTGTGATCCATTATTTCCAAGCTTTCTGTAGCTCGTTTAATGGAATTTTCAAAATATGACAAAAATGCTTGGCTTGGTAATGATAGTTTACCACTATTTTTATGTTTAACAACATTCTTTAATAAATCAAACAGGTTTGAAATATTCTTCTGAATATTAATTATCTCATTAGTATTCCAACTGAAATTACCTTCTACATTAGCTATAGATGAGATATAAGATCTGAAAACATCAACCCCAAATTTGTTTTTAATATCAAGTAATACTATTACATTTCCTCTAGACTTTGACATCTTTTCGCCATCTTCACCCATAACATAACCATGGAATGATATCTCTTTTGGCCAATACTTTTCAGGTAATAGCGCAGCATGTGCAAATATGAAAAATGAAAGATGGTTTGTTAGATGTCCTGTAAACGTGTGTCTTTGGTCAATTGGGTACCAATATTCAAATGATTCTCTTAATTTCTTTAGTTTTGGAGTTTTTGGTTTGCCTACTCCCAAGAAAACATAATCAAAGAACTCATCATTCAGTTGGTTTCCTTTTATTTTGTACTTTTTTATCAAATTCTTAATAGTATAAAGCGCCATATACATTGTTGAATCTGAGAGTGATTCGATTATCCAGTTTTTGTCAACCGGCAGTTGTGTCCCAATGCCTCTTCTCCTTGCAACAGGTCTTTTGTCTAACCACTTGAATGTGTCTAGAAATTGTTTTCTATAGAGTTCAGGTTTAATCTTCATTTTGTCTAAGCATCTCAATGCTTTTTCTTTCCAGCCAGAAGAATTAAAATCCAAGAACCATTGATCATAAATCATAGCAACAATAATTTTTCCACCGCATCTACAAACAGCTGGTCGTGATGTTTCATAGAATAAATCAGCATCTCTGTTCGTGAGCAAAAGTTTCTTCACTTCTTCCTTTGCTTTCGTAACAGGCATTCCGTTTAATTCACCACAATTTTTTACCATTGTTCCGGTATGGAATCCAATTCTATAGATGATCTGTGTTGCTTCTTCTAATCGCGGATCTGTTTGGTCTCTTATATCCATTTCCTTGCATATTTTTACTGCAGCCATATTACCATATTCAGGAGTATCAATTATTGGTATAACTTCGATCTTCTGAATTTCATCATAATCTAAACCATATTTTTCAATTTCTTCACGATTCTTTTTGATATCGTGTAGCGCCATGTAATCATAAGGCGCATCGCTAGGAACAGAAGTAACAATTCCGCTCGCAACTGAAATGTCAACAAATCTTGATGGTAGAATTATTATTTCTCTATGTATGCCTGGCGCATGTACATATTTTCCGACATATTCTTTTCCAAGTTTTGATTCAACAATTGAGATATTTTTCTTTTGATAAGACAATTTGTCCGCAGCTTCTTTGCTCATAACCCATTTTTCTTTGTCAACCTTTACAGTCACATACTCTGCTTCTGGTTTTATCCAAAGATTTGTCTGCCCAAAAACTGTTTCCGGCCTTAGTGTTGCTGCCACGATGAAAGTATTCTCTTCACCAGGTAGCTTGAATTTAAGCAAAGTGAATTCCTGTTTTTCGACAGGATTTGTATCGGCATCTTTTATATCGTCCTCACCAACAGCATTTTTGTCATTAACACAGTAAAGAACAGAGTGAGATCCTTTAGTTAAAAATCCTAATTCATTATACTTATTGAATTGCCAAGTAACGAGTTTTTGGTGTTCTATGTCTCCTGAAGTAAAAGATCTTGTAAAATCGACTGAAAGACCTAATGCAGAAAGTTCATCAATCATCTTCGGAATAAAGAAATCAACAATATTCCATGGATCTTTGAAGGAAGAAACAATTTGCTTAATTTTTACCTCAGTTTTAACATAGTTCTTAACATAATTTGAAAAAAGACTAATTGTCTTTTTGTCACCATTCTCTATAGCGCATGAAATCCCAATGACAGGTGCCCCACTTATATGGAATGCGGCTGGGAATAATACATTATATCCGCGCATGCGCATAAACCTGGCCCTTACATCGGCTTGCGAAAAAGCATAGCCATGGCCAAAATGAAGACTCCCTGAAATATATGGGTAAGGTACAGTTATGAAGAACTTTTTCTTTTTGCTGTCTACATCTGACTCAAATACCCGTTTTTTAGCCCATTTATTCTGCCACTTTCTTTCTAGCTTGATAGTGTCATACATGTTATAAACAAAGAGAATAGGGTATAAATTATTTATGCAATAAGAATAAGCAAGTCAGAAATAACAGTACAATTGTTACATATATCCCATATTCATCAAATAGGCCCTTTTTGCTTTCCATAATATATTCTGCAGAATATAATTCTCTTTATAAATGTTATTATAATAAAAATGCCCACGCTGGGATTTGAACCCAGGACCTCCTGCTTAGAAGGCAGGCGCTCTATCCAAGCTGAGCTACGAGGGCATGATATTTTAGTAACAATATGGTTTTAAAATCTTTACCTTACAAAGATTTTTATATTGCTAGATGTTCTGTTAGTAATACTTCGGGGGTTGATATTATGGATGAATGTTCCTTGGAAGATGCTGTTAAAGTAGATTATTTTGAAAATCTATGGAAAGAACAAGGCAGAACACTTACAATAAAGCAAAAAGATGAAATTGGAATTGCATATCTTAAACATATAATTGGTGCAGATGATGCTACGATAAATGCATTTTTGGATGAAGACAACTTAAAAGAACACAACAATGCGACTTATGTTATTGGTATGATGATGGCTGGTGTAAACCCTTGTAAACATGATATTAAATCTTTTTGGCAGGCTATGGATAAAATTGGGGTAGAATATTCTAAAGAAGATTTAGAATTCCTACTTGAGAAAGATGGTGGCAGCGGAGCACTTACAATGACATTTAATATAAGTTTAGCTGGGCGTTCACATGTACAATACTTAATTGATATAACTGCTCATGCATACAAATAAACGACACCATAATCTTTATCTAAGCAATTTGTTTTATTTTAGTATATGGCATTCAATGATTTTTTCAGAATATTGCATAATAAAAGAGCTCTAAAACTATTTCTACCAATTTCAACAGCATATTTCTTCTTCGCATTCGGCTGGGGACTAACAACACCAATATTCTCGATTTTTATTAATAATGTAACTGGTGATTTATTCTTGACAGGTGTAATACTTGGCCTTTGGGGTATAGTTGGACTGTTTTCTGATGTTCCATTTGGAGTTTTGATAGATAAGGTATCCCCAAAGAAATTAATACAAATCTCACTTGCTGCATATCTTTTAATTACAATTGGTTATACATTTGCCACGAATTTCCCAATGTTGTTCTTTGTAAGGGTAATGCACTCGTTCTTTGGAGCATTAATGTGGGTTGCAATTTGGGCATATCTTTATAGCAAGATAGAGCAGAAGAAAGCAGCACAAGAAATAGGATTATTCTCAGAATTTTATGATGTTGCAGCAACAGCATCACCTCTCTTAGGAGGATTACTTGTTGCTGTAAGCTTCTTTACACCATTTTATTTGCTTAGCATATTCTGTTTCATAGCATTCATGGTAATAACATTGTTTATGCCAGAACAAAAGAACCACAAAACACATGATGGTTATTTCGGATTAATGAAGAAAGAAGTTTTTGACATAGCAAAAATGGGAAATGTATTTTATTATCTTGCAATATTCCTGATAATAGTATTCGGAGTAAACAACATTGTTCTAGGTTTCCTCCCAATAATACTTAACAGTGTGGGAGTAGGCTATGAATTAATCGGACTGATTATAGCTGCAACAACCTTGCCCGCGGTACTGCTCGAGGTGCCAATCGGAGGCTTTATTGATAAGGTTGGTAGAAATAAAGCAGCAGTAGTTGGTCTTGGTATATCAGCTCTTTGCACAGCAATACTTTCATTTACATTATATGTTCCAGTTGTCATAGGAACAATGTTCTTGTTTGGCATTTCAACAGTTATGTTAGTCCTACTTTCGAATGCAGCTGCGTCTGACTTTACACCCAAAATGGGACGCGGATGTTTTTCAGGTATTGTTACTTTTTTTAAAGATGTTGGCAATTTTGTTGGCCCGATATTAGGTGGGGTTGCGTTAAAATTTGCAGGCGAACCCAAAACAATGCTTGCAATAGCAATCATACTTGCAGCATCAGCATTACCTATGTATCTTATGTTTGGTAAAAAACGAGGTATAACAGATGTTAAATTACCTTAATGCATTAAAATATCCAATCACAAACATAAAATCATTTGTAATAGGAGCACTGCTTACTTTGTTTTCCATTCTATTTATACCATTTTTACTTGTGCAAGGTTATGTTGTAAAAATTATAAGAGAGACAAATAAAGGTTCAGATTTTATGCCTGAATGGGAAGACTGGAAAACGCTTCTATTCGATGGGTTTTTTGTATTCGCAATAGAAGTAGCTTATCTTTTGCCATCGCTTTTGCTTTATACATTGGCAACATTAACAACAGCACAAAGTCTTACAAGTGCAATTTCTTCGGGAACTATTCTTGACATTGGTATCACAGCAGTAGTCTTAATACTCATAAGTTCGATCATCATGATTTTAGCACTTATCGTACTTCCAGTCGCAATTGTTAATTATGCATTAACAAAAGAATTCAAAAGTGCATTTGATATAGTTGGTATAGTCAAAACAATACTTATGAATCCATTAAATTATGTTTTGACATTGGTTATTGGTTTTATTGTCATGCTGCTGTTCCTGCTGACAGCACCAATAACTTCGATTGTGCTCGGAGCTTTGCTGTTTTATCCAGTAGTATTCATGTTCAGAACAGTAGCTGAATGGTTTACAGAGATTCCTTAATACCAAAAATAGTGGACAGAGTGGACAAGTCCTGGTAAATTATATCAAGTAAGAATTAGTAGATCATCAAGAGGATAGCTCGGTGGTTAAAAATTAAAAATAAAAAATTAATTCTTGCAGAAATTGTTGGAATAATGCTTGGTGATGGCTGTTTTTATGAAATGCCAAGATGTTACCAAATTTCTATTTCATTCAACAAACTTGAAATAGACTATTTAAACTGCGTATTAAAATTATTTAAGTCTGTTTATCCGAAAGAAAAATTTTCTATATCAGAATTAAAAAACGAATTTCTATTAAGAACATATTCAAGGAAAGTCAGTAATGATTTTTTTGAAATGGGACTAAAAACTGGTAGAAAAACAAAACGTAGAATTGTTATACCTAATTGGATAAAAAAAGATAGAGCATTAGTCATTGTATTTTTAAGAGGTATATTTGATACAGATGGTTGCTTGTATAGAAAATATGGTAGTTACATGCAGATACAAATGAAATTGGCTAATAAACAACTAGTCAGAGATATTAGAGCCGTTATATGTAGACTTAATTTTAATTCCACTAAAATAATTATGGATTTTGAAAAGATTCATAAAGTCTATGAATGGAAATTTTATCTATCCAGACAAGCTGAAATACACAAATTTATAAAATTAATTAAACTTCGTAATTCTAAGCATATCACCAGATATGCAAAACTGTGGGGCCATATTTTAACCTGGCAGAATGTGTTAGCTAAGAAAAACACCTGCAGTAGCGGGCTCCAGAAGTCTCTTTTGGAGAACTGAGTCAAAAGACGATGATTGAAGAAACCCGCGGATTAGGGTTCAAATCCCTATGGCCCCACGTTTCCTTTTTTTTCCTAAAAATCAAAGAGTAAACCTTATAAATAGAAATATACTACTTTAAAGTAACAAAATATAGGGGTGGAACTTTGAACTTTAAAATTGCATTATTATTTGTAATCGCGCTCGGAATTTTAGCTCCAGCACTTGCTATAGATGTTAAAATGGATGTGTTTCCTTATAGTGATTCTGTGAATCCAGGTGATAATTTCCTTGTATTCGGTTATATTTATTCAGACGACGAAATAGGAGATTCTGACATTAAACTTAAAATATATAATGGTACTGGTGATCTTGTAAAAACTGAAATACCAGAAGTAGAATTAATTAATGCAGATAATAGTAATAATGCATATTTTTACCAGATGATGGGCCTAAGCGAAATCGGTCAATATGATATAAAATTAAAGATAGATGGAAACACTGAGGAAACAGCAAATTTGGATATTGGATTAACTAGTTCAGATGTCATAACAATAACAAATACAGGTTATAGCATAAACGGAGATGAAATAACATTTGATATTGGGATTAAAAATACTGATACCCACGACCATGATGTGACTATTTATTTGAAAGGCGAAAATAATTTTGGTTCTCCAACAAAATTACAAATTGATGTTAACGCAGGCGATGTTGAAGATGTAGAAAAAACATATTCATTGAGTGATTTCGGCGATGGAAACTTTGTTGTTGGTATCCAAGCAAAAACAGATGATGATGATTATAGTGATCCTTCATATCTAATTGTATATATTGAAAATGGAAATTCTGATAATTCCGATGAAAATCAAACAGATACTTCAGATTACTATGGAAGTTTAAGCATAACCGACGTTGAACTAAGTAATGACATTTTGTACCCTGGAGATGTTACTGATGCTTATGTAACTGTTAAAAATAGTAATAACAAAGAAACACAGTTCAAATTAGAGTACAGAGTTAATAATCAATTATTTAGGTCTGGAGATGTTGCTTATGTCCAACCAAATTCAAAAATAACAGTATCAGTACCTGTCGAGGTTCCTGATGCAGAACAAATCGATTTTTATGTAAAAGTTTCAAACCCTTCATATTCAGACACTGACTCAAAA
>Ga0315294_10005758_pt1 | contig 13599 bp, 16 predicted proteins | sample YL17G13_40_MG_FD_203626 | JGI IMG/M metagenome (GOLD analysis project Ga0315294, IMG submission 203626) | Sediment microbial communities from Yellowstone Lake, YNP, Wyoming, USA - YL17G13_40 | ecosystem: Environmental > Aquatic > Freshwater > Lake > Sediment | place: USA: Wyoming | collected... | reverse complement strand
ATGAATGATGCCGGCGGTGGCGCAGAGAAGGCCCCCCGTCTGCACTCCCAGCACGCAGAGGACGAGCCATCCCCTTGCCGTGGAAAGGCGGGTGAGGGCGAAGGCCCCGACAAACGCGAGGGTCGCCTCGAAAAGGGGGAAGGGCCGGTGTGTGATCGCGGCTGTCGCATAGGTCACCCAGGCGCAGAGGCAGCTGAGCTCCATGCAGTGGGTGAGCACCCGGAGCAGAAGCACTTCCCTCCCTCTCACCCCGCCCGCCTCTCCAGGAGGATTTCGTCCAAGAGCCGGACGTCCGCCTGCCCGGAATCTCCTTTGTCCCCTGCGCCGCCGGGCCTCGAGACAAACAGGATCACCGGTACGTGGCGGCGCCTAAAGTATTCGACGACGGGGACGACGCCCCCCTGCCTTTCGAGGGAGAAACAGATGCAGGTCGTCCCCCAGGGAAGCTGCATCCCGTTGCGCAGGACCTCGACGAGAGCTGTCGCAGGCTCCATCTTGAGCCGCGCCAGAAGCTCGAGGAGTGACGGCAGATGGTGAGCATTTCTCCCGATGGGCACGACCGATCCGCTCTCCCCCGCCCCCGCACCGTTGGCGACCAATCCCACGGCGCAACCCTCCCCGTCGAGCCGCACTGCCAAGGACGCCACGGCTTCGAGCGTTCGCTCGAACTCCTCTTCGGCCCCGTGCCTCGCGAACCGATCCACGTCCACCGCGAGCAGGATCTTTTCCTGCTCGGTAGGTTCGAAGACCTTTTCCTGCAGACGGTGATGGCGAGCACTCGCCTTCCAGTGAATGTGTTTGGCCGGCCGGCCGGGCTGATACTCCCTGGTGCCGAGGATGTAGATAGGATCCCGGACGGGGCTCTCCGCGCCGGGAATGCCGAAGAAATCCCTTCGTGGCAACGGGAGCCGCCTGAGCGGAACGATTCTCGGATAGACCACGACCTGGAAGGTTTCTCCCACCGCCCCTTCTGTCGAGAAGAAGCCGAGGAGGTCGCCGGTTGTGACGTGATGGGGGCCAAGGAGATGGACTCCCCTACGGGAGGCCGTCATTTCCCAACGGAATCCGACCTTCTGGTACCACAGGAGCCCGCTCTCTCCGCTCACGGCCGTCTGCTGTGTGGGGCCAAGGAGTCCGTCGACGGGCACGGTCACCCGGAGGGACACGGGCAGGAATCTCCTGTTCTCAGCCTCCAGCGTGAGGGTGAGCGCTTCTCCGGGGAAGACCCTTCTCCGATCAATCGCGCAGCGGCACGCGATTCCGGAGAGGCTCAGCCGCGCCCACAGCTTCGCACTCCCTGCCACACCGAAGACGAGCAGCGACAGGATGATGAGGTCACGCTGGTGGTGGAGCAGGGCGATGAAGAAAAGGACTCCCACGAGAAACAGGCTCAGGGGAATCACAAAGAAGCTTGAAACAAAGGGGGGCTGTTCGTCCACGACGCCCCTCACTGGACCGGAGCGGGTACGGGGGTCTGGCGCAGGATCTCTTCCAGGAAATGTTCCCGGGTCTCTCCCCGCAGCCGCTCTTCTTCCTTCAGGATCAAGCGGTGGGCGAGGACGGGGATCACGAGGGACTTGACGTCGTCGGGGAGCACGTATTCCCGGCCCCGGAGCGCGGCCAGCGCCTGCCCCGCGCGCATCAGGGCCAGAGAGCCCCTGGGACTCGCGCCGAGACGCAGAGCAGGGCTCGTCCGTGTCGAACGGACGAGGCTCGTAATGTACTCCCGAACCGAATGGGAGACGTGGATCTTCTTGCGGGCGTGCTGCAACTCCGAAACCTCGTCGGGGCTTGCGACGGGCTCCAGCTCCCGCAAGGGGTCCTGTTCCTGAAATCGCTGGAGGATGGCGATCTCCTCGTTCTGCTCGGGATATCCCAGTCGCGCTCGCAGCAGAAACCTGTCGAGCTGGGCTTCCGGGAGGGGGAATGTCCCCTCGAGCTCGATGGGATTCTGGGTCGCCATGACAAAAAAGGGCTGAGGGAGGGGATAGGTCTTGCCGTCGACGGTGACCTGGCGCTCCTCCATGCTCTCCAGCAGGCTCGCCTGGGTCCGCGGGATGGTGCGGTTGATCTCGTCGGCGAGGAGGATGTGGGTCATGACGGGTCCCGGCTGAAAGATGAATTGTCCCGTCTGCTGGCTGTAGACGTTGAAGCCGGTGATGTCGGCGGGCAACAGGTCGGGAGTAAACTGCACTCGCTTGAAGGCGGCACCGATGCTTCTCGCCAGGGATTTGGCGATCAGCGTCTTCCCCAGGCCAGGCATGTCTTCCAGCAGCACGTGGCCGTCAGCCAGCAGGCCCACCAACAGGAGCTCGATGGCAGACTGTTTGCCCACGATGACACGCGAGATGTTCTCGATGATCCTCTGACACAAATCGAACGGCATGCTGGTACCTCCAAGGAATCCTTTCGTGAGGAACTGGGGGCAGCGTATTCATGCATAAGACCCTTGCCGTTGTAAAGCAATTCTTCCGGCGTGGATGAGGCGGAGGTCACCGGGGTCGCGCCCGGCCTCTGGCAGGCCTCGGGTGAGATCGAGGGCGAAATCGATTGACAGGAAGGCTAGGGTTTGGAATAGTAGGCCAGCAGTGGAAGCCGTGCCGGGGTGCCGTTACAGAGGGGAGCCCGAAGGACCCGACAGATCGCGGGTCCTTTTTTTTCCGAGACACCGCAGGACAGAGGGAGTATCGCAATGCCCAGCACCGGAACCGTGAAATGGTTCAACGACAGCAAAGGCTTCGGTTTCATCACGCCGGACGGCGAGCAGAAGGACTGCTTCGTCCACCACTCGGCGATTCAGGCCGAGGGTTTCAAATCGCTGGCCGAGGGGGATCGCGTGGAGTTCGACATCGTCCAGGGACAAAAGGGCCCGGCGGCGGAGAACGTCAGGAAAATCGCGCGGTGAGTGGCGATCCTGTCATGAGAGCCGTGGAGGGTGGGGTCATCCCACACGCAGGCGGGGCGGGTCCTTTTCTTCTGCCCCGTCCGTAGGCGCGCACCAAGTTCAGCAGGACGAGGAGAGCCCTGTCACGCGTGAAGGGCGACCACAGGAGGATCGATGTCGGTTCGGCTTTTCGTGGGGAACCTGGCCTATGATGTGACGGAAGCGGAGTTGAGGGAACTCTTCTCGGCGGCCGGATCGCTGTTGTCCGTGCGGATTCCCACCGACCGGGAGACGGGCAAGCCCAGGGGGTTTGCCTTTGTCGAGTTCAACGAGAGCGTCCAGGCAGAAGAGGCGGTCCGCCGCTTCCACCAACAGCTGGTCAAGGGCAGGCCGCTCGTAGTCAACGAGGCGCGCCCCCGCGAGGCGGGGGATGGCGCCAGGTCGAACGCGTCTGCCCAGGTGGGCTGGTCGGGCGCGCCGGCCGCGGCGGAGAGGCCGGTGCGACCGAGCCAGCCGACACGAACCTTTGGCGCTGACGCGCCCCCGCGCGGGAAGCGCAAGCGCAAGGGCGGCGGCTCGAGAGGAGAGCGGGCACCCAAGGGACCCCTGCGCGAGCGCATCGGGGGCCAGTTTTTCGCCGGGGGCGTGGACGATTCCCAGGGCGACCAGGTTGGGGATGATGTCTCCTTCTGGGCGCGCGACACATCGGACAACCAAGACGAGGAGTGACGATCGCCTCCGGCGCCTGGGGCCCTTGCCGAACAGGCCGCCGAACTCCATGAAGCAGCGCGAGAATCAGCTCCAGGAGTGAAATGATGGGGAAGAACTCAAGGCCGAGCTTTCAGAAGAGGGAAAAGGAAAAGGCCCGCAAGGAGAAGCAGAAGGGAAAGGACGCCCGCAGGGTCGAGGCCAAGGAGCGCAGGGCCAATGCCCCCTCGAGGGCTGGCGAAGACCCGGACATCGCGGGCATCGTCCCGGGCCCCCAGCCTTTGCCGCCTCAATTCGATCCATCCCCAGGCCGTCAAGAGCCGTAACCGGCGGCCGCCCCCTGCGCCTGGAGGCTCTGAGCCTTCCATCGGTCATTTGTCATTGGACATTGACCGCGGCTGGCGGCCGTACACGGCGGCAAAATGTTTGATCATGGCAAAATGATTCTCGCGGATCATGTCCCAGCGGAATCGCCACTGCCAGTTGCCGTCGGGCCTGCCGGGCGTATTCATGCGGTGACCGCTGCCGAGCGCCAGGATGTCCTGCAGCGGGATGATGGACAGACGCGAAGGCGCCGCGTAGGCCTGCCGGATGAAGTACCCCCAGAACTCGGCCCCCTGGCAATTCAGGTATTCACAGACCCGCCGCTTGTCATACTCGGGCGCGGCGGTGAACCATGCGACGGTGGTGTCGTTGTCGTGGGTCCCGGTGTAGATCACGCTGTCGGCCGAGATGTTGGGGGGGAGATACGGATTGTCGGGATTCCCGTCGAAGGCAAACTGCAGAACCTTCATGCCCGGCAGCCCGGCTCTCTCGCGAAGCTCCACGACCTCATCGGTGATGATCCCGAGATCCTCGGCGATCAACGGCAGGGAGCCGAGGGCCCGCTTGATCGCCTCGAAGAACTCGATCCCCGGCCCTTGGACCCATTCCCCTCTGGCCGCCGTCGGACTGTCGGCCGGCACCGCCCAGTAACTCTCGAAGGCGCGGAAGTGGTCCAGACGGACGAGGTCCAGATGCTGGAGCGTCTTCTGGATGCGCGCGATCCACCACGCATATCCCTCCGACTTCATGGCGTCCCAGCGATAGAGCGGATTGCCCCACAGTTGGCCGTCTTTCGAAAAATAGTCCGGCGGGACTCCCGCCACGCGCAGCGGACGGCACTGGCCGTCGAATTCGAACAGCTCGGGGGACGCCCAGGCGTCGGCACTGTCGTAGGACACGTAGCAGGGGATGTCGCCGATGATCCGGATGCCGCACTGCCGCGCATACGCCCGGAGCATCTCCCATTGCCGGTAGAAGAGAAACTGCAGGAACGTGTGGTAGCGGATATCGTCTCCTTGCGAGGCGGCGATCTGCCGAAGACTCTCGCGCTCGCGGAGCTTGTGGCGGTCCTCCCAGGCCGACCAGGGGAGTCCGCGGTACCGATCCTTGATGACGCGGAACAGCGCGTAGTCGTCGAGCCAGTCTCGTTCGCGCGCACAAAACGCCCGGAACTCAGCGGTCTCGGTGAATCGCCCAAACGCCGTGCGGAAGAGCCGGTCCTTGGCCTGGATGACCGCGCCGAAATCGACGCGGTCCTCGGGGAGGCGCGGGTAGTCGTCGAGCTCCGATTGCGCCAGGAGCCCCTCGTCGCAGAGCCGTGCAGGCGAAATCAGCAACGGATTCCCCGCGAACGAGCAGAGGCTCTGGTAGGGCGAATCGCCGTATCCGGTCGGAGAGAGCGGGCAGATCTGCCAGTAGGTGTGATCGTACTGCTTGAGCAGGTTGAGCCATCCGATGGCATCGTCCCCCAGATCGCCAATACCAAAAGGGGACGGGAGCGATGTCGGATGCAGAAAGACCCCGGCTGCGCGTTGTGTCACGATTGGGGCTCCTTTCCAGGCGTGTAAGCGTTCAGACGCCAGCTTTCAGCGGCCAGTCCAGGCAGACGACACCCCGGGTCGCGTGGGAACGCTCGAAGTCTGTCGCGGCACCGGCTGTCTCCTCGTGTTCTTGCTGAAAGCTGACCACTGACCGGCGTTTTCACACCACGGCCAGTGGGCGGATGGGGCTGGCGGTCCCGCCCCGGATCTTCATGGGGACCAGGATCAGCAGGAACTCGTGGGTCTTGGTTCGGCTGAGCTCTTCGAGGTTGGCCACCTCCAAGAGGTGCACGCCCTGCTCGACCAGGCAGTGGATGTGGACGGGGTGGGCATTACCCGCGGTGGGCGTGACCTCGACGGCGAAGTTGTCGCTGCCGAGACAGATCGCTCCCTGGCCGGTGACCCACTTGGCGGCCTCCAGGTTGATCCCGGGCTGCCCGGTCTGGACACTGTAGTACTTCCGCTGGTCCGGCCACAGCCGCATCCACCCCGTGCGGATCAGGACCACGTCGCCCGGCCGTACCTCCACCTGGGCGGCCTTGGCGGCCGCCTCCAGCTCCCGGGGACCGATGACCTGGTTCGGCTCCAGGATCTCGACCCCGCGAGTGGCCGGGACGTCCAGCAGGATCCCCCGCCCAAGGGTGGGCGCCACGCGCTGGATGCCGAGCGTCTTCAGTCCTGCCATCTTGCTCTGCCCTTCGGAGGTGGGCTGGCCGCCGTGCAGGCACAGGTTCTTGGCGAAATGGCCCAGCCCATCCAGGTGGGTGCCTGTGTGGCAGCTCATGCCGAAGATGTCCACCGCTGCCGAGACCTCTTCCCCGTACATCAGGTCGCCGTGCTCGCGCACCATCTGGTAGAGGAATGGAGAGTGGGTGGGCACGTGCGGCATGCCGGGAAACAGCTCCACGCCGAGGTCGAAGATCGTGCGCCCGCGCAGCAGGCTTGCCAGGGATTCCGCCATCATGCCGTCCTCCTGTCTGGTGGGGGATGCGGTGCCAAGGCTGGATTGTAAGGGGGTGTCGGGGGAAGTCAAGCGGAATGGCCGCGCCGCTTGCCGCGCCGGTCTGCGGCGGCTGCAACGCGATCTTGACCTTGACGCCGCCAGGCCCAACCCTCTATTGTGTATTCCATTCGGCTTCGAGCCGGCGAGGGACTCCCGTGGCGACCAATCGCGGCCTCCGTCGCGCCTACACGCTGTGGGCGACCATCTACGACCCCGTCACCCGATTCCTGCACTGGAGTCGGCGCCGCTCCATCGCCCTGCTCGGCATTCAGCCGGGCGACTCCGTCCTCGTCGTCGGCTGTGGGACGGGCGCCGATTTCGAGTTCCTCCCGCGTGAGGCGCAGGTGGTCGCGGTGGATCTCACGCCCGCCATGTTGCGCCGCGCGGCCGCGAAGATCGGCGATCGCACCATTCGCCTCGTCGAGATGGATGTGATGGACCTCGGGTTCCAGGACGAGAGCTTCGACAAGGCGATCCTGCACCTCATCCTCGCCGTCGTACCCGATCCCGTCCGCGCCCTGCAAGAGGCGGAGCGGGTCGTCAAGCCGGGGGGCCGGCTGGTGATCCTGGATAAGTTCTGGAACCGGCCGGAGCGACCGGCCCTCCTGCTCCGCATGGCCAACGCCATCCTGGGCGGCTACGTGTCGGCCGTGAATCGGAACTTCCACGCCATCCTGGCCTGCACCTGCCTGGAATTCCTGCGGGAAGTGTCCTTGGGATTCGGCGGCTTCTATTACCTGTACCTCTTGAGGAAGCCAGAGGAGGGGTTTCCGCAGGGGAGGGCTGGGCAGACGGGGTGACCCCTGGCAACGGGACGCGAAACGCGCTACATTCTTCTAGAGAGAAATTCTGCGGCCGCCCATGGCCAAAGGAAGGAGGGCCGACCATGCCGACCTACGAGCTCTTTTGCCCCAAGTGCCAGAAGGAATTCACGGTGACCATGACTATCCGCGAGCGGGAGGAGAAGCCGCCCACCTGCCCGAACTGCGGCTCGCCGGAACTCGAGCAGCATTTCAGCAGCGTGTTCGCCAAGACCTCGCGCAAGAGCTGATCCCGCGGCTGGGCAAATCGAATGACCGGCGCTTCCGCCCGCCGGGCCATTTGGGTTTCGGGCCGGGAGGCCCACCGCCCCCGATCGCTCGGCCCCTCGGCGGATTCTGCCCTGCCCCTCTGCCGCTTTCCCCTCTGACCTCTGTCCTCTGACCTCTGCCACTCGCTCCCCCGCCCCCTCGTTCTTTCGTCTTGACTCCCCCCGCCCATCGGAGTTACGGTCGGCCCGGTTTCCGAGCGCACCCAGGGATCTGTCTTGCGATTCCGAGAGGGAAAGGTCAGGGGCGAGCAGCATGCCTCTGCGTCCATGTATTCCAAGGCCCTTTGCGACCACACGCGCCGCAAGGGGCCGCTGTGTTTTCAAGCCGAACTCCGCTTGGCGGGGCCCTGCGCTCCACCCGGTCCCCCGGCTCGCCCCATCGCCAGGGGACCATGCTGAATCGGGAACTGCGACTTTTCGAGCCGGGACCCTTATGCTACGAGGTGCAACTCACCGCGCCTTGGGGATCCAGCTGCAGCCGCCGGGTCGACTCGAAGTCGACCTGGTCTTTCTTGGAGCACAAACCCTGGCTCATAGTCGCCGGCTTCGATGGATCGAGGACAAGGGTCGTGTCCAAACTAGCCGGCGGCCATATCGCCCAATACGCTTCGCCTGAAGGCGAGGGGATTCCACCATCCCCGACACGGACACTAACCTAGGGGAGAATGAGTAGGTCAACCCTGGAAGCAGCGCTCCCCAGTCTGGAAGGCAGGAGCCCTCGCATGCCGAAGCCGAGATTGCGGATCGATTGCCTAGCTGAACGCCATGAAGGGCTCACCGAGGCGCTCGCTACGTCTTACAGTGAAGCCGCACGCGTATGCCTGGATCGACACCACGAATCCCCCATCGACTTCGAAATCGACAACTCCGGCGAGAGAACACATGCCGTTACCGAGTGGGACAGAACAGATGATCGCATGCGCCAGCGGGAGTCCCAGCTCTGTTACGAGCTGCCGGGCGAGTGGGCTCGGATGATCGGGAGCCGCCCGCGCCGGCTGCCATCACCCCGATACCCCTACCACCTGCGGCTTCCGAGCGTCGTCCCGACATCGCCCAATGGCCAGGTAGCGCCGGGCGGTATCCTCCTTGACCCCCATGGAGCGGGCCAGGTCAGCAGGGTTCCACGGCTGGCCGTGAACGTGGGCCAGCATCATCCAGAAGCGCCGGAGGGCGGCGCTGGGGATGCGGATCCCTAGTTGCGGGATGTCCCGCTCCAGCAAGGACTGCACCAGATTGAGGCGCCAGTGATAGCTGAGCGCCTCGTTCCTAGCCAGGAATGCCTTGGGAAACCCGCCACGGATCCACAGGCCCCTCATCCGTGCACGGCCCACTTCCCCCAGCGTGAAGCCCGCCATGTCGACGTGGGCGACGCGTCCCGCCAGGGATTCCGACACCCCCCGGACCAATTCCGGCGAAGCGCTCCCCAAAATCAGAAACCGAGCCGGTGCCGGACGCCGGTCCGCCAGCACCCGGAGCAGCTCGAAGAGCTTCGGTTGGCGCTGGAACTCGTCGATCACCACGAGTCCACGAAGATCGTTCAGTGTGAGGGGAGCGATGTCCGGGCTAAGCGGGGTCCGGGGATCTTCCAGGTCGAAGTAGGTTGCCTTGGTTCCCTCGGCGACCAGGTGAGCGATCGTTGCGTTGTCTTGCCGCACTGGCGCGGGCCGAGGAGCAGCGTGACCGGGTAGTCCTTGAGGGCCACCCGGATTCGGTGGACGATTTCCGGCCGCGAGAGGGTTTTCATGACCTTGAAAATTACCACTGAGCCTGGTGATTTTCAAGGATTACTCTTCTTGGACTTTCCCACTTCCCGGGCGGGACCTCTTTCCTGCCAGCACGCGGCGAGACTCCCCACGGTCGCAGGGCCACACTGCCGCGAACTGTCGCTCTGCGACGTCCGCCCGTATGCTACCGCGCGTGGCGCGGAACAGTCCGGGTCATGCCCGCTCCTGCGACTGGCTGCGCGTCCCTTCCCCCATCGGTGCCTGGGGACCGGAAAAGGCCCGCAAGGGCGACGATCCCTGGATCGCCTTCACGGCGATATCCTGGATCTGGCTGTACGATTTCTCCAACTGGTGCGAAAGTCTGGTGATCTGCTCGGCTTGCTCCTTCGCGCCGGCCTCCAGAGCCGCGATCCGTGTCTTGAGGACGTTCCGCTCGCCTTCGAACTCCTTTCGGAGCAGCTCTTCCCGCGCGCTCGCCTCGGCGCGGACCCGCTCCGTCGTCGCCTTCGCCTCGCGGGCGACCGCCGTCTCCAGTTCCTTGGGGAAGGCTGCCGCCTTCCGGCGCAGCTCCTCCAGCTCCACTTCGCTCTGGCGGACGGCCAGCTCCCGCTCCGCGAGTTCCTTGGTGAGCTGCTCCCGCTTGAGCTGGATTTCCTGTTCGAGCTTCGTCTTCTCCTCCGTCAGCTTCGTCTTCTCGGCCTCGAACCGGTCGCGAGCCACCTGGCGCTCGCGCTTCACGGCGTATTCGTACTCCTCCTTCTCCCGCTCGCGCGCCTTCGCCAGCGCGGCGTCCCGCTCCTGGACCTCGACCTGGCGACGCGCCTTCTCCTCTGCCCACTGGGCCCGCATCCCTTCGATCTCGCGCAGGAGGGCGTCCTTCTTCTCGGCCATCTCGACCTCGAACTCCTCCCGCCTTCGTGCCTGGGCTTCCAGAAGCGCCGCCAGGGTGGAGGCAGCCTTCTGGATTTCGAAGACCTCCTGCAGCTCCTGCTCCTTCGCCGTGACGGCCGTCTTCACGGCCGCGTACTTGCCCACCTCCTGGTCGAGGCGGTCGGTGAGGCCGGACAGTACCTTGGCCATTTCGGCCTTGAGCACGGCGACCTCCTTGAGGACGCCCTCGATGGAGACCGCATCCGCAGTCTCGATCATCTTTTTCGCCGCCCGCTCCGCGAGCGTCTCCTCCGGCTTGCTTTCGGCCTCCCGCCTCTCCTCCACCGGGGGCAACGCCTCGCGATACGCCTCGAGCATCTCTTGCTTCGGCCTCGCCACGACTCGTTTCACCGGCGTCTTTTTGTCGGCCATTGCGGTCTCCTTCCGCGGATTCCCATCCCCAAAGGCGGGAATCGTTCACTCTCGCGTGCTGTTTCTTGGGGACGTTGTTGTCCGAGATGACGTGCTCTCCTTCCACCCCGTTGAAGATCTCCGCGACCACCAATGCCGAGCCGGCGACGACTCATCGACTCGACCGTCGTGTTGGGGGCTGAGCTAATCTCTATTGCCGGTGGAAGCACCCATGCCTCAACTTGCGACTCCATGTCAACCCAGGATGGCCATTGGTGGCACACCCCGGTCTCGGATTCGTGATACGTCACACAGCGCGGACGCGGACCTTGGGCTCGATCTTGGACCAGGTCGTGCGCTGCGCCATACGGATATCGTAGTCCGACTGCAGATCGAGCCAGAGCTCTGGCGACACCCCGAAGTACTTCCCGAGCCGGAGCGCGGTATCGGCAGTGATCGTTCGCTTGCCGCCGACGATCTCGCTGATGCGGTTGGGCGGCACGTCGATTTCCCGGGCCAGCCCGTTGATACTGATGCCCAGGGGCTTCATGAACTCCTCCAGCAGGATCTCCCCGGGCGGGATGGGGTCGAGCAGCTTCTTCGCCACGGCACGCTCCTCAGTGGTAATCCGCGATTTCGACTTCATGCGCGTTCCCGTCTTCCCAACGGAAACAGATCCGCCACCGATCATTGATGCGGATACTATACTGACCCTGGCGGTCGCCCTTGAGCGTCTCCAAGTGATTACCGGGCGGCACCATCAAATCCTGCAGTGACCTCGCCCGATGGAGGTAGAGAAGCTTACGCCGGGCCTGCCGTTCGATGGCCCGGAAACGGAGAACCGGCACATCGTTGAAGAGAGCCTCGGTGTCCTTGCGCGTGAAGGACTTGATCATGCGGGTACCCTATTACGTCGCGCGTAATATGTCAAGCATCAAGGGAAACAACTGCCAGCGCACGGCCTCAAGCGCACCGGTGGCCAGGGGCCCTGACGCCACGGGTTCGCCGTTATCAGATGTTCGGGCTTGGGGTCACTGGCTCGCGCCTGCTTCGCCCACCGGATCATCTGCACGCTCCGGTACAGCGACAGGATCCAAAGAATGAGGACAACCGGCAGGACCGCAATGGCTCCAAATTCAAGAAAAAGCACAGGCGATAACCAAATGAGAAGAATGGATCCCACCCAGCGCAGCGCGATCCGCCACCATCTGCTTCGGTTCGGATCGAGGCGGGCGAGAATCGGATACGCGCCGCCGGCCAGCGACAGGAGAAACAAGAATAGAACCATTAACCACGAGACATCGACGATTCCCGAAGCGGGGCCTGCATTCGCCGCGGCTGGTCCGGCCAGCAGGAGCACCAGGAAGAGCGCCCAGGCGAGTAGTCGAATGATCTTCATCGGTCGATCTCCTTTAAAAGCCGTAGGAGCCGAATCCTATTTCCCGGGAAAAGACACGCTCGGTCCACGAGCGAGAAGACCGCCATCCGGCTGTGCCGGTGGGGACATTGCGCCCTCCGTCTGTCGTAGGAGTCCTTGGTATGAAAGGGACTCCTCCGACCACTCTGAGATACGCAAAGTCTATGCGGACACCACGATGGAAAGAGGATCAAGGGCCAGTGCGGCCCATTGTGCGCGGCAGACCAGGTGGTAGGTACGGCCTCTCGCAAAACGGGAGCAGATGGAAGGAGACTCGGGCGGAAGTCTATCGCCCACGAGTCGCGCGTGTCAACGGGAAAGGACAGGCTAATCTCGGCAGTGGAGGGTAGATGTGACTCCCCGGGTGGGACTCAAACCGCCCCTGGCGGTCAATCTGCTTTCGGTGGACTCCAAACAGGACGACCCGCAGGCTGGTCGGACCCGCGGGTCGCCGTGACTCTCTGGCTTCTCAGTTCTCTATTGAGCAACCGGCAAGGGAAGGTTCGGGTTCTGGTAGTACTGCCAGGCCTGGCCCATCCAGCCTTCGAGCTGTGTTATGCGCGTGTCCGGATTCGGATGGGTGGAGAGGAATTCGGGGGGCCGACCGGAGGCGCCGCCGACCTGGTCCATCCGCTGCCAGAGATGGACCGATTCCCGCGGGTCGTATCCGGCCTTGGCCATGAGCAGGACGCCGATGTGGTCGGCCTCGCTCTCGTGCGCGCGGCTGTACGGAAGGAGGAAACCCATCTGGGCCCCCAGGCCAAGCGCAGCCATGGTGAGGTTGTTCGCGCCGGCCGCGCCAGCGGCCGCGGAGGCGAGTCCGACGAGCTGGTCCTGAGAGATGCGCTCGGCGGTGTGATGGGCCATGACGTGCCCCACCTCGTGCCCGAGGATCGTCGCCAGCCCCGCGTCACTCTGCGCCACGGGCAGGATGCCGCTATAGACGATGATGCGCCCACCGGCGATGGCCGCCGCGTTCACGGTCTTGGGCGCATTGATGATCATGTAGTCCCAGCGATACGCGTTCCCCAGGCCCGAGGCTGCGATGACCCGCTCCGACACCCGCTTCACCCAGGCGTGAGCGGCCGGATCTTCCCTTTCGGTAAGGAGCCGGCCTTTCTTGACCTCTTCCTGTCGCAGTTGCTGGAACGCTGCCACGCCGACCTGGGCCTCTTGCTGCTCGGAGATGAGGCGCAACTGGGACCGACCGGTGATCGGGACCGTGGCGCAGGCCTGCAGGGCCTGGGCGGCGGGCAGGGTGAGGAGGCCTAACCCGGCCTGCAGGATCCGGCGCCGTGAAACCGGGTTGGCGCGCAGGAAATCCCGGGCCGACGCCTGGATGGCCTCGTCAATCGCGCGGCAGTCCTCGTTTCCTCTGTTCGGGTCGCAACGCCAGCACATCGAACGCCTCCACGGTGGCGGCGCCCCCACCTTCCCGCCATTGCCTTGGACGGGGATGCCGCCGGACGTATTTGAATGCCCAAGGAATTCTAGCGTAGAAAGGCCGGCGCTGGAAGCATCCTCGCGGGACTCTTGGTTGACACCTTTCCGGCCGGGGCCCTATGATCGCGCGCCGGCGCTGCCGCCGATTTCGTGAGGAGCCGCATGCCCCCATCCGTAGGGCCCA
>Ga0315294_10005756_pt1 | contig 13601 bp, 11 predicted proteins | sample YL17G13_40_MG_FD_203626 | JGI IMG/M metagenome (GOLD analysis project Ga0315294, IMG submission 203626) | Sediment microbial communities from Yellowstone Lake, YNP, Wyoming, USA - YL17G13_40 | ecosystem: Environmental > Aquatic > Freshwater > Lake > Sediment | place: USA: Wyoming | collected... | reverse complement strand
ATTGCGAAAAAAGATATACGTGAGGGGACGTCTCGCCGTCCCCTCAACCCCTTGCGAATTGCGAAAATTCATCTGCCAGCGACACTGGCAGTATTCTTTTCGCACCTTCGGTCCATGCGAGCCTTATGAAAAAATAATACTGTTTTTCGCAATAGAGCAACTCTCTTCCAGCGCACGTCCGCGAAGATGCGCCCCGTATATGCAAACGCAAATGCGCACAGGCGCAAAGCGGCGAATTCAGGTGAATAGGAAACCTGGATGTCGCAAACTCATTCTGAACGCGTTCAATGCTGAAATGCGCGCTTTGCCACTACGCGCATCGACGAAGAAAACCGACTTTGCGAAATTTGGGTAGGAAAGTCATTGGATGAAAATCCTCTCGGATTCCCTTCTCAAAGCATCAATTGATTTTCCCTGGATTGCAAGTTCAATCAGATTTATTATTTTCTCCCTGTTTTCAATTCTCTGCTGGTCTCCGGGAGTGATTCCGCCAGCTTCTCGCGCCATTTGCGCTATGTTTCTTGCATTCTCCTTCAATTTGTCCCTTGCATCCGTGAGATTATCCGTCCCGAGCTTATTCCCATAATCCGAAACAAGCAGAATAACCTGCTGGGCCGCCTTCTTCCGTTTATCAGCATCTGCATCGTTGATGAAACTATTCACCTGAGTTTCAAGCTCCTTTATCGCATCCTGAAGATTCCTGTCGTTCAGCGGAGCAAGCGGAGCGCCCCTTGCAAGAAGATTCAAAAAGGGCTGGGAGGCGATGAGAAGGGAATTGCCGCTTGTCCTCTGCATCCCGTCCCCTGGGGAATGGTGCAGGCCCAATGAACCCCAATCATGGTAGTAATCGTCCAGGGTGCTTATTGCTTGCTGGATTTGTCCGCAGGTTCTCAGCTTTTCAGGACCCTCCTGCTCCCTCGCCTTTCTTATCAGCCTCTGCAGAGCATTCATTTCTTCATAAACTCTGTGCAGGGCCCAGGCATCATTTAATATTGCGGAAACGGATTTCCCGTTCACTTCAATCTGGTCCCAATTGTTGAAATGCGATTTTATGTATTCAATCCTCTGCGCAATCTCCTTGATCTGCGCATCGTTCTTGCTGTTTTTGGAATTCATGACTGCAGTCTGCAGCGCGGTCACTTCCTCCTGGATTGTGTGAAAATGAGCTAACGTCGGCATGCTTGCACCAAAAAAGATGGGATTCGCGGCCTTTTATACCTTTCCAAAAGAAACAAAGCGGCCAGAATGGTTTTTTACAAATCAGCCAATCCCGTATCTGGACAGAATTGATGCGTATATGGAGATTAGTTTTTCGGAGCTTTTTTTCTTTTTGAACATTTCAGCGAATTCGATTCCTTTCTTCTTTATTCTCTCCCATTTGCTGGCCGAAAGGGATTCCACCAAATCGATTATTTTCCCTGAATCCGCATCTTCCAAAACAAGCGCGTATCCCGGAATAAGTTTTGATATTCCGAAATGCCTCGTGATGACTGAGGGCGTCCCGCAGGCGATTGATTCCAGGGCGGCAAGCGAGAAGGGCTCGAATCTCGATGGAAGCACTGTCAGGCTGGCCTTGTTGTATTCTTCAGCAAGTTCTTTTCTCGAAATCGTCCCCCTGAATTCTACGTTTTTTTCTTTGACGGCGTTTTTTTGCTCTTCCATTATTTTGCCGACTATGACGAGTTTTGCCAAGGGGCGTCTCTTGGAGTATTTTCTGAAGAAGTCGAGCAGGACATCAAAACCCTTCATCCGCATTCTTTCATTGTTCCCGACGTTCCCGACAAAAAGAAACCGGTCTTTCTCCCTCTTGAGCCCCATGTCGAAAAAATCGTCCTCGACCCAATTCGGAAACAGCTCGCCTTTTAAAAAAATGAATTTGAGCATCCTTCCTTCATCCGGATCGACGTAAAGCACTTTGTCCGCCAACCTCAACGTGAAAAAAAGCATGGGAAACCGCACTATGCGCGAAAGGTTCCTCCCGCTGTGCATCTGGGCGACCAATGGGATGGAGCAGGCCCTGCAGAATAAAGCGATAGCATCGTATATTACCGGGTAATACCCCATGACGTGAACGATATTGATCTTTTTTTCTTCAAAGTCCTTTTTTATTCTCTTTAATAGGATGGACGAGAATTGAAGGCCGGGCTTCAGGGAGAAATCAACGGGAACGCTTACGCAAAGGTGTCCTTCTGCATGCCTGAATTCTTCTGTTTCCTTTCCATGATGCAAGTAATAAACTATGGCCTCTTCTCCCGCATCGGAAATGAGATTGGCGTATTTGTGCTCGTAGCCATCGTGATTTGAGTACTGCTCTTTGGAGACAATCCCAAACTCCTCCTGCGTATGGGGGAGTATGATGCCCACTTTTGCGCCCATTCAAACACTTCCGGATGCATTCAACCAGGAATCATTCCCTTGCTGCTATTAAGAATATTCTTACGGAAAACAGTTTTTTGAAGATTTCAAGCGGCATTTTCCTGAGCGGACCCGAGACATATTTCGCTCTCCATGACATTTCAGCCCTCCGGTCTATTTCAATGATCTCGGTTTCATCATAGAGAAAACCCTTGTCCTTCACTTTGAAGCCGAACTTTTTTGCGAAATTTTCCAGATGCCAGGTTGTGAATAACGAATAATGCCTGTCTTCGCTTCTTTCGTCGTTTTCGTAATTCCCGTAATGAGTTTTGTGTATCGCATAACCAAGGTAGTTTGCATTGTCCGTTATTGTTATGAGCAAACCACCTTTCTTGAGCACCCTTCTGCACTCTGAAAAAAAGTGAGCGGAATTTGTCATGTGCTCGAGCACCTTGTTGGAGTACAGGACATCAAAGGTTCCATCTTCATAAGGAAAATTCTCACTATCGATGTCCACTTTTATGACTTCGCTTCTTGAAGGATAAAGGTCGATGAAGTCCGTACCAAAAACATCGCTTCCGCATCCTATATTCAGAATCCTTTTGCCCTTCAGGAATTTTCTTGAAATTCTTTCCATGCATTCACCCAACGGATAGATATGGGATAAGCGAATAAAAGACTATATCGGTTTCCTTTTTTGGCGATTTGGCTTCCGGTCAATAAAATAATGCACTTTTGCGCATATCCTGCAATGGCGCCATATATCGCCCCTTAAAAGTCTTGCAAGCCTGTCAGGCATATTCTGCGACTTTTAAGGGGAAATGTCCTTGCAGGACATTTTCGGTCTGCTATAGGTTGAAACCTATGGCTATCTATCTATTCTAGGGGATTATAAAAACAAGATGGAGGGAGTCTAGCCGCGCGCAATGGCAGTCACGCCCGTCCTTACCATTTCCTTTATTCCAAAGCTCTTCACTAATTTCAAAAACGCGTCCGTTTTCTCCGGAGTCCCGGTTATTTCAACAGTGACTGAGCTCTTCCCTACGTCTACTATCCTTCCCCGGAATATTTCAGCATAATTTATGATTTCGCTTCTCATCATGAAATCCTTCGCAGTGATTTTGATGAGCGCAATCTCCCTTATCACTGCCTCTCCTTCCAGAATCTCGCTCACTTTGAGCACTTCAACCATCTTGTTCAGCTGCTTCACTATCTGCTCCTTTATATCTTCATCCCCTTCCGTAGTTATTGTCATCCTTGAAACTTCGGGAGTTTCCGTCTCTCCAACCGTGATTGTGAGGAGGTTGAATTTCCTCTTTGAGAATACACCGGTTATCCTTTGGAGAACTCCCACTTTGTTCTCAACCAGAAGCGAGATTATGAATTTTTTATGTGGCATGCAATTCTTTGGAATGTTAAACTTAAATATTTATTCTTGTTAATTTTCTCAGAAACAAAAGGAAAAAATATTGGCGGGGATTTTTATGACGATTACGTATGCTCAGTCAGGCGTGGACATAAATAAAGTCAAGGGCGCGCACCATAAGATTTCAAAATTAGTGAAGAAGACATGGGGAACGCACATAGTTCCGCTTGAGATGCATTATGCTGGGATATTCAAAGTGGGAGGAGTCCAGCTTGCGCTCCATACTGACGGCGTTGGCACGAAAGTGCTCGTTGCGCATGCAATGGACAAATACGACACGCTTGGGATTGACTGCATTGCAATGAATGTGAACGACATACTGTGCGTTGGGGCAAAGCCCATTGCCTTTGTGGATTATATTGCACTTCAGAGGGAAGATGAAAAGCTGATTGTGGAATTGATGAGGGGGCTCATGAAGGGCGCTCAGATCTCCGGAATGCCGATTGTGGGGGGGGAGACTGCGATATTGAGGGATTTGCTTAGGGGAAGCGAAGAGAAGACTGGTTTTGACTTGGCAGGAACTGCCGTTGGAATCATTGATAAAAGGGTGACTGGCGCGGCGATGAAGAAAGGCGACGTTGTTATCGGGCTTGAGAGTTCAGGAATACACAGCAACGGGTACACTCTCGCAAGAAGAGTGCTTGACGTGAAAAAATGGGGGAAGAAGATGCTCGTTCCCACGAGAATATACGTTCAGCCAGTGCTTGAATTGATGAAGCACGTGAGCGTAAAAGGCATGGCGCACATCACTGGCGGCGCTTACACGAAACTGAGAAGAATCACGAGCAGGTCTAATACCGGGATGCTTTTGAATTACCTTCCAAAACCTCATAGGATATTCAGGGAGATGATGAAGCAGGTGGAGCCCGGGGAGATGTATAAAACGTTCAACATGGGAATCGGGTACGTGCTAGTCGTGAATCCCAAGAACGAGAATTATGCGCTGGAGATATTGAGAAGAAAGGGCGCGAGGGCGCAGGTTATCGGGGAGATAATCCAGGAGAAGAAGATAAAGATTGAAAGCGGATTCTTCAGGGGGGAATTCTGACATTTTCGTTTTCCAAAATGCTTCTTATTCTAGAAAGCGAATCCTCAAGCTTGATTAAGCGTTTCTGCAATTTTGCTGGGTTTTCCCCTTCCATGTTGATGAGCTCAAAATTATAGTCGAGCCCCTTATGAACACAAATGCTGACAACGGGTATCCATACCCTGGCAATTCTTGCCCTTCTTTTTGAAATGGGGTCTCCCCTATTTGCGGTTTCTTCACGGATGCTTTCAAGAACCGCAAGAATCCGGGTTCCATCTTTCCAGATTTGCTGGGAAACAGGAATAAGTGACCGCTTCAGCTCTTCATTTTTTCTTTGCCTCGCTAGGGGGTCCATCGTGCAATCAATAACTAATTGAACGATTCCCCATGAGCTTCTCCTTAAAAGAGAAGGCCTTCTTCTCACATTCCTTTCCGGGGCTTGTCGGCCTGAATAATCAACAACGTTTTTTTCAACTGCAGACATGAGTATTTTTAATGCGCTTTTTATTTTTAAGCTTTTCGCATAATTGATTTTCAATAAAATGAGGGGATTTTTATTTTTTTGCAGATGAATCATTCTGGGGAGAAGATGATGGCAAGCATTCACGATTCCAACGAGAGAAGGGCGGCTGGGCTAGGATTCAAAAGGAAAGAAAGCAACGGAATCATTGACCCGTCTCTTGAGAATCCGTTTGCCGTCTTCAACGTGATTGAGGAGGGCCCTGAAATCATCGCAGTATTCAATCCTTCCACTCCCGACAGGAGTGAGGCAGTTAAGGGGCTTGGGCCTTCTCCAATTCCTTTTCTTCTTGATACTTATGCAATACTCGGGCTTCTTAGAGTGAAGAGAATTGGAATCGCCTGCAATACAATGCATTATTGGTATAATCTGCAGAGGGAAGAATTCCCTGATTCTTTGGCAATTCCAACAGTCCATATGATTGAAGCGACTGCTGAAGAGATTGAAAGAAGGGGCATTAAGAAAGTTGGATTGCTTGCGACAACTGGAACTACCAATACGGGATTATACCAGGGTGCGTGCGCAAAAAAGGGGATTGAAGTAGTGGTTTTGAGGGGGAAGGAGAATGTTGATGCTGGTAAGTTGGATGGGAAGGGAAGAATGAGAAGAGAAGCGTATTCCGGATTGGAGGATTTGAAGAGGGAAGAGTTGCAAGGTATTTCTATTGATGTCGCAAGAGCACAAGAGCATGAGTGTCTTTCAATTGATTTCGTAAGAGCCCTTGGGGAGCAGGAAGGGCTTGTGATGGAATCCATTTATGGCGCATTTGGAATTAAGGCAGGGCACACCGACGGGATTGCAAGGCATTTGATGGAGGAAGCTGCGAAGAGGCTTGTGAAAATGGGCGCAAGGGGATTGATTCTTGGGTGCACTGAAGTGCCTCTCGTGATTCCGGGAAAGTATTTTAATTTCAGAAGAAGAACTCCCTTATTTGACACTACAGATATAGTTGCGCAAAGGCTGCTTGAATTTGGAAGAAAGGGAGAAGCAGTGGGAATTGCAGGAGGCTTGGGCCCCGCTGCAACAATAGACATGCTCGGGAAGATGGGAATGAATGAAAGCTCAGTTGGTTTTCTTAAGGAAATTTACAATGAAACCATTTCCCAGCTTCACGGAAAAGGAAAGCAAATTGTTGGAGACAGGGACCATTTGAAGTTCGTTTTCGTGCAAACAAGGGATCCTGAAAAATATGCGGATGCGCTTCAATCCCTTTCCTGCTTATTTGCTGCTTTTGCCCCGGGCGGACTCTCAAGGAAAACATATGGGGAATTTGTTGTTTTGAAGGATGCACGGGAGATTGTCCGGCGGGCTCTTGAAAAAAAAGCCGGGATTGCACGTACTCATGTACAATGAACAGTACAATTATTGATTCAGCGTCGTTGACTATAGAAATCTATTTATTTACCTTAGCATATACTTATATGGGTGATTTATTGAACTGCAGAAAGGCGCAGGCGTCCATTGAATACCTCATGACCTACGGCTGGGCAGTGCTCGCCCTAATGATTGTCATTGGAGTGCTTTATTCAGGGGGGTATTTCAACGTAGACAGGTACCTTCCGGACCAGTGCTCCTTCATCCCCGATTTTCCATGCGATTCCTTCAAGATCTCCAAATCCGCTGCAGACCAGTATAAAGTGGAGCTTTATTCATCGAATGGCTTTGGAACGAAAATAAAAATAAACAACTTCAACCTCACTGGAGACCTCGGGACGGCGAATTCAAGGTACTCGTGGGACTCCAGCGGATGCACGTGCGCTGAACCATCCACGTGCACGCTTTCGTGCTCTGGAAATTTGAAGATAGAATTAGTTGATACACCGCTTCCAGCTGATGCGCTGGATGGGGAGACAATTGATATCACTTATGGTATAACGGGAAACGAAAATTACGGAGTTGGGGACGCTGTGAGGCTTTATTTGATTATGAATTATACGAACTGCGCTGCAACAGCGGATCCCTCTTCTTGCGATGACCTCCAATACAGCCATCTCGTGGTGGGAACAATAAGGGCGAAAGTTGAGCCTTCGAGCTGAGGAAGAATGCAAGAACATGCATAGATAAAAAATAAAAAAAATGAGAGCCCATATATTTTGTTTGGATTAAAAAAATATGCGCGAAAGCGCAATAGGGCAGAGTGAAAATGTATGTCAGGCTGCATTGGTGGCGGAATTTGCAGCCAATGCAAACCGGACAAATGCGAAAGTTGTAGAAGACGCGGATGAAATTAAAGGGAGAGAATATGCTTTTCATAAAAGGGATGAAGATAAGGAATTTCAAGTCATTCAAGGAAGCAACGCTAGCTTTCAAGAATGGGATGGTGTGCTTTGCAGGGCCGAACGGCTCTGGGAAGAGCAACATTGCGGATGCTTTGAGATTCGCCTTGGGGGAGCAGAGCTTCAAGTCCCTGAGAGTCGAGAAGGTTCCGGATCTGATTCTGCATGGCGCGCACAGCGCGGAAGTCACGCTGGTTTTTGACGGGGACCAGAAGATGGAAGTCAAGAGGGCTATTCACAAGGATGGAAAAATCCATTACAAGCTGGACGGGAAGAATGCGACGAGAACGAGCATTGTCAATGCGCTGAGGAAGATGGGGATAGACCCGAACATGAAGAACATCATCCCGCAAGGGGAAGTCGAGCAGATCGTGGAGATGACTCCGAAGCAGAGAAGGGAGATCATTGACGCGGCTTCGGGAGTTCTGGATTATGAAGAGAAGAAAAAGGAGTCAATGAAGGAATTGGACAAAGTCGAAGCGAAAATCCAGGAAGCCACTTTCATAATGAACGAGAGGGAGGGAATGCTCCTTGAATTGGAGAAGGAAAAGGAGGCTGCATTGAAATACATGGAGGTGAATTCCCAGCTCAGGAGATATCAGGCTTCATTGATTCACATAAACCTGAAGAAAATTGACAACGAGCACACGAAAATACTTGAGAAGTACGCGGAGCTCACTGATGAAGAAGAGGAAGGGAAAGCTGAATTGGACAAACTGGACGGGCAGATAAAGGGGCTTGAGAATGAGAAGCAGAAAATCATAGACAAGATAAACAAGGAGAAAGCGCAGGAGGAAACCTTCAGGGATATCGAGAGGGCGAAGGCGGAACTGGAGCTCTCAAAAAACCTTCTGGAGAACACACAGAACGAAATAGAGAAGATCGAAGCGAGGAGAAAGCAGTCTGAAAAGCTTCTCAAGGCAAATGAGGAGGAGAATGCAGCGAAGAAAAACGAAATGAAGGAGAGGGAGAAGAAGAACGAGAAAGTGAGGAAGGAAAGGGAGAAGCTTGAAGGCGAATACGGCATTGTCTCAGTTGAGGAAGAGAGGAAGAGGTTCAGGGTGATAGACGAGATAAAGGAGTTGGTGGACAAGGAATCCAGGATCAGAGTGGAGATTGAAACCAAAAAAGTGGAGCTTGAATCGACGAAGACCGGATTGATTGGGAACCAGAAGAACAAGGACGAACTGGAAACAAACGGGGGAAAGATGCTTGGGAAGGATTTGAATTACGAATTGGGCGATTTGAGGGAGAAAAAGAACAGGCATGAAGTGAGCCTGGAGCAAATGTTCGAGAAGGAGAAGGAATTGAATTTCGTGATTCCTGAAATCGAGAAGGAGATTCTTTCATTGAGGGAGAAGATGGCGGCTTCGCCCCAGAGAAGGAGGCAGGTAATTCAGCTCATTAAGGAAATAAGAAAGGATTTGGACTTGAAGGGGGTTTTTGGATGCGTTGGCGAATTGTGCTCATTCGATGAGAAGTATTCCCTTGCGGTTGAGAGCGCAGCAGGCGGGAGAATGGATTACGTGGTTGTGGATTGCGTGGACACTGCCACAAGGGTCATAAACTATTTGAAAAAGAAGAAGATTGGAAGGATCACGTTCCTTCCATTGGATGTCATTAGGCCCAGGGGAGCGGGCGACATGAAGAAGGGGATGGGGCCCCTGCTAAACCACATAAGGTACGACGGGAAGTATTCCAAGGCGATGGAATTCGTTTTCGGGGACACCCTGCTCGTGAGGGACATGGAGGAAGCAAAGAGGATGAAGATTGGCGAATGCAGGATGGTCACGCTTGAAGGGGATCTGGTTGAAGTTTCCGGAGTCGTTTCAGGAGGCTATTTTAAGCCCCAGTTCTCCATTGAAATCATTGAAAAGAAATTTGACGAGATGAAGAAGAAAAGGGAGGAGATTGTCTCTGAGCTCCAGTCAATAAGGGAAGAGATGGCGAAATTGAGGAATGAGAAGGCTGAAACCGAAATAAGGATAAAATCAAAGGAATTGGACCTTGGAAGAGTGAAGGAAAAGGAAGACGAGGAGAAAAAGAAGAAGGAGAAGCTCATTGAAATAAAGAAAATGATGGAATTCGGGCAGGAGAGGATTTCCACCTTGCAGGAGGGCATAAGGAACCTTGAGAAGCAGCTTCTACAGCTTGAGAAGGACAGGGAGAGGCTTGAGAAGAGGGTTGGCGAGAAACAGGAAGCGACGGGAGAAAAGAAAAGCGAATTGAGGGAAGCAGAAGAGAAGCTCACCTTCATAAAAGGGGAGATTTCCTCGTTGGAAGCGGAGATGGAAGTCAAGAAAAGGGAGATTGGAAAGCTGGAGCAGGACAAAAGGACCCTTGAAATTGAAATCGAGGGAATAAGGAAGGAGAGAAGAGAAAGGGAGGAAAAAGTGGATGAATTCCTCAAGAAGATCGATTCCCTTGAATCGAGGATTGAAGAGAAAGAGAGGGAGATGAAGAGCGCCGGGAAGAAGCTGGAGCACCTGTGGGAAGAGCAGAAAAAATACGACGGGGAGATAAGGGGCTTTGCAGTCAGGAGGGGGGAGCTCTCGCAGAAGCTGGACAGGATTGGAAGGGAGCTTTACAAATCGCAGGTTGACAGGGAGAAATTCGAAACGAGGCTCGCGGACCTGAAAGCGGAATATTCCGAATATTCAAGGGACAACATTGAATTCATAGAGAACGCCCCTCTTGGCCAGATGGAGGAAAAAATAACTGAATACAAGAAGGAGATAGAATCGCTGGGGCTCGTGAACCTGAAGGCGCCCGAAGTGTTTGATGAGAGGACAAAAGAGCTTCAGGATACGAAAGTGAAAGTGGATAAATTGATCGAAGAGAAGAGGGCTGTCTTGAAGATGATAACCGAGATTGACGGGAAGAAGAGGAACGTGTTCATGGAAATGTTCGGCGGAGTGAGGGATAATTTCGCGAAGCTTTTCAAGCAGATATTCAAGGCAGAGGATGCCTATCTTGGGCTGGAAAACGAGGAGAATCCTTTTGAAGGAGGTTTGCATATCACGGTTACGATGGCTGATGGGAAGAAGAAATTGATTGATTCCCTTTCGGGGGGTGAGAAGAGCCTTGTCGCGCTTCTCTTTGTTTTCGCAATACAACTGGTCAAGCCTTCGCCCTTCTATGCTTTGGATGAGGCTGATGCTGCGCTGGACAAGGCGAATTCAAAGAAGCTCGCACAGCTTTTGAAGGAGCTTTCCAAATCAACCCAATTCGTCGTGATCACCCACAATGACACGCTCATGGAGCACTCGGATACCTTGATGGGAGTCGCGAAAGAGCAGGGAGTCTCGAGAATCGTGGGAATTGAATTGACGTGAAAATTCATTAAATTCATCTTGGATTCGCGTATGCGTTTAGCCAAAACATAAACCGGGTTTGCGCGTAGGGCGCAAAAATGGCGCAGATGCGCATTCAATATTGTTCGTCATGAGCTAAGCGAATGTTGATTCATTCTGTTTTGATTCTGGGGTAATACTATGTCCTGGCTTTTCCTGAATGGTCTTGACAAGAACTTCTTCTATTTGAAGAAATTCAGTTTTGACGGGTATGCACTACTTTCTGAAAGAAGAAACGTTTTGTTCTCAACGGGCATGGATGGCAATTACGTTAAAAGCCTTGCAAAAAAGTCTGGTTCTAAATTTGAAGTGGTCACTTATTCAAGCTATTCTGAATTTAAGAAAATCCTGAGAAAATTCAAGGGGAATTTTTCCATAAACGAATTCAATTTGAGGGTTTCTGAGATGAGGATACTGAAGAAAAGGAGATTACGGCTCGCTGGCAGGGAACTGGCAAAGAGAAGAAGCGTGAAGAATGAGGAGGAGATAGGGAAGATTGCAAAAGCATGCAAGCATGCGCGGGAAATCATCGAAGAGGTGGGGGAGAACCTGAAAAAAGGGGATGGGGAGAGGAAAACTGCGCAGGAATTGCTGGTGAAAACCGCTGAGATGGGGCTTGAGAAGAGTTTCGATCCAATCGTTGCATTTGATACTGATACGCGCTTCCCGCATTCTTCACCTGGAAATAGAAAACTGAAGAGGTGCGCATTGATTGATTATGGAGTGAAATACGAGAATTACTGTTCTGATATCACGAGGATGTATTTTGTTGGCAATGATGGGGAAACGCGCATGCTCCAAAATGAATATAAGAGAATCAGGGAAGTGTTCAATGAAACAAAGGATGAAATAAGGGCTGGGAAAAAAGCAAGCGAAATAAATGAATTCGCGAATGCGCTTTTAAAGAAGAGGAAAATGCACATGCCCCATTCAATAGGGCACGGGATTGGACTGGAGGTGCATGAATTCCCGCGCTTCAAATCGGATGACGTTTTGAAGAAGGGGATGGTTTTCACGATTGAACCGGGAAATTACGGGAAGTACGGATTCAGGCATGAAGACGTGTTCGTATTGAGGGGAAGAGCGAGAAGAGCTTAATCATGAAGAGCCAGGTATAATGGCCATTATACTAATGTGGATTATACTCCTTTTTTGAAATTTTTCCGAATGTATCCATGGATACATTTTTCGTCATAAAATTCGCATTTACTGATTCAGAATTTCAGAGAAATTCTCTTCTACATGCTCTGCAATCTCCTTACCCTCTCCTCAATTGGCGGGTGCGTTGAGAACAATCCCGACCAGAATCCCTTTCCCAACGGATTTGCGATGTACATGTGCGCAGTTGCATTCGTTGCGCCCTGAACCGGCTTGGAATAAGCATTGATTTTCGTCAATGCGCTCGCAAGGCCCGGAGGATAGCGCGTGAGTTTCGCGCTAGTCGCATCAGCAAGGTATTCCCTGCTCCTTGAGATTGCAAGCCTTATTATCTGCGCAACAATTGGCGCAAGCACTGCGAGAACTATTGCAAGGACGAACATGATGATTCCAAGATTCCCCCTTTCCGACCGATCCTTTCTTCCTCCTCCCCAGAACATGCTTCTCAAGAACAAGTCGCTCAATATTGCGATTCCTCCAACCATTATTGCAGCAAGCGTCATGACTTTCATGTCCCTGTTGAGCACGTGGCCGATTTCATGGGCAATCACTCCCTCAGTTTCCTGCCTGTTCATGAGCTTCATGACTCCAGTAGTGACTGCAATGCTCGCATGCTTCTCATCCCTTCCTGTTGCGAATGCATTCGGAGAATCATCGTAAATCACGTATACTTTGGGTTTTGGAATTCCCGCTGCAATTGCCATCCCTTCAACGAGGTTATGGAGTTCCATGAATTCCCTCGGATCCGCCAATTTTGCTCCTGAAACCGCCAGGGCGATTTTGTCTCCTGCAAAATACGAGATTAATGAATAGGGTACTGCAATGAGGAGAGCCACTGGAATTCCCAGAATGCCGCTCCCAAGCAAAGCATAGCCAATCACATAGCCGATTATTACGAAGAAAACGAAGAAGGCTATGAATAGGAAAAACGTGCGCATGTTGTTTCCTTCAATCTCCTTGTAGAAGTTTGTTTTCTCCATAACCTCACCATTTTTTTCATACTCTCATTATTTTCATAAACATCCATAAAGAACGAAAGAAAGAAAAAATATAATAAAAAATAAAAAAACTAGAATTTAACAGTGGGCGCTTTCTTGATTGCTTCCTTTTCCTCCCCTTCCACTTCATAGTATGGTTTCTGCTTGAAACCGAACATGTTTGCGATGAAGACTGCCGGCACTTTCATGATGGTCGTGTTGAATTCCATCACTGAATCGTTGTAGAACTGCCTCGCATAAGCGATTTTTTCCTCAATCCCGGTCAGTTGCTCCTGCAATGAAAGGAAGTTCTGGTTTGCCTTCAGGTCAGGGTATGCTTCCGTGACTGCAAAAAGCGTCTTGAGCGCTCCAGTGAGCATGTTGTTCGCGTTTATCTTGTCTTCTACGCTTCCGGCCTGCGCGACTGCCGCGCGCGCCTGGGTCACTTTCTCAAACGTCCCGCTCTCGTGCTTTGCATATCCTTTCACTGTTTCCACGAGGTTCGGAAC
>Ga0315294_10005755_pt1 | contig 13611 bp, 17 predicted proteins | sample YL17G13_40_MG_FD_203626 | JGI IMG/M metagenome (GOLD analysis project Ga0315294, IMG submission 203626) | Sediment microbial communities from Yellowstone Lake, YNP, Wyoming, USA - YL17G13_40 | ecosystem: Environmental > Aquatic > Freshwater > Lake > Sediment | place: USA: Wyoming | collected... | reverse complement strand
AAACTTACTGGACCTGATGCAATGCCTCCTGTTTCTGAGACGTACGAGCCTTCTGGACGCAATCTTGAAAATGAAAAACCTGTGCCGCCCCCTGTTCTTTGAACCAGAGCGAGTTCTTTTATTGCCTGAAAGATTCCTTCTGTGTTATCTGGAACCGGAATAACAAAACAAGCTGCTAATTGCTGTAACTTGCGTCCTGCGTTGGCAAGTGTTGGGAGATTTGGCAGGAATTCAAGCTTGTCCATGACATTATAAAACTCTTTTTCTGCTCTTACTATTTCTTTTTTGCCTGCACCATATCTGAAGTCCTCTTTTGCTATGTTTTTTGCAACTCTCTTTAGCAATTGCTCTGGTGTTTCTATTGTTTTTCCTTCTTTGTCTCTTGAGAGATATCTTGAGAGCACAATTTCTGCATTTTTTGATAGTTTCAAGCTATAACCCCTTCTTTTTATGATTTATCGAGGATATTAAGATATATTAAGTTTTGTATGGGTATTGATGGCTAGGAATGACAAATTGAATAATTTTATAAATACCAACAGATATGTATTTTTAGAAGGAGGTGAAAGATGGCAAAAGCAAGTTTAGGTGATGTTGTAGGAGGATGGGCTTTCTTGATTGGAGTTCTCCTAGCCATAGTTGCGGGATTGTTCCCTGCTGTTGAGACTCCTGCTGTAATGACTGCTCTAGTTGTTGCAGGTTTAATAGTAGGTTTCCTTAATGTTGGCGATAAGGAAGTTACTCAATTCCTATTTTCTGGCTTAGTATTGGTTCTGATAAGTAGCGCAGGAGCTGCATTGTTATCAAATGTCCCGTATGTTAGTGGCATTTTGACTGCTCTTCTCGCAATATTTATCCCAGCTACAGTAGTAGTTGCTGTAAAGAACGTATTCAGCTTGGCTAAGAGATAAAACCTCTTTTTATTTTTCTTTTTATTTTTTTATTTTTAATGCATTAACCTGGGTTTTATTTCCGTAAGTTTCTGTTGTTCCTATTACATTTATTGTCTGATTGAGATAATTTGGGCATGAATTGCAGATTATTTCCATGCTGTTGTTTAATTTAATTAGTTTTGTGGTTTCGTAAAGAATTCTTTCTGAGATGACTTTTCCATGGATTTGGACTTTTGTGTTATCTGTTAATTTTTCTAAATTAGGGTAATTATCAACTATAATCGGGGCTGAGAAGTTGAGGAGGATTAGAAGGGTAAAGATTCCTGCCAGAGTTATTATTAAACATATTCTTTTTAGCATGCTAATTGGATGAGAAAGGTTTAAATTAAGGTTTGTGGTTGTAGGGATATGGGGAAAAAATTGAGTGTTGAGGAAAGGTTTGAGCTGATAAAGAGAAATACTGAAGAAGTAATGACTGATGAAGATCTTCTTAAAATGTTAAAAGATGGCGAGAAATTAAAACATTATATTGGATTTGAGATTTCTGGGAAGCCTCACTTGGGGCACGGGCTTGTTTGCATGTCAAAAGTAAAAGATTTTGTTGATGCGGGAGTTGAATGCTCTATTTTCCTTGCTGATTGGCATTCTTGGATAAATGACAAGCTTGGCGGAGATATGAAAATAATAAGGGGCATTGGGGCGGCTTATTTCAAAGAAGCATTGATTGCAGCTTACAAGTGTGTTGGGGGAAATCCAAAAGATTTGAAGTTTGTAATGGGGAGTGATTTGTATCACAATAATGATAAATTCTGGGAAACTGTTGTTGATGTTAGCAAGCATACAACTCTTGGAAGAATTGAGAGGTCGATAACTATCATGGGTAGGAAAGAAGGAGAGTCTGTTGATTTTGCTAAGCTTCTTTATCCGCCAATGCAAGTTGCAGATATATTTGTTCAAGGAATAAATCTTGCTCATGCAGGCAATGACCAGAGAAAAGCGCAAGTTATTGCAAGGGATGTTGGCTTGAAACTTAAAAATCCTTTAAGAAACAAAAAAGGCGAGGCAATAAAACCTGTCGCAGTACATGGACATCTTGTTTTAGGTTTGCAAAAGCCATCTATTTGGCCTGTTCCAAAGGAAAATCTGCAAGAACTATGGTCTGAACTAAAAATGAGCAAGTCAATTCCAAGCTCTGCAGTTTATATGACTGATAATGAAGAAGAAGTTAAGAAAAAAATAATGAGTGCTTTCTGTCCTGAAGGGGAAATTGGATTCAATCCGTTGCTTGATTGGGCAAAATATATGGTGTTTATCAATGATAAAGCAAAACTTGATATTATAAGGGACAAGAAATTTGGGGGAAATAAAACATACAAATCTTTTGGAGCGCTTGTTGAAGATTTTGGCAGCAAGAAACTTCATCCAATGGATTTGAAGAGCGCAATGGCTGAAAAGATAAACCAAATTCTTGAGCCTGCAAGAAAACATTTTACTTCGCCGAAGATGAAGAAGCTAAAGGAAGAAATGGATAAACTTCTTATCACGCGATAGGGGGATTTGCAGATTAATTCAAGTCTATTCTTTTCTTTTGTTTGTTGAAGAATTTATCGGATGTATAAACAGGGGCTGTTTTTCTTATTTGTTTAATCTGACCTATTAATCTTTTATTTTTAGATATTGCGTGTAGGTTTCCAAATACTTTTTGAGTCAAGTTTTTCCTTATCTTGTCTAGATTTTTACCAAGGCTCGAGTCATATGATGCACCGACAACTTCGCCAATTATCAGAAAATGATCTGCTTTTTTTATGTTAATTATTTTTATGAGTTTGCATTCTAGATGAGCTAGACACTCTTTTATCAGGCAAGGATAAATATTTTTTTTAAATAAGACGAATGGTTTGTATTTTGTTAAACCCGCTCTTTTGATTTCATCGATTCCTCGCGGAAAAGGGTATCCGATTATTTGCAGCTTTTTAATTAGATTCATCCCAGGTACATTGATTATAAACATTTTCGTTTCCATGATGTTTAGATATGTGTCTTGTTTGCGGTTTTTGTCTACGGCTTGGGTGTTTATTGGTTGATGCTGAACTTTGTTTGAAGCAAAAAGGACCATGGGCGGATCATAGCTAAAATCTATACAGGCAGCATATGCTGCTGCATTATGCTCTTTTTTTTCGAGACAGTTGTTATGAAAACCGTTGGGTGCATAGGCAGCAGGTATTTGGTTAGTTTTGGATTGATTTTTATTTTCATTTTAAGTTACCAAACTATCTTATCTCCTATTTTAAGATTGAGAATTTCTGCTGCGTTTCTTCTAACTATACCAAACTCTGGAAGGTTGAGGGAGCTTCCCGGATAGATTGCATAGGCATTGTCTTGGAGAGACATCATTCTTTTACAGAAGGTTGCATTAAACTTTTTTCCTTTTATGCTGATGGTTATTTTTGAACCTTCTTTTAAGTTGGGTACTTCGGATTTTATCTTGCATAATCCGAAGTTATCTATATGCAAGATTGTGTTGTTTGGAATATTTAATTTCTTGATTTCTTTGGCATTTGCTTCTTTGCCCATTTTTAGACTTTTGAGACTTTTCACCATAGCTATTTTTGCAATGGCTGGAGCGTAATCTATCTTCCCACCAAAGGGCATATATTTGTTATCTTGTCTATTTTCCGAGATATACACCTCTTTAATTCCAAAATCTTTCAAAAGCCAGCTGATCGAACCGTTATTTGTTGCAAAGAATTTGATATTTTTCTTTTTCGTTATTCCATATATTCGGTTTGGTTTTTCTCGGGTTGGTGAGCACAGTATCATGATTGTTGTTCCAGGAGGATAATTCTCTGCGATTAATCTGGTTAGAAATGCGCAATTTATCAGGGAAAACTCTTTTACTTTTACTACGGGTTCGATTTGAATATTCTTTATTCTATTGCCCAATGTGCTAGTGATTTGCGCTCTAATTTCATTAAATGCTACATCATGACAGTCAGTTATAACAACAATTTGTTTCATAGCGCCCTCGTGATTAGTTCTATATCAAATATATACTTATCTTTAATTATCTTTCCAGTTGGGTTGATTGACTCTTGGATGATGTTATAAATGTGCCATATGGGTGCGGTAAACCAGCTAGCTTTCCATATCCAGTGTTCTGTCACATTGTCTGTGATCAATAATCTATCTAAAAGTTTTATTTTTTTGTCCAGAGGGCTAGATATTCTCTTTAGTTTCTTTTTTCTTTCTATCTCGTCAATCATTTTCTTTATATGCTCATAGTCTATTTCTTTATTTGCAATTTTTTTTGCTAGTTTTTTGTTTCCTCCGCAGAAAAGATGTACGAATTCATCGTTTTCTCCAAAAGCAAATTCTGCTTCTTTCATTAGCCTGAGAGTACTTATACTTGCTCCCGAGGACAATGTGATTAGGCCTTCTTTCAGATAAGGATATTTTTGGGAAAGGTCGTAATATAACTCTTCTTCAAGTTTTTTAACATTAAGTGTGGTATAGTACGTATCCGATAAAAATATGTCTAAATCTTTTATAAACTTTTTAAGGAATGGCTTTGTTTTTTCATTTATGTCTTCTGGAAAGTAGATTTTATTTTTTTCTATGTATTTTGAGATAGAATTTATTCGTTTTATTATTCCTTTTTGTCTTTTCTGGTATATTGACAAAAATTCATCTTTGGAAAGGTCGAGTTCTTTAGTTTTTTTGAAATTAATAACCTTTATATTTTTATAGTGCAAGCTACATAAATATTCTGGGTCTTCTATACATGTTTTGAACTTTATCATAATACTCCATGATCCGGATGTTTAAATATTTTTGTACCTTGGCAGTTACGACTTTTTCAATGTACGCGGGAGATTAAGAATTAACACGATAGAGTTTGATTTATTCTTTCTATTTCGTTTTAAACTCAACAATATCTTTGTCCTTGAGGGTGTGGTCTAAGCCGACTCTCTGGTTAGGGAACTTGCTGCTTGGACCTGTAACTCTTGCTTCTTTGACTTTTTGCGAGAAACCTTTGAGAATTGATTCTGTAACATCCCTCACTGTTGAGTTTTTTGGGAGAGTTACTGGGTCAGGGCTTGGAGGTTTTCCTGGTTCTTTTGTATAAACTCTTATGGAATCCATATAGTTAAATATTCTTTCCTTAAGCGCTTCTAAATTGTATCCTGTTTGCGATGAGATAATTATTGCATCTAATCTTTTGCTTTTTATTCTCTCATTTAATTTTCTGAGTTCCTCTTCTGATAGTAAATCTGATTTATTAATTGTGATTATATTTTTTCCTGTTGATTTTGATATAAATGGGGAGATTTTTTCCAGGTCTGCAAGATTTTCTATTACAATTATCAAGCAATCTGCTGTATGAATTGTGCCAATGTCAAAAAATTCACTTCCTATTGATGGGAGGTCAACAATTTGGGCTTTAATTCCCTCATAATCCATTGTTCCGACTTCTGGCTCTTTTGTTGAGAAGGGATGGGATTTGATTATTGGCTTTGCATTTGTTAATCTTGCGAGCAGAGATGATTTGCCTGAATTTGGAAGTCCGACAAGAACACATTGATAACCCTCTTTTTTTATGCTTTTTCTTGTTGTTTTTCCAGATGATTTTGCTTTTTCTTGCTTTTCTGTGAATTTTTTTAGCCGTGTTCTTAATTCTGCTCTTAAATTTTCACCGCCTTTGTGGGCCGGGGCATGCCTTATCATTTCTTCCAGGGCAGCTATTTTTTCCTCTAAGGTTTTTGCCAGAGAGTATTTTTTTTCAGCTGCAGTATATTCGTAACTTACATTGGTTGTCATGATAATATCTTGTTCTGGGAGCTTTTATAATTTTGCTGATTAGGGATGATAACAACTTCGTCATAAGATTTATTAACAATCTTACTTCTTTTCAGATATGAAACTATTGAAAAAGAAGCTTTCAAATGGGATGACTGTTATAATGGAGAAGCGTGAGCTTCCTGTTGTCTCATTTTCTATTACTAATAAATTCGGAGCCGCGTATGAGAGGTCTGAGATAAAGGGAATTGCGCATTTTATTGAGCATCTTGTATTTACAGGAACTAAAACAAGGAGCCATGAGGATATCTCACGAGAGATTGAGAAAAAAGGCGGGTTGCTTAATGCATTTACTTCTCATGAAGTTACTTCATTCTGGTTTAAACTGCCTTCTGAGCATATATTTTCTGGAATGGATATAATCATTGACATACTGAAAAATCCAAAATTTGAAGAAAAGAAATTTGAGAAAGAAAAAAAGGTTATTCTTGAGGAGATAAAAATGTATCATGATGATCCGAGATTGCATGTTGGTGAGCAGATAGAGAAAAATTTGTTTGAGAAGCCATTTGGAGAGCTGGTTATAGGAAGCAAGGAGACAATATCAAAAATGAAAAGAGATTTTGTGGCTGATTATTTCAAGAAAGTTTATTCGCCTGAAAATTACATTGTGACAATTGTTGGAAATGCTGATTTTGAGAAGATTTGCGCTTATCTCGAGAAGAATTTTAAGGCAGAAGGAAAGAAAAACGAGGTTATTAAAATAAAAAAGAAAAATGTCGAGACATTGGAAGAGAGGCATGGAATTGACCAGGCGCATTTGATTTTTGCATTTCATGCGCCTTTGATGGGAACTAAGGAGTTTAATGCTCTGGAAATTCTTGATGCTTATCTTGCTAATGGAATGTCTTCCCGCTTGTTCTTGAAGATTCGCGAGGAAAAAGGGCTTGCTTATGCTGTCAAGAGCTCTGTAAATGCTGAGAAAAATTATTCTGTTTATGAAGTATATGTCGGGACAACTAAAGAGGCGGTTCCGGAAGTCAAGAAAATTATTCTTGAGGAATTAAAAAATATAAAAAATATGAATGAGAAGGATTTGGATGAGGCAAAAGAGAGAGTTATTGGGCTCAGAAGAGTTACATCTGAGGAAAGCGCCAATGTAATGAATGAGCTTGTCTTTGCTGAGCTGACTGGCAAGGCAGAGGATTATTACAAGCACGAGGAAAACATAAGAAAAGTCACGCTTGATGAGGTGAAGAAAGTTGCCAGTGTCAAGGATTATAGTTTTGCAGTGATTGTGCCTTCTGGGAAATAGAATTGTTGATGATTTGATAAAAAGTTAAATTCTTACTTGAGAATAAGCTGCATCAAGCTCTTCTTCTTGCTCTCTAATTCTTAAATGCAATAAAGCGATATGAAATTGTGCGGGAGTGATGCTGTGTCTGTTTAAAATATATTCTGCTTCACGGCCAGACATCGCTTCGAGGCGCCCCATCACATCGTCTGTGGATGTTTTTGGAGAAGTTAAGTCATCAAGAGTTCTATCTGGAATGTAGAAATGTCCATTAGGCTTTATTAAAACATCATAAGCATGAGGTCCATCGTCTGGATTAGGAATAAACGAAATGTTTCCATCAGGGGTTGTGTAAAAAGGAGTTGCTTCTTCTGGCATTATATTATTGCTCATTTCTATTTTAAAAAGATTGTTGGGTTGTACAAACTATATTGATAAGATTATTAAAAGAGATTGTGTTCTGATATTAATGGAAAAAAAGATATTGGAAGAGAAAGCAATAAAGGCCAATCTGACAAGGGCGTTTATTGCAATCGAATTTCCTGACTCTGTTATTAAGGAAATTGCGCGCGTGCAGGAGCTTGTTTCTAAAACTAAACTTACCGGCAAAATGACTGAACTTGAGAATTTGCATCTTACGCTGAAGTTTCTTGGCGAAATTGATGATTCTCAAGTTTCTATGGTTAAGAAAAGGCTTAATGAGATTAAATTTGAGACTATGAAATTGAAATTAGGCAAGATTGGGACTTTTTCTGTTCGTGGAAATCCTCGAATTGTTTGGATAAAGATTGAAGGTAAAGGGATTTATGACTTGCAGAAGAAAATTGATTTGGTTTTGAAAGACGAAGGTTTTGCTCTTGAAGAAAGATTCATGGGGCATTTGACAATTGCACGAGTAAGGTATGTCAAGGACAAGAAAGGATTTTTGGAGCATGTTAATAAGATTCATGTCAAGCCAGTTGGATTTGAGTGCTCTGAGTTCAAGTTAAAGAAATCTGAGCTAAAGCCAATTGGGCCAACTTATTCTGACATAGAGATTTACAAATCTGAATAAAGAATTATCTGTTAATTGGGTGTCGGGGGAGCTTCTGATTTATTGCATCGGGAGAGCAACATAAACAAGGGTGAGAAATATAGACAAGAAAGAGAATCATAGTTTATATTATTTTCGTTTTGCAATATATATCTTAAAGTTGAGTGTTTATTTATATAAGCTTGATGATTTGAGAGATTTTGATGAGTGTGAATCAATATTGGGATAAGCTTGCTGCTGATTTCTGCAGTTCATTTTTAAAAAGTGATGCTCGTGTTAAGAAAGTTGTAATTCATGGCAGAGATGAAGAGGCTGTTTCTTACATTGCTGACAGGATGAGAGAAAAATTGCCTGCGGATATTGATTTAAGGCATTTTGTTGGAGAATCTTTAGAAGAAAAAACAGAGCGAACATATGCTATTGCACTTGATCCATTTCTTAGTGGGTGGCATGCAAGCGTTGCAAGCTAATCGAGCAGTTTTTTGAAGAGTTGCGCTTTCTTGCCGATGATTTTTTTCAATCTTTCTTCTGGCGCGTTGATTATATTTTTAATCGATTTGAATTCCTGGAGAAGCTTTTTGGCTGTTGAGGGGCCAATTCCTGGAAAACCCTCAAGAATGAACTGCTGCTGTTCTTCTTTGGAAAGTGGAATTTTTTGCCTTAGGGAGACATGGGCTTTTTTTGTTTTTCTTGCTAAAACAGAAAGATATCTTGCTGTATCTTCCTCATCTTCTGTGAAAATTATCGGAATTTCATGCTCAAGAAGTGTTGAGAGAATGAAACCGCGGAAGGCGTTTTCATGAATAATTCCTTCGTAGAGGGTGAAATTGGAAATTCCTTCCACAATAAGAAGTGCTTCTGGATATTGTTTCAACTCGCGGAGCTGGAAGAGAATTCTTTTGCTAATTATTGAGGATTTCAAATCAGGGATTGTTTTTCTTTCAATTGCGATGTTATTTACCATATAATCTGCGACTTGGAGATGCTTGAATTCTATTTCCATGCCTAATTTGTTGAGAATTGAAGGAACTAAGGAGTTTTTCTCGTGATAATCTATTATTATTTTTGCTGTCTGCTTTGATTCTTGCCTTTGTTTTTCTGGCTTGCTTGAGAATATGTTGTGGAAGGACATTTTATCTTTGGATTTTAAAATCATCAAGGGTTTTTGATTTTTGCTTTTCTTTCAGCTCTTTCTTCACTGATTCTATGGTTTTATACATTTTTCGCTCTCTGGCGCCTGCTGCATAATGGTGAATTTCATCCCTTGTGTCTTTTGTTACTAAAATTATGAGTTTTCCTGGGCTCAGGCGTGCTGTTCTGCCTGCTCTCTGGATTTTTCTGATTGCGCTTGGGATTGGTTCGTAGAAAATAACTGCTGAAACTTCTGGAATGTCCAATCCTTCCTCGCCAATGCTTGTGGCGCAGATAACATTTAATTTTCCTTCCCTGAAATCGTCTATGACTTGCTTTTGCTCTTTTTGCGACAAGCCTGCGCCTAGTTTTTTAGCTTGCCCGATAAAGATTGATGATTTTATGTTTTCAATTTCATTGATTTTATTTGAGATTGTTGATGCTGTTTCCCGGAACTGGGAGAAGATAATAATTTTTGATTTTGGATTTTCCTTGAATTCTGTTTTTATTATGTTTGCTACTTCGTCTATTTTTGGATGCTCGACTTTTCTTGCTATTAATTCTTGAAGGAGAATGAATGCTGCATTGAATTCAGGAGATTTTACTAATGTTTGAACTGCTCTTGACTTTTTTTGGACAGCTTGCTCTATCATTGATTTCATATAGATGTTTAAACCGCTTAGTGTCTGGGTTTCCAAAAGTTCAAGGGCATGGGAGATTTTTATTGCCTGGGCTGTCCATGAAACTCCTGTCATTGCTGCGAAATTTCCCTGTGATATTTGCGGGAAGAGTCTTTGCTGGAGCTTTAGGAGAGTGATTTTATTTGCTGAGCCAAGAAGAAAGTTGCTTGCTTTTAATTTGTCGACTTTTTCATCATATATTTTTTTAAGGAGCGCTCTTATTTCCATCAAATGCGGAGGAAATGGAACTTCTATTTTTGTGTACTCCCTTTCTTTCATGTATGGCTTAACATCGCTTGAATCTCTTGTGCGGACTTCTATTTCATCGAGGGCAAGATGGGCTGCAATTTGCTTGACTTTTTCAGGGTCATGTCCTGGAGAGGCTGTTAGCCCTAGGATGAGGGAGTTTTTCGAATTATTTTTATAGGATTTGACAACTTTTGTGTAATCATAATTTTTCAAGCATCTGTGGGCTTCGTCTATTATTAGCAGCGAGACATCGTTAAGATTATAGAGATAATTTTCCAAATCATTTGCAACGCATTGGGGTGTTGAGAAGATAATTTCAGCTGTTTGCCATAAGTCCTTTCTTTTTTTTGCATCTATACTTCCTGTGAAGAGGTGGAGCTCTGCGAATAATTCTGGAAGATGCTTCTTAAAATATTCAAAATGCTGTTCAACTAGCGGTCTTGTCGGTGCAAGAAAAACAATCTTGCTTTCAGGATGCTTGATTTTTCTTTCAATTGCAAGCATTAAAGCTATAAGGGTTTTTCCAATTCCTGTCGGCAAAACAACAAGGGTATTGTTATTTTTTGCTGTCTCAAGAATTGCCTTTTGGTATTCTCTTGGCTCGATATTCAGGAGAGGGTTCATGATTTTAAAAGAGATATAAGGGGTTTAAATGTATTTATATGACCTTTAAAGATTGTCTGATAACGAATTATTATCTCCTATCGTAGACATAGAAAGTGCAACAGATTATTTTACTGTGCTTGTTAGATGATAATTATTCGAGGGGCTGGAATTAGAGAACAAAAGCATAAGTGCCGAAGATTAGAGCAATAACTGCAAGGGTTGTGTAGAGAACCCTTGAGCCCATGAATATTTGCATGCCGTCAAGTTTTGAAATTGGGATAAGATTTGAAATGGCATAATAAACAGCGAGCTTTGAAAGGTATTCAAGGTCGTATGGGCAGAAGTAGGCAATTATTGCGATAAGGAAACAGGCAAGTATTCCTGCTGCGCCGATTACTCCATTGTGCCATTCTGTAAGTTCTGCATAGCTGTAATAGCCGAATCTTTTTGCTGCTCTTCTTTTCAAGGCTCTTGCTTCATATGTAAGGAAGGCCGAGAATTTTATGTACCCTAAGGTAAAGAGGGTAAAAATAAGCGGGAAAATAATTCCGCCTGGAATCTCTTTGGAAAGTTTTTGGTGCTGTTTTATTCCGTATCGCGAGACTTTCCAGAGCTCATGCTCGACATCTGTGTCTAGAAGAGAAGCTATTAGTTTCTTTGCAAAAATAGATATGAAGATTATAAGGGTGGCAAAAAGGAAGACTACTGGAAGCATATTCCATTTTGACTCTATTAAGAAAGCAAAGCTGCCAACGATTGTAAAGATAATTATTGCTGCCAGAATATGGTAAAATTCCAGGAGTTTCATGATTTTTTATTGTTTATCTATTTAATAAACATTATGCTTGCCTAACTTTGGCTGAATTGTGATATATTGTGCAAAAACATAAAGTATAAATACTTACCAAAATAGAATTTTATTATGTTAAGAATAAAAAAGATAAGCGAGGTATTGGGAAAGCACGTTTATACATCTGAAGGAGATTATTTCGGACAGATTGAAGAGGTAAATCTGGTTGATAATAAGATTGATGGATGGAAAATAAGGCTAAGTTCTGGAATAATCAGCTCAATTGGCGGGGCAAGAGGAGTTATTATTCCTCATCAATTTGTAAAGGCAATAGGTGATATTTTTATCATAACAAAGGCATCTTTGCCTGTTGGTTCTGATAGTGAGATTGAGACACCTACACCTGAATCTGCTGGCGATTTGGTTTAGTTAAACTAATCAAATTAGACTTCTGGATTTTTGATTATATAGACTATTAAGTTCTATTTGGGTGTCGGGGGAGCAACATAACCAAAGGAAAAAGGTGTAGCTCATAATAGGTTATTAAGAAAGGAGGGAAAGTTTAAATATCAAATATTGCTGAAGAGAATATGGCTGTTACGATATTATCAAGTCCGTTTGTGATGGAGCTTTTGCTTCCTTTTGTGCTTGTTTTTGCAATTGTTTTTGCGGTTCTGCAAAAGGCAAAAATATTCGGAGAGGGAAAGAGGCAGAGTGATGCGATTGTTGCTCTTGCTGTTGCCTTGATAACTGTTGCTGTCGGAACTGCGACCAATATTATTGTGAATTTAATACCTATTTTAGCTGTTGGGTTAGTCGCTGTTCTTGCTTTCATGCTTTTATATGGGTTTGTTTTTAAGGAAGGAGGGTTTGAGATTCCAAAGGGCGTGCAAATTACTGTTGGAATTCTTGCAGCTATTCTTATTGCTGGAGCTCTTGCTTACTTTACAGGAGCTTGGGATTATCTAATAAATATGGTTGGCGGAGGAAGCTCTACATTGATAACTAATACATTCTTTGTTCTCTTGATTATAGGGGCTGTTATTGCTGTGATTTTCGGCGGAAAGGGTGGCGAAGCTGGGAAATAGCAGATTATCTTATTAGCGAAACATAATTAAAATAGAACCAAGGTTCTATGATTCCTATAATATTTTTGCTAAAGCAAACATATTTAAATAAATATTTCTTGTCTTGAGCATGGTGAATATTGCTGATATATTAAGCCAGTGGGAGGCTTTGGGAGTGTTTGATTATGTTCTGCCTTTCCTTCTTATATTTACAATTGTTTTCGGAATTCTTGAGGCAACTAATATTGTTGGAAAGAACAAAGGTGTTCATGTTATTCTTGGCTTAGTTGTTGGACTTTTAGCTCTAAGAATGGGGTTTGTGCAGACATTTTTCACAGAAATATTTCCAAGATTAGGGGTTGGATTGGCTGTTATATTGGCGCTTTTGATAATAACTGGATTGTTTATACCTCAGGGGCAGGCGAAATACTGGATGTGGGGAATTGCTACTGTTGCTGTTATAGTCTGGATTATTGTCATGGTTGGCACATTCCAAAATGTTGGATGGATGGGTGGAGGCATGTTCTTTGAGGATTATGCTGGCATGATTATAGGAGCTGTATTGCTTATTGGAGTAATTATTGCTGTTGTAGCTTCTAAATCTGAAGGAAAAGGTGAAGGAACATTCCAGGGATTTAAGAGGGAGTAAATAGGATTTAAGATGGTAACACCTGACATAAGTTTTATTGGAGCTTATCTACCTATCTTGAGCTTTTTGCTTGTATTTGTTGTTCTCTTTGCTGTTCTGGCTAAGACAAAAATTCTTGGGGAAAGCAAGTTTGTCAATCTGCTTGTTTCTTTTATTGTTGCAATTATATTTGTCAGCCTGACAAGCGCGAGAGAGTATGTTATTAATGTTACGCCTTGGTTTGCTGTTTTTATTATTCTTTCTGCATTTATTTTAGCTATGGTTGGATTTAGCGGAAAGATTCCTGAAGAATTTACAAAAGGACTTGGAATTTTGTTTGTTATTAGCTTGATAATTGTGTTCTTGGTTTCTGCATACATGACTTTTTCAGGAGCGCCTGTTATTGAGCAGATTGCTGACTGGGTTAAGACACCAAGAGTTTA
>Ga0315294_10005754_pt1 | contig 13614 bp, 10 predicted proteins | sample YL17G13_40_MG_FD_203626 | JGI IMG/M metagenome (GOLD analysis project Ga0315294, IMG submission 203626) | Sediment microbial communities from Yellowstone Lake, YNP, Wyoming, USA - YL17G13_40 | ecosystem: Environmental > Aquatic > Freshwater > Lake > Sediment | place: USA: Wyoming | collected... | reverse complement strand
TCTGATCAGCGCCATCACGACCATTCGCCTGAGCATCCGCGGCCACCAGGAAGATATGCCGAACCTGGTGGGGGCGCCGCTGGATGCGGCGCAGCGCGTGGCGAGCGGCCTCGGCCTGGAGTTGAAAGCGGTGGACAAGCTTTTCAACACCCAGTATCCCGCTAACCACATCGTGTCCCAACAGCCACCCGCCGGCACGCGCGTCAAGGTGGGTCAGCACGTGCACGTGCTGGTCAGCCTGGGGCCGCCCCGCGTGGCCATACCGAATCTTGCAGGCAGCAGCCTTCGCGCCGCGCAAATCACCGTCATTCAGCGGGGCTTGAGCGTGGGCAATGTGGCTTCAATCCCCTGGCCGGGCGCCGAGCTAGACCAGGTGGTGGCGCAGGACCCGCTGCCCTCCGCGGCGAATGTGCACAGCCCCGTGGTGAATCTCCTGGTCTCGCGCGGGGAACCCCCTCCCGCCTACGAGTGTCCCAGCTTCGTCGGCCAGCAGCTTGCCGGAGTCCGCCGCGACCTCGAGAAAGCTGGATTCAAAGTAGGGCAGGCAATTCCCATTGCGTCAGAGGCCACGCCCAAGGGGACGGTCCTCACACAATCGCCGCCGCCCGGAAGCAAAATCACCCCTGAAACCGTGTTCAGTTTCGAGGTTGTGGAATAGCGAGAGCGGCCGCAATTCGGTGAGTTCTGGATGAGCGAGAACCCCGGGCGTGGTCTCTGGTGTTTGGCGGGCTACCGCGCTCAGAGGAGTCCCACGACATGACAAGATGTCTCTAATAGATCAATCCTAGAAAACGCACAGCCTTTCTACTCCTCCTGCCGCTTATTGAATATTTCCTCTGTCCGGCATGAAAGCTGCAACAGGATGTCTGTTCTGGTGGAACGTGGGCTGAATTGTCTCCAACCGTGGGTGCTTTAGAACCCCTGATGCGTGGAATATCGCAGATTGAATACCTGATTTCTTCTGCCCTTGGTACGCGGGCAGAACCTCACGCCGAGGGACTTTCTGGCGTAGTTTTGGCAGAGGGCAGTGTCCGGAAACGGACAGTTGCGCGACTCGGATGGCTGTTGGTTCTCGGGCTCCTGGGGGTTCTCACCTCGGCCCGCGCGGCTGATGATTGTCTCTCCTGTCACGCTTCCGCCACTGGCCTGACGAACTCGCGAGGCAAGAACGTCACCGTGAACGCCGAGGCGCTTCCCCAGAGCGTTCACAAGGACTTTCGGTGTGTCGACTGCCACGCCGGCGCCGCGAAGTTCCCTCACACTGCCAAGACAGCCTCATCCTCCTGTCTTGCCTGCCACGCGGAGGCTTCCCACGATCTTGCCTCCGGCGCCCACGCCATGCTGGGCAAACCGGACAGTCCCCAGACCTGCATCACCTGTCACGGCGATCACAATGTGGCGAAGCCGTCCGCGCGTGGAACCCAGCTTTGTGCTTCCTGCCACGAAGCTGAGGTGAAGCAATTCGCGGCCAGCGTGCACGGCCGGGCGCAAGGCCGCGGCAACGGCGACGCTCCGAGCTGCAAGGATTGCCACGGGCCCACGCATCGCGCGGTCACGGGCAGCGACCCGAATTCTTCCGTGAGCAAAGCGAAACTGCCGGAGACCTGCGGGCGTTGCCACTCGAATCCTGAGTTTGTCCGCAAGTACCTCTTTGCGGTGGCGAAGCCAGTGGAGGCCTACCAGGCAAGCGTCCACGGGCGCGCCATCCGCGCGGGCAAGATGAACGCCGCCGCCTGCAACGATTGCCATGGTGTCCACAGCATTCTGCCGGCGTCCGATCTGCGTTCTCCGATTGCCAAGCCCCGGGTGGCCTCCACCTGCGCGAAGTGCCACGAGCAGGTTTACGCTGCGTACCAGGAGAGCATTCACGGCCGCGCGGTGGCCTCGGGGGTGGGCGATGCTCCCACCTGCACCGACTGCCACGGCGAGCATAACATCCTGGCGCCCACGGACCCGCACTCGCCAGTGTACGTTGCCAATGTCGCACAGATGACCTGCTCGCGCTGCCATGAGGACCAGAGGCTGAACGCGCGCTTTGCCCTGCCGACGGGACGAGGGTCGAGCTACGAGAACAGCTACCACGGCCTGGCGGCGAAGACCGGCATCCAGACCGTGGCCAACTGCGCCAGCTGCCACGGCGTGCACAACATCCTGCCTTCCAGTGATCCTCGCTCGACCATCGCTAAGGCCAACCTGCCTCACACTTGCGGCAAGTGCCATCCCGACGCGGGAAAGAAATTCGCCATCGGGCCAGTCCACGTGGTGGCGACGGCGGGGGAAGGCAACCACTTGCTCTACTACGTGCGACTGTTCTATCTCTTCACCATCCCCACGCTCATCGGGCTCATGGTGCTGCACAATCTCCTGGACTGGTGGCGGAAGGCGCGGCGGCGCCTGGCCGAGTACCGATCACTCACGACGGCGGTGCGGCTGACCCTTAACGAGCGTGTTCAGCACCTCTTGCTGCTCAGCAGCTTTATTGTTCTGGTGATTACGGGCTTTGCCTTGAAGTTTCCGGAAAGCTTCTGGGCCGCCCCGCTGGTGCAATGGGAGAAGGATTTCCCGCTGCGTGGGCTGATCCACCGCATCGCTGCTGTGGTGCTGATGGGAGCGGCGGTTTACCACGTCGTTTACCTGGCCGCCCTGCGGAGTGGCCGCCATTGGCTGCGGGGAATGCTGCCCAAGGTCAGGGATGTGCGCGATGCCATTGAGGCTGTGGGTTACAACCTGGGCTATCGCCGCCGCATGCCCTCTTATCCCAAGTTCAATTATGCGGAGAAGGCCGAGTATTGGGCTCTGGTCTGGGGCACAGTCGTCATGGCCGTGACCGGCGTGGCGCTCTGGGCGCACAACCTGATGCTGGAGTACTTCCCTAAGTGGTTCACGGATGTCGCCACGGCAATCCATTACTACGAGGCCATCCTGGCCACGCTGGCCATCGTCGTCTGGCACTTCTACGCCGTGATCTTTGACCCGGATGTCTATCCGCTCAAATGGACGGTGCTGACTGGCAGGGCCTCTGCCCACGAGGCTCGTGAGGAAGAGCCTGAACCCCAGCCCGAACCCACCCCCGAACCGGTCGTCGAGCACGAGAGGGCATAGCGCGAACGCTACGTTCCTGAACTCACCGCCCGAATTCCGTGATAGCTCGTTTGCGCAGAAACTGTGCAAGGGGAACCGGCGCAGAGCCTCATAACAGACCGTCCGATCAGGCGGTAACACGGTGACGCCCCAACCGATTGGCCCGGGTGCCGGGCTGTGCCACCCCGCGGTCAAAACTGTTTGGGAATGCCAGCTTGCTTTAGAACTGCGTTGGCCGTGTGGCGGGATACAATGAATTGGTCGACAGGAAAGCGCTGACCGGTAATGGGGCTATACCAAATTTCGTGATCTCCGCGTCCCGGCCGCTCGAAGGTGCATCCGTGGGCACGGAGAATCTCCTTGAGCTTCGGCGTGTAGCTTGCCATCAGGACGCCAAGGCCGCGATCCCGGTCTCTTGGTGCTCGTAACGGACAACGAATTCCACGGGGTCGCCGCCGGCTTCCAGCGCCCCGTTCAATTCCAGAAGTTCCGGGATTAAGACACGAAGCTTCTTGGCCAGGGCGTTGGGCGATTCGGCTTCGGCCACCAAGCCGGGCACGTCTTCGCTTTCCGCCACCCAGACGCCGCCTTCACTATCCCATCGGGCCTGAATGTGGTAAAGAGGCCGCACCTTTGCTCCTCTCGGCGATCCCCAAGGAACCCTTGCCGATTCACTTATAGTTTAGCACAAAGAAAACGCGCGCGCTGCCGCTGGACCGCCTCGCTTGATCGCACACATCGGAAAAACCGCGATTTACCTGTCCCGCCCTGGTGCGGATGCGCTAGCCGGGAGAGGGCCACTCGCCGGGTCTTACTCACAGGTCTTGGGGCGTCAAGCCGGTGTGTTTAGCGATACGGGCGAGCATCTTGGGGCCAATTTCTTCGGAGTCGCTGAAGGCCCAGGTGTATTCGCCGTGCTCTGCATGGGAGAGTTGCAGGTGGGATGAACTTTTTCTTGCCCTGATCGTCCAGCCGATCTTGAGCAGGGCTCGGAGAACTTGGCGGCCCTTAGTGCTGGGCCATCGGCTCATCGGTTACACGCAAAGGAGAGACCGGATGATCTGAGGGGCGTCTTGCGTTCTTCCGTCTGGTCGGCGACAACTCGCAGGGCGAGCGCTTCGACTTTGGCGATGGCCTCTTGCCGCGTCTTGCCGTAAGACATTACCCCGGGAAGTTCGGCAATCTCGGCGATCCACCGCCCGTCGTCTTCACGATCTATTTCGATCCGGAACTTCACGTCTGTTCTCCCTCTTCGTTTAGTCTAGCGTAATCGGATGCGCCCAATCAACATCGAATCCGCTGCAAAGCTCTCCGACAGCCTCTTCGCCTGTTCACAACGCCCCCGACGGCGTTCTGTAGCGGCGGGGTTCACAGGAAGGAGAACCGCCGGTCATAGACCGGCGCTACAGCACAAGACGCGGTCACAAACGAGTGCTACAGCGGGGCGGCGATGAGGACAGCGCCGCTACAGCAGTGGCGATGTGAAATCGCCACTCCTTGTAGATGAAGATAGCGGCGTAGATGATGAGGGCGATGAGGAGCAAGCCAATTCCCAGGGCGGTGAAGCCGAAGTGGCCGGAATGCCCACCTCTTCGGCTAGCCACAAGGACGTCAACTAATCCTGATGAATCTCGACCCTACGGCAACTCGGCAAAAGGCATCATCAGCGGCGGCTCAGCCAGGAAGGGCAGGCGCGCGATTTCAGCGATGGCCCGAGCAAGGTGTTTTTCCTGGGTGGGTTCGAGGGTCATCACGAAAGGCAAGTGTTTCTTGGGCATGGCGGGCTGTTGCAGCACCGAGCCAATGTTGATGCGGTGGCGAGCCAGAATTCCGCAAACCCTTGCGAGGATACCGGGGCGGTCTCGCACCACCAGGCGCATATAGGCGGCGATGGTGCTCTCCCCCGGGAGCGCGGCCTTCACCGGGTGCCAGGTGGTATAGCCGAAGGGCGTGCTCGTGGCGCCGCCTGCCAGCATGGAGCGCGCCGTCTGGACCACGTCCGAGAGGACAGCGACGCCCGTCGGCTCACCGCCTGCGCCGCGGCCGGTCATGGTGGTGTTGCCGCCCTTGTTTCCCACCAATAGAACGCCGTTGATAGAACCCAGGACGTTGGCCAGCGGCGACGCCCGCGGGATCATCATGGGTCGAACGAAGATTTCCAGGCGGCCCTGGCGGCGTCTCCGGGCTGCGGCGATCAGCCGGACTGTGTGATTCAGACGATGGGCGTACGCGAAGTCCACCTGGTCAATCCGCGTGATGCCCTCCACGGGAATCTTCTCCACCTGTACCGCCTGGCCAAAGCAGATCATGGCCAGGATGGCGATCTTATAGCGCGCGTCGAAGCCCTCGACGTCGAAGGTGGGGTCTCGCTCGGCGTAACCCTCTTCCTGGGCCTCGGCCAACGCCTCGCGAAAAGAGCAGCCGCGCCGTTCCATCTCTGTAAGGATGTAGTTGGTGGTTCCGTTCAGGATGCCGTAAACGGCGGTGAAATGCTCCCCGGCCAGCCCCTCGCGCACGGCGTGCAGCAGAGGCGTTCCGCCCATCACACACGCTTCGATTCCCAGGCGGACTCCCGCGGCGCGGCTACGCTCCGCGAGCTCCACGCCATGTTCGGCCACCAGTTGCTTGTTGGCCGTCACCAACTGCTTGCGGGCCTTGAGGGCTGCCCAGGCGACATCGCGAGCCGTCGAGACCCCGCCGATAAGTTCCACCACGATGTCCACTTCCGGGTCCGCGATGACCTCTTTCCAGTCTCGAGTGAGTTTGACGGAGCGGCCGAGCCACGAAACGTCTTTCGCCTCGACGTCGCAAACCGTTTTCAATTCCAGCCGGCAGCCCAGTCGTCGCTCCACCTCGTGCTGGTGGTCGAGCAACACCTTGGCGGTGCCGCTTCCCACTGTCCCGAACCCGATGATCGCGAGACGGATGGTCCGGCGGGCAGAAGGATGAATGGCATCTGAGGTGGTGAATCGAATTCGCGGCTTTCTGCTCATGCGCCACCTTGCTGAAACAGAGGCAGTGGGATGTTATTCAGATAACACCATAGGGGGCCGGATGGCAAGCGAATCCAGCGGCCGGAGCGGGACTCGCTCCGGCTCAGGTCGCCGCAGTGAGGAGCAGGTGAGCCACAGGCGCCGCTTTCAGCAACTCCCGGAGCTGCCGCTCTGCCGCCTCCGGTGCCACGACGCCAGCAGGAAGATAGGCCACCAACCACGCCCGTTTCGTCTCCGGGATCACCTTCACGCGCTGGTTGCCGCTGATGGGGGCATCGCACGGGCCTTGCGCATCCACCAGCAGCGGCTTGCCCTCCAGGTTGAAGGGACCCCGCAGCGACTCGTAGCTTTCTCCGGGTCTGCCCACCCGAAAGACGAAGGGCGGCGAGAGTTTCTCTTCCGCCATCACGCAGCACGGCACAGCCAGGCTTGCTGAGAGACAATTGTTCAAATCCACCAGAGGGTTGATGGTGGGCAGTTCCTCTCCCTTGAGGAGCCTGCGCAACAGGGCCTCGGAGGAGGGGCGGTAGCGGGTTGGATCGCATCCGGCAGCGCGGAACAGCTTGCGGAGTGCAGCCACCGTAGGGTGCGTGGAGAGCGTCTCGAGTTCAAGGTTCCCGCGCACGCGCCCCACCACCACCCGGGAGACCTCCAACAATGCCTCCGGGTGGCTGGGCTGCGACTCGAGCAGCGCCCAGAAAAGCTTCCAGCCCTCAATCTCAAAACGAACCTCAAAGGGCAACGCATCCATGGCCGAGAGATGTTACCCTAACTGGCCCCGAATCGCGTATGACGTTTCCGGAACTGTGTTGGGTGGGTGTGCTACCAGGGGGAGTTGGACTCTTCTGCTCCAGACACCTGGCAGCCTTCCGTCCAGGCATTAAGGAGTCGGCGGACCTTGCCAGCGAACGTCATCCCTTAGGAAAGTGAGGTGCAAAATGCTCAAGGAATTCAAGGAATTCGCCCTGCGGGGCAATGTGCTCGACATGGCGGTGGGGATCATCATCGGCGCAGCTTTCGGTACCATCGTCACTTCACTCGTCAACGATATCCTGATGCCGCCGATCGGGCTGCTGTTGGGGCGGGTGGATTTTTCCAACCTGTTCATCACTCTCAGGGGAGAGCCATTGGCCACCCTGGCGCAGGCGAAAGCCGCGGGCGTCACCACCCTGAATTACGGGGTCTTTCTCAACACGGTGGTCAGTTTCCTGATTGTGGCGTTCGCGGTCTTCCTACTGATCCGCCAAGTGAACAAGATGAGGCGTGAACCGGAACCCGCACCCGCCGTGCTTACGGCCAAGGAATGCCCTTACTGCTTCTCCAGCATTCCTATCAAGGCCACGCGCTGCGCCCACTGCACCTCGGAACTGAAAACTGCCTGAGACGCCCGGACACGCTCGCCTGTGCCGCACCGGGGGGTTGCAGGTCGTCACTGGAAAACCAGAGGGGCGGCTCTGTTGCCGCCCCTTGATTCCCTTCGAGATTTCCTTTGCGGGAGTCCCTTTCTTTACCGCCGGACCTGCCTTTACCTCACGAGTTCCTTGAAGTCGGCGGCACTGAGCGGGAAGTATCGCTTGGACTGCTGCTTGGTGGTGCTGAGCATGATGTCCACGCGGCGGTTCTGCAGCAGGACGATGGAGCGCCAGTTCCGCATCAGTTTCTTGCGGTCCTGGTCGGTGAGTTCGGGATTGCTCTCGACGAGCTGCTTCACCTCGGACTCGGTCAGGTTCTGCCCGCTGCCGTAAGCCACCGTTTCAAGGTTGGCAGCCGGGACGCCTTGGTCGATCAGATACTGCTTGGCGCGGTTGGAGCGTCGCTCGGAGAGCGCTTGGTTCGATGCCTTCGAACCACGACTGTCCGCGTGCGCCTGGAAGATCAGCCGCGCGTCGGACCGGAATTGCAGGTACTGCTTGAAATCATTCGCCAACTGATCGAGCGACTGCTGCTGGCTGGGGACCAGACCGCCGTTCGGGTCGCGTTTGCTGGGCAGGGCCGTGGGGAAGTAAACGCTGTTGGCGGAGAGCCTCGCCTCGAGCGTCGTCTCCACGGGCGAGATAGCGGGTTCGATGACGCCGGTGACTCGGAGGGTTGCGGTCCGCGTTTCCGAGCCACCGCAGGCGTTCGCGGCCTGGAACGTGTAAGTGACTTTCTCATCTACCGGCCCCGGATCGGTCTTGCGCGGAGTTGCCTGAAGGGTGCGGCTGCCGGTGGCAGAGACTGAACCGAAGGGATCGAGAGACGCGGAGTCAGCGCCTACGGCCGACCAAGCCAGCGTGGCCGTTCCCTGCTCGAGGACTTTGTCACCGTTGCGCCGGTAACGGATTTCTTCCGGCGACACCGTCAGCGATGCCTGGACGGCCTTGTCAACGTTCACCGTAGTATTCGCTGTGGCGTTTCCGCCCGGTCCGGTGGCCGTAAGGGTGTAGGTCGTAGTCTCCTTCGGCTGAACTTCGCGTTCACCCAAGGCGGCCACATCCCCCAAACCGCCGATCTGGCCTCCCACCGCGTCGCTGGAGGACCAGGTGAGACGAGAGGAGCCCCCACAAGCGATCTGGCCAGCGCTGGACGATATCTGCGCCGTGGGCTTGCCTACCGCCACGGTGGAGCTTGCCGCGCCCGCATAGAATCGTGGCACGCTGCTGAGTTGCTGGCCACGCGGCCAGGCATCGGTCTTCTGCTCGCCGCCTTTGCCGATGTCCACGATGACGCGCTCGTTGGCGCCCACCGTCACCGGCCCCGACCAGACCGTCGTAGCACGGTCCAATAAGGTGAGTTGGTGCGTGCCCGGTGGGACCAGGAGTTCCTGCTTCCAGGAAATGTCGTGGTTGAACTGGTCTGAGTTGCCGACCAGATACTCGGGACTCGTGCCGTTCAGCAACACCGCTGAATGCCGGCCCCCTTCAATTTGAATGCGACCCCAAGGGCCGGAAACCATGCCTCCCACCGGGGTCATGGGGATGTCCAGGCGGATGCCGCCCTGCTCGGGAATGGTAACCTTGCGGACTTCCGGCTTATAGCCGTACGCATAAACGGCCACCGTGTGCTCGCCCGGACTGATGCTGTGCAGGCGAAGATTGTGGTCGCCGCTGCGACCGGAATCGCCAATCGGCGTCCCGTCCAAATAAACATAGGCCTGCGGGGGAACAGCGCGCACCTCCAGTTGGGTGCGCGTGCAGGCCGATACGAAGAGTGTCATGGACATTAAAACGATGAAAATGCCAATCCTTGAAAAAGCGCGCTTTCGCATTGGTACAACCTCCATTTCAGTTGTCGCTCGGGCCCGCGAAAAGGGAAGGGCCCTCGTTCAGGCTGCGCGAATGAAGCGGTAAGTCGATTGCTGTGTGCACGCCGCAGAACCTGAAATGCGGCATTGTGGATTCCCGCCTTCAGCGGGACCATCCACCTCTTGGGAGTTCGCCTATACCACTTACGCTCACATGTTACACGAAATTCTCACCCCTTACAAGCCAGATACCTATCCCGCAATGAATGAGGCGTTCTGTCGGAGTTTCATAAGTGGCCCCCGAAGCAAGAAGTCGTCAGGTTCGTGATTCGTCAGTTGGACGCCGGAGTCAATACCTCAGGTTGGCCCTCGGCCGGTTTACCATTCGAATTCCACCCGCGTCCGCCGCGCGCAGAATTCTTCATAAGGCCCCACGCGCAAGGTGCGGATGTAATTGGGCCGGTCGGCGTAAGCGAGGACGATGGTAAGGACGTTCTGCTTGCCACCAAAAACGAGATAGGGTTCGGGAAGATAGAATTCCTTTTGCGGGCCCACGGTGACGTAGCGTCCCACGAATTTGCCGTTGAGGTAGAGCAGCGCGTCGCGTTCGGCCTCGAAGTTGACTTTCCACGGGACGGACCATCCTGCCGACGGTGTCTCCAGCGCAAATTCGGCGCGGCACCAAGTGAATGCCGGAGCGAGTTCTTTCCCGGTGGAAAACTCGTTCAGCTCTGCGGGTTTCCATCCGCCCCCCGGGAACTCCGGGTCGATATCGCGCCCGCGCATGGATGCGGGAACGCGCTGGATCTGCCAAGCATTGATGGCGGTTCCGTTCTGCGCGCTTTCTCCGTACTGCACAGACTGGATGCCGCTCAACTCACCCAGGTTCGGGCCGCCGTTTGGGCTGCCGAAGCGCTCGTAGGCAATTTCGATCGTGTTGGCACCCGGCGCCGCATACTGAGACAGGGAGAACTGAACATTCTTGCTGGCGTTAGACGCTTCCGGCACCAGTTTCCCGTTCAGAAAGACCTTCTTGAAGTCGCTCCCGAAGGCGGAGATGAACATGCGGGGCTCGCCGGCGGCAGTGAACTGGGCTCGATACTTGACGTAACCGTAGGGGACAGGCCCCAGGTCTTCGAGCGCGCGCCGCGAGCTGTTCAACCAATCACCCGAGTTTGGATCAAACTTCTCCGTCCAAGTCTGAACTTGGTTCAGGCTGATGGGACGATACGGAATCGCCGGAATGCTGACACCCAGCCGAGCCGTGCGCCGGGGGCGTTCGTACTCAAAATTCATCGGCAAGCCGTTCACGAAGCACTTGCTGGGCTGGGGCGGCAGCAGGACAGTAAGCTGGTGCTCACCGGGAAGAAAGTCGAGCTCGCCCCAGATGCGTCTGCCGGCCGACCCGCTCCCGGCCATCAAGTAGCTGTCAGTGATGAACGGAACCAGCATGGGCTTGGGCTCTTCGGCGCCGGGGACGATCTTACACGGGAATTCTGCCGTCCAGGTCCGCAGGGCGAGCGTGCGGGGAAGCACCACGACGAGCAGATGACTGTTGACCAGGAGAATCTTCTCCGCCTTCTCCACCCGCACACCGAACACCACCGATTCGTATTCGGGGTCCCAGTAGCTGTAGAGGAAATCGCCTTCGATTTTGGGTTCAGCTTCGGTGGCCAGTGAGATCTCAGCTACGCGGCCCGGCTCGTCGTAAACGATGAGGACATGGCGGTCCAGGAGCAGGCCGGTGGCGAGAACTTCCGCCGTCGTGTAGCGGAGGATGCTGCCGGGGATGGGAATCCCCACGGGGAGCATCTTCATCTCGCGCGCGCCGATCACCAGTTCGCCCTCGCGCGGCGTGGCGATGACGCGCTTGGTGGGGCTGAACGTGTCCTGAACGTACATCTTGAACCGCTGCTCGGCGTTCGAGTTTTCGCGCACGAAGACGACGCCATTCTTGCCGCTCACGCGCTCCGTGACGCTGACATTCCGATTTGTGGATTGCGGGATGCGCTCGACGACCTGCGCGCGGGTGAGTGCATTCCCAAAGACCGCCAGGGAGGCGCCGATGCCGCGCGCCGCGTAATACTTCTCCCACAGACCGCCCGGCTCGCGGATGGGCGCGGCGTAGTCGTAAGTGGTAGTGAGAGTCTTCGCCGCCCAGTCGAAGTTCGTCCCGCCAAAGCCCATGTAGTAATTGAAGTAGGTCGCGCCCTGTTCGATTACCGTCTTGCTGAGCATGTTGAGCTGCGCGCCGTCCACGCCCTCCTGCTCGACCGAGAGCTTGCCGCCGAACTGGCTGAACCATCCTCCCTGGAGTTCCGTCACGCCCACCGGTGACGTGGGCTCCTCCTGGCGGAGCTTCTGAAGCGCGGGCGGGACTTCCTTCCCAATGTTCCAGCGCGGATAGAAGTTGCAGGTGTCCATGAGGCGCGCCATGTTGGGGTCGGAATTCTCGCGCGCCTGCTTCGTCCAACAGGTGATAACCGGGACGCTGATGCCCGCGTTCCCGACCAGGCGGGCGAGCAGGCGGAGGTACTCCCGCTTGTCGGCGTCGGGCAACGGCCAGAAGTCGTATTCGTTTTCTACCTGCACCAAGATGATCGGCCCGCCGAGCGTTATTTGATAGCGCTGGATAACGGGGAGCACCTGAGCGAACCAGGACTGGGACCAACGGATGCTCTCCAGGTGATTCGAGCGCAGCGGGAAACGCTTGGCCGCCACCCAGTCGGGGATGCCGCCCCGCTGCCACTCCGCGCAGACATAAGGCCCGGGGCGCGCGATCAGGAAGAATCCCATCTCCTTCACGAGCTTGACGAAGTCCTCGAACTCGGTGAGGTCAGCGCGGCCTTCCTCGCGCTCGTGGTAGTTCCAGAAGACGTAAGTCTCGACGGTGTTGAAGCCCGCACGCTGCAGTTTCAGCAGGCGGTCGCGCCAGAGCGCCCGCGGGCAGCGCGGATAGTGGAACGCCGCGCTGAAAATGAACGTGTCGCGGTCATTGATGGTGAAGCAACTCGCGTCGTAGCGGATGAAGTGCGGGTTCTCGAAAAGCTCCTGGTCCTGCACGAGCGGCAGGGCGCTGAGCAGGCGCAGACCGCGAGCGCCGAGCGTTCCCGCCAGCGGCGTTACGAGAGCGGCTTGGAAAAAACGTCGTCGCGATGGTTCCATAGTGATGGTTCCTTGCGGTAGCGGCTGCCTCTAGACAAGCGCGGCGCTGTGCCAGCCAGAGGGCCAGCGCTACGCTCGCAGATGCAGCGCGAGGATCCGCAGGCCAATCAGGCAGAGGATCACGCCTCCGGCGATCTCCATGCGCTTGCCGAATCTCACCCCTAGGGCGCTGCCAAACTGGAAGCCGGCCATCGAGACGCCCATGGTCACCACGCCAATCACCACACTCGGGTACCAGATGCTTACCCGCAGCATGGCCAGGCTCAGCCCAATGGCCAGAGCGTCAAGGCTGGTGGCAATGGCCAGTATCACTAGATTGAACCCGCGCGAGGGATCGCCCGCGCGGGGTTCCAGTGCCGAACTGAATCCGGCGCGGATCATGCGCACGCCGACGAACGTCAGCAGCGCGAAAGCAATCCAGTGGTCCCACGGCACAACGAAACGCTCGATCCGCACACCGGCCAGCCAGCCGATCACCGGCATGATGAACTGGAACAGGCCGAAGTGGAATGCCAGCCGGAATCCTGCCCGCGCGCCGCGCGCCTGCCCCGACGCTCCGCACCCTACCGCCACCGCGCAAGCGTCCATGGCGAGTCCCAGGGCGATAAGCACAATCTCAAACAGTCGCAAACGCTCTCCTTATGGCATTCCCTGGCGTTCGCAGTTGCCGAACCAGAAAAACAAGTGAGCCGTCGGCGTCCCGCGGCGCAGTCTGTGGTAGTCGCGCACTTCCGATCGGCAGATGCCAGGCCAAAGCCTGGCGCTACGTCTTCCCGAACTGCCGCATGTGCCAGTCCTCGGCGTAGAGGTTGAAGAAGCCTTCCTTGTAAGGGTGCTCCCTGATGAGGTCTTCGTTGAGTTCGACGCCCAGGCCGGGCTTCTCGGGCGGATAGAAGTAACCCGCGCGCGGCACGGGGCATCCCGGCACGGCCTCGCGCACCCAGGTTTCGGAGAAATCGTCGAAGCATTCCTGCACCTTGAAGTTGGTGGTGCAGAAATCGAAATGCACGCTCGCCGTGGTGCAAACGGGGCCGTTCGAATTGTGCGGCGCCATCACCATGGAGCGCACGTCGGCCATCGCCGCAATCTTCTTCATTTCCAGGAAGCCGCCGGCGTGGATGATGTCGGCCTGGATGATGTCCGGGGCCCCGG